>Ga0209099_1003929_pt1 | contig 11652 bp, 9 predicted proteins | sample AD_JPNHW2_MetaG_FD_184430 | JGI IMG/M metagenome (GOLD analysis project Ga0209099, IMG submission 184430) | Active sludge microbial communities of municipal wastewater-treating anaerobic digesters from Japan - AD_JPNHW2_MetaG (SPAdes) (version 2) | ecosystem: Engineered > Bioreactor > Anaerobic >...
ATGAATGAAGGCCTGGCTGGAAGAACTGAGCAACGACAAGATGAAGCTGCAGCTTGTGCCGCTGATCGACTGCGTGTTTGTGCTGCTGATTTATTTCATGGTGTGCTGCACGCTGGTCCGCCCGGAATCCGATTTGAGTCTCACGCTGCCGGGACAGGTGGCCCAGACGAAAGAACTGAAAATGCTCGACGAGCAGATTGTTGAAGTGCTGGCCAGCGGATCGATTGTTCTGAACGGAAAAACCTATTCAGATCCTTCCAAGGCGGATATGAGCGGGCTGGAGCGTACATTGACCCGGTATCGGGAAGCGTCTCAGCTGGCCGGCACAACGGCAATGATCACGATTACCGCTGAAGATGAAGCGGTTCATGAGCGGGTGGTTGATGTGCTGAACGCCTGCGCCGGTGCCGGTATAACCAGTGTGACCTTCGGGCGCACAGATTAAACAGGAAGCCGCGGTTCGTGCAGTTTTTACAAGGGCCTGGTGCAGTTGCGAAAAGCAGCCGTCCGGTATCGCGACAGTCCGGACCGGCTCCATTTGCCGGCATGACACTGCAAAATATTTCTATTCATCTTGGACAGTCGGACGGTTTCTGTTAGACATTCCGCCTTTATGAAATCCTCTTTAACCTTCAGGCGGCTTTCAAGACTGGTCATTTTGCTGACCATCAATTCTATTCTTTTTACACCAAGCGCATTTTCTGCGGAATCCGCCGTTACTCAATCAAAAGCCACCAGTGTGCTGATTGACGAGGTGCAGGATCTTCTTGCCGCCGGCTCGTTTAAGGAAGCGGCTGTTTATCTGCGCGAAATTCTGGTCCGGATCGAGTCGGCAACCGATGCCGAATCGCAGGCCGCCCGCGCTTCCTGCAGCTATCAGCTGGGCTTGTGTCTGATGAAAACGGCTGATTTCGCCGGTGCCGCAGAATCTTTCAAAAAATTCATTTCAGATTATCCGCGGAATGAACAGGTGCCGGTTGCCCGCTTTATGGTGCTCGAGGCGTATGCCCGGCAGAATGAGCGCGCTCAGATGACGGCCTGGCTGAATGAACTGAAGACCGGCGGAGCCTTTGACGAACTGATACGGTTTTTCAGCGACGCGAAAAACGCCGAGTTCCGCCGCAATGCCGTTCTTACACTGGTGACGGATTATGCGGGGCAGGGTGATCTGGAGAACCTCCGAACATTCCTTCCGTTCTGCGACGAGTCCGTACTGGCTGATATCGGACTGAATACAGCTTTGATGGAAGGCGGCGATCTGCTCTTCGACAAGCAGGAATATGTTCGCGCGCTGGTTTTGTACCGGATGGTCAGGCTGAAAGATGAATTGATGCCTCTGTACAAAAAGCAGGCGGCCGCACTGAAAGCTTCGCTGGCGGCTGCTTCGCCCTGGGTTCCTCTTGAAGAACGTGCGCACCAGGACGAAGACCGGCAGGCCGATCAGAACCGGCTGGACGGGCTCAAACAGACAATCCAGTTCTTCACCGACGACGGCTACGATCAGGATCTGATGGTTCGCATTGCGCAATGCTATGACGCGATGCAGCGCTACAGACTTTCATTTGCCGCATACAGCTACGTTTACAATAAATTCCCGGAACACCGTCAGGCGGAGCCGTGCCGGGCTTCGGCCTTCCAGGCGCTGATGGCGCTGGGGGATCAGGACGAGGCGCTTGCCGCCGGACGGGATTATCTGGCCCGCTATCCGCAAGGCCGGTTCGAAGATGAAGTGACGGTGAGCCTCATGCAGCTTTATCTGACGCGCGGGGAATTGACGGCTGCCGGCGACCTCGGCCGGGGCGCTCTGGCGGCGCTGCCGAACCGCCGGCTGGCGGATCAGATCACCTATCTGCTGGGATTCACGTTGCTTCAGCAGCAGAGCTGGCCCGAAGCGTTTACGCTGTTTTCTCAGGTAAAGGAAAAGTGGCCGCAAAGCAGCTGCGTGCAGGATGCCGATTACTGGTGCGGTATGTGTCTTCTCTTTGAAGGCCGGTTTGCCGAAGCGATTGCTGCATTCGAAGGGTACCTGAATAATCAGGCATATCAGCCTGCGCGTCTGACGGACGAGGTCACTTACCGGCTCGGTGTCGCGCAGTACGGGGCGGAAGCTTTTGCCGATTCCGAACGCACGTTCAAAAAGTTTCTGGAGCTCTATCCGAAGAGTCCGCTGGTTTCTGAAGCTTACAGCATGCTCGGCGACCTGCGCGGCGCTGAGGGCGAGCTTGCTCCGGCGCTGGTGTTTTATCAGAAAGCTGTCGAAACGGCGACCGATGCAGAACAGGACAGTTATGCGGTTTTCCAGTCGGCCCGGACGTATGAGCTTCAGCAGCGTTACGCGGACACAGTGAATCTGATGAAAGCCTATATTGCCCGGCGCGGCGCTCAGGCACGGCTGGCCGATGCCGGACTTTGGATCGGCAAAGCCTGCAAAGCGCAGGGCGACCGCCGTCAGGCGCTGGAAATCTATCTGAAGACGCTGACAGATTTCGGAAATGATCCTGTGCTTGACGGAGCCGATCAGGTGCAGACGCAGATACTGAATGATTTAAAAGACAACCAAAACCAGGGCGATCTTAGTTTTGCCCAGGCCCGGCTGATTGATGCGCTTTCGCGTGCCCGGCAGAAAAATCAAACTGCGCTCGCCTTGCGTCTTACCGCGCTGCTCGCCCGCCTCGATGGCGAAACCGGCCGCGCGCACTATCTGGCGGATCTGCATAACGAAAAAAATCTGGAGCTGTTTTCGCCGCTGCCGCTGATTGTGCTGGCGGAAGATTTCGCCGCGAGCGGCAATCTGGAAGGTGTGGAGCGTCTTTCCGAAGCATTTCAAACCCGTTTTTCCGGGTCGGAAAAACTGCCGGATATGCTGAATATCGAAGCGTCAACCTGTCTGGCCGCGAAGCAGTATGAAAAAACAGTTGCGCTGACCGAAGAAGTTATTAACCGCCTGGGTACTGATCCGCGCGCCGCGTTTTCCCGTAAACTGCAGGGGGATGCTTTCCGGCTTTCCGGAGAGTGGGTGAAGGCGGTTGAGGCGTATCAAAAAGTATTTTCCATACGGACCGGGCTCGGTTCGGTGGCGCCGGAAACGCTGTACTGGATGGGCGTCTGCAAGCGTGAGCAGGGTGATCTGGAAAAAGCGTTCGCCTTTTTCCAGCGCGTCTATGTGCTCTATAAAGGCCATGCCGAATGGGCCGCGAAAGCCTATGAAGCCAGCGCAGACTGCCTGCAGAAACTGGGCCGGAATGCGGAAGCGGTTCAAACCCGGAAAGAAATGGTTGCAGACCCCTCTGTTCAAAACACTCCCGAAGGGCTTCGCGCCGCTGAGTTGTTGCGCAGCGCAAACCAAGGATAAGGTATGAAACGCATACTCATCATCGGAATAGTCGGTCTGTCAGCGGTCTGCGCGGTTTCTTCCGGGGCGGAGGTTCCGGCGGCTGTTCATACTCCGGCGGCGCTTCCTGCAGGGAAGGGCGCCGGTTCGCCGGAGCAAACGGCGGTGCTTAATCAGGTCCTCGGACTTCTGGATCAGAGTCGAACGGACGATGCGGCCGCTTTGCTGGAAAAAGTTCCGCAAGCAGACGCGTTTTCGCCGATGAAGGAATATCTGCAGGCGCGGCTGGCATTCGAGCGCGGGCAGTATACCGAAGCGCTTCAGCATCTGGCGCAGGTGGAGAACTTCGGCGGACGGGACTCGGAATGGCTTCCGGCGTCAGTATTTCTAGAGGGAATGGTTTATAAAAAAACAGGACAGACTGAGGCGGCGGCCTTTACGGCGCAAGAGCTGGTTCTCGGCTGGCCGGAAAGCGTCTGGAGCCGTCGTGCGGCGGAGCTTAAATAATCAGGAACGGATGAGGGAGGGAATGATGAAGAAACGGATCGGAACGGTTTTGATGATGCTGGTGCTGGGTGCGGCTCCGGTGTGGGCGCAGACGGCGTCGGCCGTCAATGTGATGACGGGGAACAAGACGGCGACGCTGTGGCAGCTGATCGTGGTGGGCGGCTGGTGTATGGTTCCGCTGGGGCTTTGCTCGGTGGCCGCGATGTATTTTGTGATCCGCAATATTCTGACCCTGCGGGCGAAGAACCTGCTGCGCGCGGATCTTCAGCCGGAAATCGAAGCCCTGCTGGCCCGCCGCGACATCAAAGGCGTGCGCGAAGTCTGCCGGAACAATCCGAGTCTGATGACTTCCGTGCTGGATGCGGGTCTTGAGCGTATTTCGGAGAACGACTTTAATCCGGCGCATGTGATGGAGGCCATCGAAGAGGCCGGCAACGAACAGATGGTCAGCTATATGCGGCCGATCAACTATCTCTCGATGCTCGGCACCGCCGCGCCGATGATGGGGCTGCTGGGGACGGTTTCCGGGATTATTAAAGCGTTTGCGACCATCTCGGCCGGACAGATGGGTAAACCGGAGATGCTGGCCGGAAACATCGGAGAAGCTCTCGTGGCCACCGCGACCGGTCTGGTGATCGCCATTCCGGCGATGATGGCCTATTCCATCTTCAAGAACGGCTTTCTCAAAAACATGTCCACGATGGGCCGTATGATCGGGCACTTCATGAACGTCTACCGGAATTCAGCGGGCCGGTAAAAGGCATCGGCAATGAAATTTAAAATTCCAACCGAAGAAGATGAAGAGATCAACGTAATGCCGCTGATCGACGTGGTGCTGATGCTGCTGATCTTTTTCATGGTGAGTTCACACATGAACACGCTGGAGCGGGTGACGGTTTCTCTGCCGGTGGCGGACAAGGCGAAAGTGCCGGAAGATGCGCGGGACCGTCAGGTGATAACGGTGGAATCGGAAACCGGCGGCAGAGTGACGTACTATATGAATCTGCGGAAGATGGACATTAAAGAGCTGTCCGCCGAGATCGTCCGTCTGCATGAAGCCGACGAAAACATGAAGGTGTATCTGCGGGCGGACCGTCAGGTGAGACACAAGCACATTAAAGCGGTGATGGAGGCGTGCGCGGAAGCGGGAATCGCCGACATTATCTTCGGGGTGGTTGAATCCGGGAGCTGATGAATGAAGGCCTGGCTGGAAGAACTGAGCAACGACAAGATGAAGCTGCAGCTTGTGCCGCTGATCGACTGCGTGTTTGTGCTGCTGATTTATTTCATGGTGTGCTGCACGCTGGTCCGCCCGGAAGCTGATTTGTCTTTGAGTCTTCCCGGTCAGGTTAAACAGACGGAAACGGTTGTTATGCCGGACGAGCAGGTGATTGAAGTCCGGTCTGACGGAACAATTATTCTTAACGATCAGCAGTATGCCAATGATTCTAAAGCGGATACCGCCGCGCTTGAGCAGACGTTGATCCGGTACCGCGAAGCTTCTTCTCTGCTGGATGTGCAGCCTTTGATTACCATCTCTGCCGATAAAGATTCGGTTCACGGGCGGGTGGTTGATGTGCTGAATGCCTGCGCCGGTGCCGGGATTAAAAACGTAACTTTTGCAAATGTGGAATAGGCCGGGCGTTACACCTCATGAAAAAGCGAAACCTCAGTTCGTTCCTGAAAAATAAAACCCGGGCGTATTCCGCTCAGGCGGCGATTACGACGGTTGTTGTGCATCTGCTGCTGATCGGCTTCGCGGGCTCTGTCGTTGTCGTTCATTATGTGCAGAAACGGAATGCTGAACTGATTGCTCATACGGAAGCCAAGCCCAAGCTGGAGCGCAAAAAACTGCAGGCGCCGGCAGCGCGGGTCGAGCAGCTTCAGCAGAAGGCGCTGACCTCTAAGCTTGTCAGCAAGAAAGTTTCATTCTCCAACCCGAAGTTTGTTCTTCCTGATACCGGAAAAATCAGCTCGGTGAAAACACAGAAGCTCAGCCTGCCCGGTACCGATTCCGGACGTGTTCTGAAAAACCTTTCTCGCATGCCCGGCATCGGGCCGTCGCGCATTAATTTTTTCGGAGTCCGGGTCGAGAGCGAAAAGGCGGTGTTTGTAATCGATGCTTCGGCGGCTATGCTGGACGCCCGGACGGGCGGTCCCTCAACGTATGAATATATAAAAGCCGAGCTGGCGAAAATTGTTTCAGAAATGAAACCCGCTATGCTGTTTAATATCGTTTTTTACGATCAACAGCGTGTTTTCATGTTCCGTCCGAATCTCGTTCCGGCTTCCCGAGAAACCGTTGCTCAGCTGGGCGAATGGCTGCGAGCGGTGAACGGTGATCCGGCACTGGCCGGGCTGGGCCCAGAGCAGAATAATTATAAGGCTCCGGTTAGTTATGAAACGGCTGTCGGTTCTGATGCTGACGGATGGCTGCTGGCGCTCCAGGCAGTCATGGAGCAGCAGCCCGATACAATACTGGTGCTGGGAACCGGCTGGGGGCATCATCACATCAGTCGGGAAAAGGCGAACCGTCTTCTTGATTTCGCAATGTGGGAGCTGGTGACGGAAAATACTGTCAGTGAGGCTTCTGCTTTGGCGCCGGATCGTAAGGTCAGAGATGATCTGCTCAAAGAGGCGGTTACAACCATTAAGCAGGAAGAAAAAATCCGCGCCGCAAAAAAGACTCCGGCGGGATTTATCCGGGATATCTCGCAGTATGTAGAGTATTCCAAGGATCAGGTGCTGGATCATTTAGAGGCGGTTAACAAAACGGCATATGCTGCGCACGGGCTGTCCAGGCCGGACGTATATTATGTTTGTCTGACCGAGTCCGATAACCTGGCGGTTGCCGGCGGAACCATACAGTATCTGCGGGCTTTGACTGGACGGTATAACGGTAAAATTGATTTTCTGCGAAGAGAAGTTGCGTCAGCAGAAACTGTAAACGGCAGTACTCTGCAGGCAGCGGAGATCTCAGTGCCTGAAGCCACAAACGCTGCTTCGCCGGTAAGTTATTTTGCTATGCAGGGAAGCGGTTCCCGTATCGCCTTTATTCTGGATGCATCACCGGGGATGTTGACGGAAGAAACCGGGAGCGTTTCCAGCTATAGTTTCATTAAAGAACAGGTGCAGAAAGCAATCGCAGAGCTTCAGGACGGTGTGCAGTTTAATGTGATCTTATACAATGGCCGGCAGCTTGCACTGTTTAAGCCCCAGATGGTTTCGGTGTCGCCTGAGAATGTTGCGGCGGTTAAAGAATGGCTGCAGCCGGTAAATAACGATCCTGCACATCTCGGGATTCCGGAAAACATGGTAAGCTCTAACCGGGTTCACAGCTACAATACGGCTGTCGGAGCGGATGCTTCCGGGTGGCTGCTTGCCGCTCAAACGGCAATTGAGCAGCAGGCCGATGCGGTATTTATAACCGGATCAGGCTGGGGAGATTATCCGGTGAATCGCGAGAAGGGGCGCAGTGTCCTCGATTTTTCAATCTGGGAGTCGTGGAGTGATGTCGGGACCGAGGTTCCGGAAGACGGAACGGCCGCCTCAACAAAAACAACATCCGCAACTAAAGGCGGCTCTGCAATTGGAGCAGCAAGCGGTCTGCAGCAGGATAAACGGCAGCGGGATGCTCTGTTGAAAGAGGTCTTCAAGGCGATTGAAAAAGAAGACCAGCAGCGCAAACTGAAAGGACTTCCTCAGCCGTTTGTCCGGGATATTCTTTCGTATTTGCGGTACTCGGCGTCACAAGTCAGTGAACACCTTAAAACTGTCGTTCAAGCCGAAGGTGCATCATCCGGCGCAACTAAACCGGCGATTAACTTTGTCTGTCTCGTGCCCGCCCAGACGGGAGCCGGCGACGGGGACTTAACCCGAGGCCTGCGTAAACTGACAGATGATTACGGGGGTAATTTCATTTTGTTCCGCGGGGCTGAAAGTAGTGATGAAATGAAAAAACTGAATCCGAGTCTGGACTCATTAGACTGGCCTGTGACAGAAAAACAGCCCTAGCCGAATATTTTCAAAGCTTGGACTTGTCAAACCGGACGGGTCGAGTACGATGTCCGCTCGTTTTTCGACCGGAATATTTTAACGGGGTGTGGCTCAGCCTGGTAGAGCGCTACGTTCGGGACGTAGAAGTCGCAAGTTCGAATCTTGTCACCCCGACCATTTAAACAATTTATTTACAGCGTCTTGCAAGAGACGCTGTTTTTTATTTGCTCGCACGGTTCAGATTCCGGTCAATACTTCGGGTTCGGCCCTTTAATCCTCCTGTTTTGTTTAGAAGCGGAACGAGATGTTTTAAACAAACGGAGACAGATCTGGGGCTGGAAATAAAACGGGAAAATCAGGTCTGGATTCGGAGCTTCGTGCCGGAGCTCGATGTCATCCTTCATAGGCTGATGGCGCACAATTCCGAAGAACAGGAATTGCGGCCCCGGAAGAAATCCTTGATTTTCAGCGTGTTTGTCTTGTGTATTTTCAAGCCATACCGGCCGGGGCGGAGTATAGGTATAAAATGATTCTGCAGCTATTCTGCTTTACGAATTAACTTTGGATTTTCTTTTTATAAAGCCGCTCCTGTACCACATTTGAAGTTTATGTAAAAAACGTTTGGAGATTACTATGGGATCACATTTGGATTTGGTTATCGTGGGTATCTTTATGACTGTACTGGTATTGGTCGGCGCGGCATTCGGGCGGCTGATCAAAAACAGCAGTGATTATTTCCGGGCGGGCGGACAGGGCTGCTGGTGGATGGTCGGCAGCAGTATATTTATCTGCGGCATCAGCGCCTATACCTTCGTTGGCAATGCCGCCGGGATTTACAGTGCCGGCTGGAGTGTTCTGGCAATTTATCTGGCCAATTTTCTTTCCTTTGTCGCGGCGATATTTGGTCTGGGAGCCTGGTACAGACAGATGCGGGCATTCACGTTTGCGGAAGTGATCCGGAAGCGCTTTGGTGTGGTGGCTCAGCAGGTGGTGGCTCATTTGCTTGTGTTCAACGGATTTCTCTGGTCAGGGGTGGGGTTATATACACTGGCTGTGTTCATGGCCCCGCTGTTACCCGGCGCGAGTATTAATGCCACCATCATAACCGTGGCCGTGGTCGTGGTTCTTTTTTGCACGATCGGCGGAAACTGGGCGGTTATGGCCAACGACTTTGTATTGGGAATGGTTATGTCGGTAATCATCGTCATCATCACCGCGATGTGCTTCATAAAGGCAGGCGGCATCGGTGAATTTTTTACGGCGATTGCACAGTCACCGGCAGCACCCAATCTGCAGTTTATTCATTCCGTTCCGGCCGGGAAGAGCGATTGGGTTGAGAAATACGGATTATCCTGGGTGCTCATTACCTTTATTGTTCAGTTTGTCAATCAGGCCAGCCTGTTTCAGGGTGTCCGGTATTTTTCAGTCAAAGACGGACGCGAAGCGAAAAAAGCGGCTTTTCTGGCTGCTGTATTGATGGGAGCCGGGCTGCTGGCCTTCTTTGTACCTCCGATTTTTTCCCGCGTTTTCCTTGAGAAGGAAGTTTTGGCAATGCACCCGAATCCGGTTAAAGCGATGGAATACAGTTATTCGGTGGCCTGTGCTCACGTGCTTCCTGCAGGAACTTTCAGCATACTGATTATTGCCATTTTCTCTGCATCCATCGGGCATCTGGATGTTGGACTGAACCGCAATGCAGCCTTGATTGTGCGCGACTTGATTCCTGCTCACCGGAGACTGCTCAAACTTGCGCCGATCAATCCGGATCGTGAGGTGCGGCTCAGCAAGATCGTAACCGTGCTTTCAGGGCTGCTTGTAGTGGGAATTGCCATGCTGTATGCGCTGATTCGCGACGCCTCAATTTTTGATGTCATGCTGAAGATTGTCACGCAGCTGATTTTCCCTCAGGTGATCCCGTTGCTGCTCTTCCTCTTTATCCGCAAAGTGCCGAAGTGGTCGATCTTTTCCTCGCTTGTCGGGGGCTACATACCCACATTAATTCTGTGGGTGATTACGTTGACGACTAAAACCCAGTTCTCCTATCAGCAAAACGGTTTCCTGGTGTTTTTTGGCGGAACCATCGGGTTCCTGATATCCCGTCTGTTCTGGAACCGGGTCAGCGAACAGGAACGGAAAGAAATTCTGGAATTCTATCAGGAAATGCACACGCCGATTAACTTCAAGGAGGAAGTGGGCGAAAACAACGACTCTTTCCAGTTCGTTACCCTCGGACGTTTCTCCACGCTCATCGGCGGGCTGTTCCTCTTTATGCTGATACCGGTCCATTCATTTGATGGACGGATTGTGGTTTGCTGTATCAGCGGATTCGTTGGCACCGTCGGTCTGCTCTTGTGGTCGACCGGCAGGCGGAATCTGAAAAAAGAAGCCGCAGCAAAGGCTGCGGATCGCACTTGAACCTAAAGAAACAGATACCGCCACCATTGATTGAATCACCGGAGCTCTAAAATACGGCTTCAATGAGCCCTGGTGATTCCATCCCTCCGCCGGAGAAGGGATGCCCGAACAGGTGTTCACGCCCGCGCATGGATATATATATTCTTTCGGAGCATGTTATTACGCCTTGTGCGGGGTGTTTCCGTTTTAATCCAGTCGGCACGCTTCAATCCTGCGTCGCGCACTATCAATTCCGAAGGGCCGCTCTGTATCCAGACATTCACTCAGCGTCCCGTTGAAGCTTCCGGATGGGGTTTGCTCTGCAAGCGCATTCAGAAAATCTTTGAAAAGGGGTTTCGGCGGGAAAGTTTACGGGCAAACCGTAAAATAGCGAAAATGAAAGCTTCCGCATTTTGGGGAAAATGCGTACCATTGGACAGTCAGGTTTTAAAATAATACGTTGCAAGGGAGGGGCTCATGAAAAAGATTTGCGGAGTAGGGTTGGGGGTTCTGTGTGTTGCATGGTTGGCCGGGGCGGAAACGATATCGATCACCGGGATCACACCGTCTAAAGCGGGAACAAACTTGGTCGCAACAGTTAGTAATTCAGGAAAGATTTTCACATCTCGGAGTGGCGGTTTTCCATTAAACGAGAGTACGGTAGCCAGCGATTATTATGGTCTTACGGTTACAAATCTGACGGTTGAAGGAATTTCCGGAGTTACGCTGACTTTCGATCTGCACCTTAGTGTTGAGGTTAATTCGAAAGTAACCGGATTGGCTGTTCGGAGCTCAAATAATAATACGTTTGCCTACTGGGTTGACTGTAACGGTCCGGGAAGCGGCTTTAACCGTTACTTTAATCAGGGGGCTGTCTTAACCTTTGCAGTGCGCAATGTTACCGTCGACAAGGGACTTGTGGCTTCTGCAGTTTCCTTCCGCCCGGAACAGCCGTGGGGGTTGTATGTGAATTCATATATAGACGTTGTGAGTTCAAATACCAGTTTAGCGCCAACCTCTTGGAATCCGGCGACGGGCGTGTTGACAGCTTGTGCAGGCGCCAGTTCGAGCGAAGGAGCTGCGGTTTTTAAATTGGGGATTGATTTTACGATCGAACGCGCGAAAAGTTTACGTCTGGTTGTGATACGCAGCGAGTAAGCAGCAAAAGGCATGAGACTAAGCGATGCGGAATCATCTGTAAAAAGCTCCGGGAAAATCCCGGAGCTTTTTTTGCATGTATAGATATGTTTTTAGACGAACGGGGCGAGGTGTGTCCTACCGGACGGCCTTGTCAACCGTTTTTGAGCGATTCCAAATAAGTTTACGGTAAAACTGAACCTCCGGTGTTTGTCAATTGGTTTGCCATCCGGTGGTCGGCACAATCACCAACTGACCGTAGTTCCTTGTGTTGAAGGAACTCAACT
>Ga0209099_1003934_pt1 | contig 11634 bp, 8 predicted proteins | sample AD_JPNHW2_MetaG_FD_184430 | JGI IMG/M metagenome (GOLD analysis project Ga0209099, IMG submission 184430) | Active sludge microbial communities of municipal wastewater-treating anaerobic digesters from Japan - AD_JPNHW2_MetaG (SPAdes) (version 2) | ecosystem: Engineered > Bioreactor > Anaerobic >...
GCTGAGAAGCGATCTCAGAAGATGCTGGAAGAGGCATTTGGGGGGATTGGCTATGGCATTAAATAAATATCGACTTGGAAGTTTACTCGACTTGTTGTGCCAAACAAATTCAGACCTGCGGTATGGTGTTGAGGATGTTCGTGGTGTTAATAATCTGAAAAAGTTGATGCAAACAAAGGCTGATCTGAATGGAAGAGATTTGAGTAAATTTCAGGTTGTTAATCCTGGGGAGTTTGTGTTCAACCATAGAACTTCAAGGAATGGCTCGAAGTTTAGCATCGCGCTCAACGATGAAAATGCTCCGGTTATTTGCACAGAAGACTATGTAATATTCAGAATTAAGCCTAAATGCGAAATCGTGCTTTTAAATGAATGGCTCTATATGTTTTTTAACCGTTCGGAATTTGACAGATATGTAATAACTAATTCGTGGGGAAGTTCAACTGAATTCTACAACTGGGAAGACATATGTTCAATTGAGATTGAGCTGCCAGATTATCCAACACAAAGAAAATACGTGGATGTATTCAAATCCATGCTTGCTAATCAACAGAGCTATGAACGTGGACTAGAAGATTTAAAGCTCGTCTGCGATGGCTATATTGAGGACTTGAGAAGGAAGATTCCTTGTGAACGAGTAGCGCCATATATCAAAGCGCGCAATGATAAAAACGATAACAACACTATAACTTTGTTTCAAGGAGTCAATGTTGAACATGTTTTCACGGATCCCAAGCGAGTAGCTGAAGACTCCGAAAACGGCAGTATTGTAAGAACTGGTCAGTTTGCATTTAATAAGGTGATGAAAGCGCATAACACCAAGCTCCCGATTGCCCTTCGTGAAGGCCCTGATTGTGTTGTATCAAATTCTTATCAGGTCTTTGAAGTTATTAACCAGAAGAAGCTACTACCAAAATATCTGTTACTTTGGATGAACCGTACAGAAACGCAGAGGTATGCTGGTTTTATCTCATTCGGCACGACAAGAGATATTTTCTCGTTTGACGATTTGTGTGAGATATCGATTCCGCTACCGGATATTGGATTACAAAAAGATATCGTAGATATATATACAGTTTACCAAACTCGTCAAGCTATCAATGAGAAGTTAAGGATGCATATTAAAGACATCTGTCCATTGCTGATAAAAGGTTCTATCGAGGAAGCCCAAAAGGAGGCATAGGCTATGGCCAAGCTGAAAGAATACTACGGTCACTTCTGCGAGTCGGAATATGAGTATGCTTTCATCGGCTTGTTGGAGGCGGAAGAATGGCAGTATCTTGCCGGCAACAATATTCCTCGTCCCTCCAAAAAAGATGTGTTGTATAACGACGATCTTGCAGCCTTTTTGAGCAATACAAATCCAGATCTGAAGGAAGAAGAAATCGGTCAGCTCGTTGACAATGTTCGTCTTGTGGGCGCTGAAAGTGACTTTGCAACGCTGCACAAGGTCTATGGCTGGATGGTTGACGGAGTTCAATATACTCCGCAGAGCGGAATAGCCAGGATGGTGTCGCTCATTGACTTTGAAGACCCAGACAATAATATCTTCCGGGTCGTGAACCAGCTTGTTGTAGAGTACACCAACAATGGCAAGAAGGAAAACCGCAGACCAGATGTTCTTCTATATGTCAATGGAATGCCGCTGTGCGTCATTGAGCTGAAGAATCCTGCGGATGCCAATGCCACTATTCATGATGCATGGGAGCAGGTCAATATACGTTATTGGAGAGATATTCCGCATCTGCTGCACTACTGTCCCCTGGCCTGTATATCCGATGGCGTGAAAACAAGACTCGGTACGGTTCGCACTCCCTATGAGCATTTTTATTCCTGGCGCAGAATAAATGACGGTGACAGAGTGTCCACGATGCCTTTTGCGGAAACGGAGACCATGATAAAGGGCGTGTACAGCCCGACAAGATTCCTTGAAATCTTCCGTGACTATGTCTATTTTCAGGACAGCATTTATGACCGCAGCGAGGTCGAAATTGTCTGCCGTTATCCGCAGTTCTTTGCGGCAAGATTGCTAAAACAGAGCATCGCCAAATCTGTTGTGGAGAAAAGCGGCAAAGGTGGCACCTACTTCGGCGCAACCGGCTGCGGAAAAACCTATACAATGGCCTTCCTCGCCCGTCAGCTTGCTCTTCGCTGCACAGATATCCCGGAAATCGGTTCTCCGACAATCGTTATGATTGTTGACCGTGAAGAACTTCAGAAGCAAGGCGCAAAGCTCTTTACAAAGAGTAAGGAATTCCTGAATCTTGGTGAAGTCTCGGTTGTTCAAAACCGCGAGCACCTAAGACAAGAGCTGGGTGCACGCCAGAGCGGTGGTTTCTATATCTGTACGATTCAGAAATTCTGCGACAGAGAGGACGATAAAATCGGCCTCATCAACAACCGTAAGAACATTATCTGCTTCTCCGATGAAGCGCACCGCACCCAGTTGGAGCACGCCAAAAAGATTCAGTTCAGCAAGGATGCTGACGAGAATATGAAGGCTATGGTCTCCAAGCCATATGCCAAAGTGCTGAAAGAAGCGTTCCCGCAGGCAACCTTCGTAGGCTTTACGGGCACACCAATTTCAGAAACCTACCAGACCTTCGGTGAAGAGATTGACCGTTACACCATGGATCAGGCTGTTGCGGATGGACTGACAGTTTCCATCATGTATCATCCCCGCATTGCGAAGGTCTTGCTTGATAAGGAAAAGGTAAAGCAGATAGAGGCCTATTACAGGATCTGCGCCGATGAAGGTGCAACAGAAGAGGATATCGAGGCAAGTAAGAAGGCTATGAGCTCTATGGAGATCATTCTCGGAGAACCTTCGCGGCTTGAGCGGCTTGCCGTGGATATCCATGACCACTATACTGCCGCTTGCAATGAAGATCCGGACAGAGTTCAAAAGGCCATGATTGTCTGCTCCAGTAGACCAATTGCCTATGCTTTGCTCAAGAAGTTCAAGGCAAAGTATTCGGAATGGTTTGAAGAGAAGAAAGTGGCGGACGGAGTATCTGCCACTGCTGAAGAACTGAGGGAACTTAAGCCGATGCCCTTCATGGCAATGGTTACGAGTGTCGGCAAGAACGACGAAGCCGAAATGTACAATTATCTCGGCGGCGTTTCAAACGACAAGCGTTCCGGAGACCTGGATGCAGCCTTTAAACAGGAAAAATCCAATTTTCACGTCGTTATTGTCGTGGACATGTGGATCACCGGCTTTGATGTTCCGTCCCTCACTTATATGTACAATGATAAGCCTCTGAAGAAGCATATGCTGATTCAGACAATCAGCCGTGTCAACCGGAAGAATCCCGGTAAAGAATACGGCATGATTGTGGACTATATCGGCATTCGGGAAAACATGCGTGAGGCCATGAAGATTTACGGAGGTGACACATCCATCGCTCCTACTGCAGATGATGTTGAGCAAGCAACCGGCGTGTTCAGAGAGGAATTGACCATTCTGAAGACGCTGTTTACGGATTATGACTTGTATCCGTTCTTGAACCCGAATGGCGACCCCGTCAAGCGCTATACGCTTCTTGCAAAAGCTGCGGAGTATGTATTCGCTTCCACGCAGGAATTGCATGCTGAAGGCAGCAAAGGTTCTCAGACGGTATCCTTTAAGACCTACTTTCTAAATACAGTTAAGAGGATGAGAACCGCTTTCGATATTTGCCAGCCCTCCGGTGAACTTGGTGAAGAAGAATCCGCCCTTGCCCAGTGCTTCATGGCTATCGCCGGTTTTGTCCGCAAGATGAGTGGAACAAGTGAGGTCGATGCCGATACCATGAACAAAGCCGTTGCCAAGATGGTTGAAGAAGCCTTGAAATACAACGAAGTTGAAAGTGTACTGGAAAGTGGTGAGCAGGAAGATATCTTCAGTCCGGAGTATTTTGAAAAGCTGTCCGATGTCAAAATGCCAGCCACAAAACTTGAAATGCTCGTGAAGATGATTCGCAAACAAATCATGGAGTATGGCAAGATTAATCAGGTTGCCGCAAAGAAATTTCAAGAGATGCTTGAGAAGACGATTGAAGAGTACCACGAGCGGCGCAAGAGTCTTTCGGCAAAAGAAGCCGGTGCGACTCAGGAAGAAGCGTCTGATGACATAATCAAGAATGCCACAGAACAAGCTCTTGCTATTCTGCGAGATATGAAAGTCAATAAAGAGAGCTTCCGAAAAATTGGGCTCACTTTTGAAGAAAAGGCGTTCTACGACATATTGATTTCTCTCCGTGACCAGTACAATTTTGAGTATGGCAACGATAAGTCCGTTGACGGTATTATCATCAACGATAAGTGCAAAGAGCTTGCCAAAAAGGTGAAGGAAATCATTGACACCAAGTCCTCCTTTGCAGATTGGCTTAACAACCAAAATGTTCGTGACCAACTAAAGCTTGACATCAAGATTTGCCTTATCAAGAACGGATATCCGCCGCAGTACAGCCCGGAGGTGTTCAATAAGGTAATGGAACAAGTCGAAAACTTTGAAGAAAATAACTGAATACAGGACGCATAAGAGGAATGTTGAACGTGATTGTGAACAAATCAGTCAGTAGCAGGACATGGGATGGCGTTTGATTGTACTATGGGAGTGTGAGATCTCAACGAAGGAAAAGCAAGAAACGCGGTTACAGTCGCTCCTGGATGAGATAAAAAGCCATCGAAATATAGGAGGCGGTGCTTATGGCCACAGGCCGTTCATTCGCAGAATATGTAAAAAACAAATGCTATAACGGCTTGTACCAGGCAGCAGAAGAATATGTTACTGAGAATTGGGAGTCGATGAATCTTTATACCCGGAATGTCCATCGTATCGGGTTTGTTGAGATGACTGACGCCACAATCGAGAGGGTATATGTCCGAGATCTCCCGGGAATGCGCGTTGCTTTTGAAATCGGGCTGCAGCTGGAAATCGATGTCAAAGAGGGCGATTACCACTATGACGAAAGTGACCAGTGTTATCCTTGGATACGAATTTATTGTGAGGGCGATCTCTCTTGCGGTCTTGATGACTGGGAGATCATTCGGGTAGAACCGTACAGTAAGATTACTGCACCTCCAAATTCTCTATCAGATGCTCTTGTCCCTTTCATTCCCTACGATCAACTGGATAAAGGCGCTACCGACTTTCTAAAAGAACTTTATCCGGAAGCGCTTAAGGTTACACCTTACGGCCAGCCTCCTGTTAGCGTTGATCCGCTTGCTCTGGCAGATAGTCTGGGGCTAAAGATAAAGCGGCAGCGTATCCATGAAGATGCGTCTGTGTTCGGGAGGATATATTTCGTTGACACCGAAACGGAAATGTTCGATGCCAATGAGGGTAAGAATGTCATTATGACCATTCCTGGAAAGACCATCGTATTTGATCCCCAGATGTATCTGCTACGCAATCTCGGCTCTGTAAACAATACGATTATCCATGAGTGCGTCCATTGGGTTAAACACCGAAAAGTCTTTGAACTCGAAAAGCTATATAACGCCGAAGCCTCCAATATCAGCTGTGAAGTTATCGGCGGTGCGGCGTCGGCGGTTGCCCGTAGTGCGACTGAGAAGATGGAGAAACAGGCAAATCAACTGACGCCGAGAATTCAGATGCCCGCAGAGCCTTTTAAAGCAAAAGCAAAAGAGTATATCGCTAAGTTCATGCGCGAGTCAAACGCACGTCATGAAAATGAGGTCATGGAGCAGGTCATTACCGCTCTAGAGATGGCATTTGGCGTATCAAAGCAAGCGGCAAAGATACGGCTTGTTGAACTGGGCTTTGATGCAGCCATCGGTACATATACTTATCTTGACGATCACTATGTTAAGCCGCACACATTCCGAAAGGGAGCCTTGAGTGTCAATCAGACGTTTTCCATTTCAGCGCAGGATGCGGCGGTCGAACGTTTTGTTAATCAAGATCTTCGTGAGCTGATCGCGAGTGGCGATTACCTGTTCGTTGATAATCATTACGTCTATAATGCGCCGCTCTACGTGCAGCGCGATGAAAATGGACGGTTCGACCTGACAGATTATGCAAGGTCGCACATGGACGAGTGCTGCCTGGTCTTTGACATGAAGATCACCGGCAAGGTCGGTGAGGAATATCACACAGCGTGTTTCCTAAACCGCGAAGACAGCAATATCACATTTGAACTGAAGTTCCATAACGGTTATCAGAATGCTCCGCAGGAACGACAGGTGGCAATGCGTAAGAAACAGAAGGAAGAGGAAATTGAAATTCGCAAGCAAATGACCGATGATCCGGAGCAATGCATGGAATTGTTGTTGAATTGGCGAGGAATGAAGTATACGGATTTGGGTGACGCGATTGACCGTGATCCGAAAACAATTAGCCGGACTGTAAAAGGCTCTACAAATCCTTCGGTGGAAACAGCAGTGCTGATTTGTTTCGGAATGAATCTTCCGCCTGTTATTAGTGAGAAATTATTGGAGGTACTGAACTGTAAATTGAAGCTAATAAATCCTGACCATCAATGGATTAATGAAGCACTGCATGTAAAATATCCGGAGCAATTAAGCGTGGTGCGTCAATACCTTTTGCAATATGGGGTAGAAATATAAAAATCGAACAAAAAAGCGGACATGGCGTGTCCTTTATATTGCGGTAAAGATCTATGTGTAAAATCATGGGTCTTTTCTGTGGTACAAATACAATAATACAAACCTGTTCCACCAAGAGTAAGTAGGAAGAAAATACCGCAATCTTTCCTGTGACCAATCGAGGAGCAAACCGTCGGAGTTATCTATGAAGCCTATTAAAGGCAGAAATGGATGGCTCCGGCTTTTTTATTAGCATGGACTTTGACCAGACACGGCATGTCCATTTTCAAAAAATATTCCGTGGTAGATTAATGATAGCAAGGCATTAAGCCTTGCAAACGTAAAAAATCTCAATGTCCGAGATGCGCATCAGGACGGCGGGATGCATGAGAGTTTAGGGCACAGCATTAAAGGCTGTGTTTGGAATGAAGATGCACCCACCGTGATTTCGTGCGCCCATTTATCGGACAAGCGAAGTTTGTGAACAGCTTCTTCCACAGGCTCTTTATGTGTCCCACCGTCAATGCCCCGGACGGAAAGGACGCAACAAGTGCAAATCAATTACAGAAACGCTGACGGCAAAATCATCGAGCTGGAGGTGTCCGAAGAAGTCGGAACCTTCTATTTGGAATCAATCGATGCAGAAAAGAAAAACGACCGAAAAAACTCACGCCCGGATCGACATACACAGCTTTCGACCTTCGATTACGAGGATGTTCGCTATTTCAGCGATGGAACCGATCTGCTTGCGGACTTAATTGAGACTGAGGCAATCAGCCACGCCATGTCTTGCCTGAATGAACGCCAGCAATACCTGGTTCGCAAGTGCCTGCTGGAGGGATGGTCATATACCAAACTTGCCGCCGCTGAAGGTAAGGATGAATCCGCAATTCGCCACGCCATAGATAGAGCTAAGAAGAAGCTTAGATATTTTCTTGAATAGGACCGTCCGATTCGGACCTTTCTCCTGGCTTAAAGCGAAAGCACACACAAAAAAGCTTTCAGAAAGGCAAGGTGAAGCACATGAGGCAAACGCTCAGAATCAGTGTTTCCAAGGAACCACCGGGCGGCGGGATCGTTGGCTGCCGACACGTCACCATGCGGGAGCGACTCCTTCGGCTCCTGCTTGGCAGCAAACAAAGGCTGACGGTCATTGTACCCGGTGACAATGTAAAAACACTGTCCATCGTTGAAGAGGGAGGTGAAAGCGGTGAGCAAAATCAAGCTGCTATTTGATGTGGTCGATACCATTCGCTCTCTGGCCGACAGCCTGCAAGCGATAGCGGAAGCGATGGCGGGAAATGAACCTGCCGAGACTGCGTCAGAAGCGCTGACCTCTGCGCAACCAAAGCAAACGGAAAAGCCCGTATCACTGGAGCAGGTCAGAGCTGTATTGGCTGAAAAAAGCCAGGCTGGTTTTACTGCAGAAGTGCGAGGGCTGCTCGAAAAGCATGGAGCACTAAAGCTTAGCCAGATTGACCCGGCCAACTATGCGGCCCTCTTGGCAGACGCGGAGGGGCTCGAATGAGCGGGCATGCGATTCTCTCCGCATCAAGTGCGCATCGCTGGCTGATCTGTACAAGGGCACCGCGGTTGGAACAGGAGTTTGCTGACAACAGCGGCGAGGCAGCTGCTGAGGGCTCCGCTGCCCACGCGCTGGCTGAACATAAGCTGAGGAAAGCTCTGAAGCAACGCTCGAAAAGGCCAGTCTCCAAGTATGACTCGGATGAAATGGAGACCTGTACCGATGACTACGTTGATTTCATACTGGAGATCATCGCGGAGTTAAAGCAAACCTGCTCTGATCCAACGGTCTTGATAGAACAGCGTTTGGATTTTTCACGCTTTGTGCCGGATGGCTTTGGTACAGGTGACTGTGTGGTCATTGGCGATGGAACGCTTCATATCATTGATTTCAAATTCGGATGGACCCTGGTCCACGCTGAAGATAATCCACAGATGAAGCTATATGCCATCGCAGCGTTGGAGCTATTTGACGGGATCTACGATATCAGCGAAGTGTCCATGTCAATTTACCAGCCGCGCCGTGAAAACGCTAGCACCTATACGGTGTTCAAGGAATCGCTCTATCAATGGGCTGAGGAGATCGTGATGCCGACTGCAAAAATCGCCTTTGAGGGCGGCGGCGACTTTGTGCCTGGTGAACATTGTCAGTTCTGCCGTGCAGCGGTCAAGTGCCGGGCGCGGGCTGAAGAAAAGCTGAACCTCGCACGGTTTGAGTTTTCCCTGCCGCCAATCCTCACGGACGACGATATCGAAGGGATCTTAGCAAAGCTCGATGACCTGACAGACTGGGCCAATGATATCAAGGCTTATGCCTTGGAAGCAGCACTCAACCACGGCAAGCGCTGGGGCGGCTTCAAGCTGGTAGCGGGACGCTCGAACAGAAGGTATACAAACGAAGAAGCCGTCGCTGAGGCTGCCAAGGCTGCGGGCTACCGCGATATTTACAGGCAATCCCTGATCACTCTCACCGAAATGGAGAAGCTGATGAGCAAAGCAAAATTCAGTGAAATCCTCGGTGAACTCATTGAAAAGCCGCCGGGGAAACCGGCGCTGGTACCCATAACCGACAAACGACCGGAAATCCATACATCCGCATAACAGGATTTTAAGGAGGAAACTTAACATGTCAAATACCGCAAATAAAACAAACACAGGGGTTAGGGTCAATCCCACCAAGGTTGTCACAGGCATCGTCCGTCTAAGCTATGCCAACGTTCACGAACCGAAAAGCATCAACGGCGGCGCAGAAAAATACAGCGTTTCCCTGATCGTCCCCAAGTCTGACGCCAAGACTATTGAGGCCATCAATAAAGCGGTTGACGCCGCGATCGAGGAAGGCCGCGGTAAGTTCGGCGGGAAGATTCCCAACAAAGCTGCGCTGAAGCTTCCTCTTCGTGACGGGGATATCGACCGCCCTGATGATGAAGCGTATGCAGGCAGTTATTTTGTGAACGCCAACTCCAATTCCGCCCCGGAGATCGTGGACAAGTCTCTGAACCCCATTATGAGCCGTTCGGAGGTTTATTCCGGGGTCTACGCGCGGGTCAGCATCAATTTTTATGCCTTCAACTCCAATGGCAACCGGGGCGTTGCCTGCGGTCTGGGCAACATCCAGAAGGTCCAGGATGGCGAGCCCCTGGGTGGTAGAACCAGTGCCGCGGATGATTTCGCGTCAGACTATGACGGCGATGACTTCCTTGGCTAAGGACATACGCTAAAAAGATGGATTGGGTGGCAGGATACCTTGCCGCCCTTTTCGCTATGGAGGAACTATGAAAACTCTCTCAATCGATATCGAAACATACGCCGGCACCGATCTTCCCAAGTGTGGTGTTTATAAATATGCTGAGTCCCCGGACTTTGACATTCTGCTGTTCGGCTATGCCATTGACGGTGGTGCTGTACAGATTGTTGACCTTGCCAGCGGTGAACACTTGCCGGAGGCAATCCTCAGGGCACTGACAGATGAAGAAGTGATCAAGTGGGCCTTCAACGCCCAGTTTGAACGGATCTGCCTTTCCCGCTGGCTGTCAAGGAAAGGACTGGCGCTGGATCAGAACAAATCTGAGAGCCAGTTCTTAAGCCCGGCATCCTGGCGCTGTACGATGGTTTGGTCAGCCTATCTGGGTTTGCCCCTTTCGCTGGAGGGGGCCGGAGCGGTATTGGGGTTAGAAAAGCAAAAGCTCAAGGAAGGTAAAGACCTGATCCGTTATTTCTCCATTCCCTGCAAGCCATCAAAGCTCAATGGCGGTCGGGAGCGCAACCTGCCGGCTGATGCTCCGGAAAAGTGGGAACAGTATAAAGCTTACAGTGCGCGCGATGTGGAGACCGAGCTTGAGATCCAAAGAAAGCTTCACAAGTTCCCTGTGCCGGATTTCGAATGGGAAAACTATATCCTCGATCAGGAAATCAACGATCGCGGCATCCTTCTGGATATGAACCTGGTCGGCGAAGCCATCCGCTTTGATAGCCGGGCCAAACAGGAGCTTACCTCTCTGATGCAACAAATGACTGCATTGGATAATCCAAACTCGGTCGCCCAAATGAAGGCTTGGCTGTGTGAGCAAGGTATGGAAACGGATACCCTGGGCAAGGCTGCCGTGAAAGAGCTCCTGAAGACAGCGCCTGAGCCACTCGGCCAGGTGCTGGAGCTCCGGCAGTCACTGGCAAAAAGCAGTGTGAAAAAATTCACGGCGATGCAGAAGGCGGTCTGCATGGATGGCAGGGTCCGCGGGCTGCTTCAGTTTTACGGAGCGAACCGGACCGGGCGCTGGGCAGGTAGGCTTGTGCAGGTGCAGAACCTGCCGCAAAATCATCTGTCGGATTTGCAACAAGCAAGACAGCTTGTGAAGCTAGGCCAGTATGAGGCGCTGGAAGCGCTCTATGATGCTGTGCCGGAGGTACTGTCGGAGCTGATCCGAACCGCCTTTATCCCCAAACCTGGCCATCAGTTTATAGTAGCGGATTTTTCAGCAATCGAGGCCCGCGTCATTGCGTGGCTGGCCGGCGAGAACTGGCGAAACGAGGTGTTTGCCAGCCATGGTAAAATCTATGAAGCCTCAGCCAGCCAGATGTTCCATGTTCCCATTGAAGAGATTAGCAAGGGCAGTCCCCTGCGGCAAAAAGGTAAAATTGCGGAGCTCGCGCTTGGTTACGGCGGCTCGGTCGGCGCGCTGAAAGCCATGGGTGCCCTGGATATGGGTGTTGCTGAGGAGGAGCTTCAGCCGTTGGTCAATGCCTGGCGCACAGCCAACCCGAATATCGTCCGGTTTTGGTGGGCTGTAGACAGGGCAGCCATGACGGCTGTCCGGGAGCGCTCTGCAACGGAAATCCACGGGATGCGATTTACATGCAGAAGCGGCATGCTGTTTATCACGCTGCCCTCCGACCGGCAACTTTCCTATATAAAGCCGAAAATAGGCCAGAATCGTTTCGGTAGTGATGCGGTAACCTATGAGGGCGTCGGTGCAACGAAGAAATGGGAGCGCATTGAAACCTATGGCCCTAAGCTGGTGGAGAACATCGTCCAGGCCATCTCCCGCGATATTCTCT
>Ga0209099_1003935_pt1 | contig 11632 bp, 17 predicted proteins | sample AD_JPNHW2_MetaG_FD_184430 | JGI IMG/M metagenome (GOLD analysis project Ga0209099, IMG submission 184430) | Active sludge microbial communities of municipal wastewater-treating anaerobic digesters from Japan - AD_JPNHW2_MetaG (SPAdes) (version 2) | ecosystem: Engineered > Bioreactor > Anaerobic...
AATATCGGCTGAGTCAACTTTCCGAATACTGTCTTTGTTGTGGGGGATGGAGTAGTCATGAAAAAAATTTTTTCGACCCCCATATGAAAAGTCAAGCTTTAATCAGCATATTCTTAAATATCTTCGACTTTTAGCATAACCTTAAGTACAAAAAGACCCCCTTGTTTGAGGTCCTCTCCAGATGGCCCTCTTGCCCTTCCAACATACTAATATTGCATAAAATTTCTCGAATTGTTGGACACCGTTGAAATTGGACAAAGGGGTCAGGTTGCTTTTGACTGTTGCATTGGTCAACGGCAGAGCTGACCCTTTGGTTCCCTTGGTCTTGCCTCCCTGGTCTTGGCACTTCCATCGAAAATCGAAAAAAACCGACTTGGTATATTAAATGTCATGAATAGAAGGTTGATATGGAAAATACTCTAGAAAAGACGCCGCCGGAATCCGGAGAAATTGTCTTCTCAATTGATAGATCACCTGCCTCATTTCAAACAAAGGGTCAGTCAAAGCAGCAATATAAAGACCACATTGTTGAGATAGTGAAGAAGGCGGGATTTCTTTTGTCGGGGGATATTCAAATTTACATAACGTGGTCAGTGCATGAAGAAAAGCGCTACGAAAGTGATGCTTCTGCTGATATTGACAACATTATCAAACCTCTGCTTGATGCTTTGTGCGGACCTACAGGTATAATGATTGATGATAATCAAGTTCAATTAGTGCAATGCTCTTGGATCGATTCATATATTCGCGGCAAAGAGAAAATCGATATTCGCATAATATACATACCCGATGAATTTGTCCCTAAAGACGGTCTTGCATTCGTTAATATAAAAAATAATCTATGCCTTCCTTTTTGTAAGCACCATAGCCCGAAAGCGCTATCAATTTTTATTTCGGGGTATGAGCAACAATTTACCTGTCGTGATGAGCTAACCAAACATGGGTTGGACTATTATCAAAGCCGAGGTGAAATGTCTATTCAGAGAGTTTTTCACAAAACAAGACTGCAAAAATTTGAAGTAATGGATTTAGATAAAGTGAGAGATGAATTAATTATTTCATAACTAATCATTCCAAATCATTCCACGCGACCGCTTACAGCGGCGCATGATTTTTTCGTTCCGGCACCACTCTCTTTCGATCTGTAATGCTTAGTTCTGATAATTTACCGCCACTCACCCTTTGTAGATGAACTCAATAAATCATATTTCCTGAAAGGCAAAAAAACTCATAATTTAAAATTATGGGGGCATATTTGGGGACATGCGAGAAAAAGTAATCATTAATATAACAATAATTATAAATACATAAGTTATGCATTCGATTCCGACCCCAGCCAAAGAAGTGTAAAACCCGTTAGAAATAGCGGGTTTTTTATTGCCGTTAGTCCACAGATATCTAAAAAACGTTGCACAGAAGAACGTCCGGTAGTGACTCATTTTGAATTTTTCTGCTTGCTTCGCTCATGCATAATAGCACCCCCAAAATAACTTGTTTGGGGTTTAGACGAAGCGGAAAATTGGCGATACTGAAATATTAGAATCCGAAGAAACAATCAGCACGGGGTCAACGGTTCGTTAAATCGCATACTCTTACATGCCCATTACACGGGTAAAATTCAACCTAAACTGTATAAAAAAGCTTGATAATATCTGGCTTGTTGGCTAAATTACCAAATAGGCTAAGAAAGGAACGGGAAATGGCGGGAAAAGTAAATACAAGGCATGAAGCATGGGCAAAAATAATCAAGGCAATGGCGCATCCCACGAGGCTTTTCATTATTGAAGAGCTGAACCAGGGTGAGCGGTGTGTGGGAGAATTGACGGAAATGATCGGCGTGGACACATCTACCGTATCCAAACATTTGAGTGTTTTGAAAAATGCAGGGCTGGTGTTCGATGAAAAAAGGGCCAATTCCATTTATTACAAACTGCGCTGTCCCTGTGTTATTGATTTTATGGCTTGCGTGGAAGAGGTGCTGTCGGCCAATGCCAGGGAACATAATGATATTTTGAAATGTTGCAAAAAATAAAGAGGAGCAGGTGATGAAAATAGAAATTTTGGGTGTTGGTTGCGCCAAATGCCATAAACTGGAAGAAATGGTTCGGGAAATCGTCGAGGCGGAAGGGATTAACGCAATGATTTCCAAAGTGGAGGATATAAAAAAAATCATGAGCTACGGTGTGATGATGACACCGGCGCTGGTGATTGATGACGAAGTGAAGGCAGTGGGGAAAATACCTGCGGAAAGTGAGATCAAAGGCTGGATTGGCGTCAAATAGAATCCAATAATGGAGGCCCAATATGGATGTAAAACAAATTGCCCGACAGATGATAGCTTTTCATAAAACCATGTTCGATAATAACTTCCAAACCATGCAGAGCTTTTATGAGCAGACGGAAAGAATGGTGAATAAGTTGTGCGAAAATTCACCTGTGATCCATGAAGAAGGCAAGAAAGCGGTTTCTTATTGGATGAATACCTTTGAAAAAGGCTACGCAGACTTTAAACGACTTGCTGATGAAAACTTCAAGAAGGTTGAGGCGTATTTTGAAGGAAAGAATGGCCCGAAATCTTAAATTCAGTTTGTTCAGGAAAAATACTGATTTATTGCTTCAATATTAAGGAGATTATTGCACATGAAACTAGGTACAAAGGTGTTAATCATAACCGTTTTATCTTTGACGGTTTATGCCGTTCGTACGTTTGCAGTCGATTATCGCTACAAGGCGGAAATATTTTCCGGTACGGCCGAGGCAAAACAATTAATAGACGGGAAATCGGGAAAAGCGGTTATTCCTTTAGTCACCTTTGTCGAAATCGGCGCGGCCAGGTGTATTCCGTGCAAGGCCATGCAGCCGATCATGAAGGCTGTGGAAGAAGAATACAAGGGCCAGGTCAAAGTTGTCTTTCACGATGTCTGGACGACAAAAGGCCGAGACGACGCAGCCAAGTACAACATTCGGATAATTCCTACGCAGGTCTTTCTGGATAAAAACGGCAAGGAATATTTCCGTCATGAGGGTTATTTCCCTAAGGAGGATGTCGTCAAAATAATCAAAATGCAAGGAGTCAGGTAAATGATCGTCGAGTTGTTTACATCGCTTTCGGGAGCGTTAACCCAATCTCCTGGAATCGCCATCGGAGCTGCATTTATCTGGGGCGTTCTTTCGGTTGTTTTGTCACCCTGCCATATAGCCTGCATTCCTCTGATTGTCGGTTTTATTGACGGCCAGGGAAACATCACCACTAAGCGGGCCTTCGGCCTTTCGTCGCTCTTCGGATTCGGCATCCTGATTACTATCGGCGTCGTCGGGCTTATTACCGGCTTGATGGGCAGAATGGTCGGCGATATCGGCGGGTACGGCAGTTACTTTGTGGCGATTATTTTCTTTGCCATTGGACTTAACCTGATGGGAGTCCTGCCGCTCCCTTTTATGGAAGGCGGCGCAAATCCAAATTATCAAAGAAAAGGATTCCTGGCGGCTTTCATTCTGGGGCTTCTGTTCGGCATTGCCCTGGGGCCTTGCACCTTTGCTTATATGGCCACGATGCTGGGTGTTGTTTTCAGCATCGCTTCCACACAAATTGCTTTTGCGCTTTCACTATTGCTGGCTTACGGTATCGGACACTGTGCAGTTCTCGTTTTTGCCGGTACTTTTACCGAAGTTGTTCAGCATTATCTCCATTGGACAGAAAAATCTCAAGGCGCTGTGATTCTTAAAAAGATCTGCGGTATACTGGTAATGTTGGGTGGTATTTATCTGATCGGTCAAAATTTCGTATAAAAGGGAAAATAATAATTTGAGGAGTGTGTTATGTCTGAGCATGTTGCAAGTAAATTATCATTTTTGGATCGCTTTCTGACTCTGTGGATTTTTGCAGCTATGATTCTGGGCGTAGGATTTGGTTATTTCCTTCCCGGTGTTGAGGCCTTTATTAATTCGTTTCAGGTGGGCACAACCAATATCCCCATTGCCGTGGGGCTTGTTTTGATGATGTACCCGCCGTTTGCCAAGGTGAAATACGAAGACTTGCCTCAGGTTTTTCGCAACGGAAAAATTCTGGGGCTATCGCTTGTGCAAAACTGGCTGATCGGTCCGGTCTTAATGTTCATCCTCGCGATAGTGTTTTTACCAGATAAGCCCGAATACATGGTGGGGCTGATTATGATCGGCCTGGCGCGCTGCATCGCGATGGTGATTGTCTGGAACGAACTGGCGAAAGGCAATACGGAATATGCCGCCGGTCTCGTTGCCTTCAACAGCATTTTTCAGGTGCTTTTTTACAGTGTTTTCGCCTGGTTTTTTATTACCGTGTTGCCGCCTTATTTTGGATTTTCGGGCAGTGTCGTGGATGTCAGCATCCGGCAGATTGCCGAAAGTGTATTTATCTATCTGGGCATTCCCTGTATTGCCGGCGCGTTGACCCGACTCATCGGCGTTAAGCTCATGGGTAAAAAAGAGTATCATTCTCGTTTTGTTCCGCTGATCAGTCCGCTCACGCTGATTGCGCTGCTTTTTACCATTGTAGTCATGTTCAGCCTGAAGGGCAATCTGATCATTACGTTGCCGCTCGATGTCGTCCGGATTGCCGTCCCGCTCTTGATTTATTTTGTCGTCATGTTTCTGGTTTCTTTTTATCTGGGCAAAAAAATGGGGGCTGATTATTCCAAAACTACAACTCTTGCTTTCACGGCGGCCAGCAACAATTTTGAACTGGCCATCGCTGTGGCTATCGCCGTTTTCGGGATAAATTCCGGTGCCGCCTTTGCCGCCGTTATCGGCCCTCTCGTGGAGGTGCCGGTGATGATTGGCCTGGTTAATGTGGCGCTTAAGTTTCAGAAAAAGTATTTTCGAAAATAACCGACGCATGTAGGATTCGTCTAAGGTGACAGACAACATAAAAAAATATCGCACCACTATCACCATTGTGCTGGCGTTTGCGGGCATCGGGATTAAAATATTACAACAAAATAAAAGGAGGAGTTATGTTTGAAGTAACAGAAAAAGCAAGCGAGATGATTAAAGAATTTCTGAAAAATCAGAAAGGTCAACATTCTATTCGGATTATGTTGCAGGCAGGTTGAGGAGGCTCCGTGCTGGGCATGGCTCTGGATGAGCCTCTTGAAGAAGATATGACATTCTCTGATCGGGATGTAGAGTTTATAATCGAAAAGAAATTGTTTGAGGAAGTAAGGCCTATACGTGTCGATTTTATCGAAGCCGCGACCGGTTCCGGCTTTAAACTGACATCGAACCTGGCAGCAGGTGCGGGCTGTGGTGGTTCCTGTAGCTGCTAAGAATGGTTTTGCATGGTTAAAATAACGGTCATCGTTACGAAAAAATTACAACGCTCAACAATAACAGAAAACTTGATTTTGAATTTGATCCTTAGATGAAGGAGGTATATACATGCCTGATTTTCTTGAAGCAACTTATGATAAATTCATCTTTCGAGTGAAGAATGGATACCTGTATCATCCTGATGAGCTGTGGGTTCATATTCAGGAATCTTTCGCCACTATTGGACTTACCGATTTCCTGCAGAAGACCAGGGGTGATATTATCTTTCTGGAGACCATTGCTCAGGGAACCATTGTCCAGCAGGGCGAAGAAATAGGTAAGATCGAAACTATCAAGGCCGTCGAAACGCTCTTATCGCCAATAAGCGGGAAGATAATTGCAGTCAATCCGGAAATGGAAGGAAACCCTTATATCATCAACGAAGACCCTTATGAAACCGGATGGGTTTACCGGATGGAACCCACTAATCTGGAAAGCGACAAGGCCCTGCTGCTTAGTGCTACTGGTTACTTCGAACTTATGAAAGAGAAAGTTTCCAAGGAGGCGAAAAAACTCTATGGATAAGAAACAAAAAAAAGTTGTGGTAGTGCCGTGCAGTGGTATCGGCAAATCCTTTGGAAGTGTAGCCAGGGAAACGGCGCATGAACTCGTGGAGAACGTGCGTCCCAATGTGACTGTACTGACATGTCTTCCATTGCTGGTCATTAATGATTCTGACGCACGGCAACTTATTACCGAAAACCCCGTAATTACCATAGATGGCTGTCCTAAAGATTGTGCGAAGAAAAGCGTGGAGTCCGTGGGAAAAAAAGACTTCCATACCTGCAGGGCTGCCACCTTCTACAGCACCCACAAGGACCTGAAACCCCAAGGTGTTACGCGGCTTAATGATGCAGGCCTTAAACTGGCAAGGATTGCAGCGGAAGAACTGGCGGCAAAGGTAGATGAACTTGTCAAGGAGGAAAGCTGATGGAATTAAACGTTCTAAGCAATCGAAAAGTGGGCATTGTTTCCTGCAGCGGTGAGGGAATCCCTGAAGGAACGGTGTCTCGTTTGGCCTGTCTTAAAGTGCTTGGTAAATTAAAAGCTAACGAAACAGTAACGATCTGTCTGCCACTCTTTATCGCCGGAGGAGAAGAAGAAAGGACCTTTGCGAAAACTTTTCCTACCGTTACAGTGGATGGCTGTGAAAAACTATGTGCAGCAAAAGCCACGGAAATGCTTTCGGGAAAACCGTCAAAGTCGCTCGTCGTTTCCGAGATCCTGAAAAAGAGAGGCATTGCTGTGCCGACCAAACTCCGGGATTTTGGTAATGAAGAAGAGACTGCGGTAAATGCAGTAGCCGAAGAAATAGCCAAAGCGGTCGATGAAGTTCTGGAAAAGGAATGAGAGAAAAATGGCAAATGCAGTCTATAAAAACAGAGTGGAATGGCGTGGCAAACATCTCGGTCATACATGGTGCCAAAACGGCCTGTCAATGGATTTCTCGGCTCCGCCGGATCTTCACGGTATGCCGGATGTGCTCACTCCTGAAGATGCTTTTGTTGCAGCGGCAAATACCTGTTTTTTCATGATGGTGATTTGGGCCACCGAGCGTTTCAAAATGGAACTTATATCCTTTGAATGCGAGGCCGAAGGCGAGGTCGAGAATTTTATCGACCGGACCTCCTGGTTCAAGACTGTGACCCTGCATCCCCAAATAGTCGTAAAAGGCAAATCGCAGCAGATGGTACAGAAAGCCCTCGATATGGCTTTGAAATACTCGACCATCTGCCAATCGCTCAAATCCGACATAAAAGTTGATCCTGTAATCACAATCCTGTAAAAAACTATAGAGGTGACAAAAGTAATAATGGTCTTTGATGGCATTGCCACCTATATTTCATAAGCAGGGGTTTTTCAATGACCGTTCGAGCGCCGGTTTGGCTGATTAAGGAAGTCCGCAAAGCTAAAAGAAGCCACAATGCAGAAGAAGGGCAAAAAACAAGGAGACTCCTGGAGAGTTTTGGTCTTTCCACGGTCTGCATTTCCGCCCGTTGCCCTAATTGCAACGAGTGTTTTTCCCGGAATACGGCGACCTTCCTGATTCTGGGTGAAACCTGTACCCGGAATTGTGCTTTCTGTGCGGTAGAGAGGGGGCGCTTGCCCAATCCTCCCAGTACTGGTGAACCTTATCGTTTGGCACGTGCAATCAATGAACTGGGAATTAATCATGCAGTGATTACCTCTGTAACTCGAGATGATCTTCCCGACGGCGGAGCGGCCCACTTTGCCGCTACGGTTCGCTCCATCCGGGAACTTTGCCCTTCGGTTACGGTGGAACTTCTTGTGCCGGATTTTGGAGGGGCCATTGAGTCTCTGGCTGCGGTGCTGCTGGCTCAACCGGACGTACTGGCCCATAACCTGGAAACGGTTCCGCGGCTTTATCCTAAGGTACGCTCCGGGGCTGATTATAACCGCTCTTTGAACCTCCTTGCAAAAACTAAAGAGATTTCAACAGACATTGTTACCAAGTCCGGCTTGATGCTGGGTTTGGGAGAAGAAGCGGATGAAGTTGAAAACGTACTCCGAGATTTGAGAGCAGCGGGTTGCGACATGGTGACCATAGGACAATATCTGGCGCCATCTTTCAGACACATCCCTGTGTCTCGCTATGTTACGCCGGAAGAATTTGACCTGTGGCGTGATAAAGCCAGAGACATTGGCTTTAAAAGCATTGCCGCCGGCCCTTTAATCCGGAGCTCTTACAATGCAGCATTATTTTTTCACGGGCTCCAGGTGAAGAAGGATCAAAACGCTATCTTTAGGTCAGGTTAATATACCAAAATATTGACCAGATAACCTGCTAAAATGGCCACCAAAAAAACATTCAATGCAAAAGCGAAAATCATTTTTTTCTTGAACATGGAGCCAAGAATGATCATTTCCGGAATGCTCGCTCCCGCACCTCCTATAATCAGTGCGAGAACCGTACCCACTCCCATACCTTTGCCCACGAGGGCGGCGCTGATGGGTATAACCGTTTCAGCCCGTATATACATAGGCACGCCTATCGCTGCCGCGATCGGAATAGACCAAGAGTTACCCGGTCCCGCCAGTTTGACAACAATATCCTGCGGGAAAAATCCATAAATGAAAGCGCCAATACCCGCACCCAAAAGCAGATACCAAAACACACCTTTGAAAGTATCAACAGCTTCTCTCGATGCGCCTTTTAATTTTTCCGTAAAGGGTTGGTGGGTTAGAGGCTCTTCTTTAAGGTTGGCGGAACAACATGATGATTCAATAGTCGGAAATGTTATTAAGGTTGGAGGTTGTGTGTCTCCTGAAGAACAGCAACCGGCTGTAACGGGCAGGATCTGCAAAGGCGTCACATCTGATGTTGTCTTTTCTGCGCAACAAGCAGCCTGAAAGTTCATTAGGGGCTTAACCTGGTTTTCCATCCCAAGTCTAGAAAGTAGCAATGCCGCTACCATGGAACCAAAAAAAGTAATTATGACATAAACCACGGTAACTTTAAATCCCAGGAGTGAAAGCAATAAAGCAATAATTATGGGGTTGAGAACCGGCGAAGAAAAAAGAAACGCCATTGTAGGGCCGAAAGGTACGCCTCCTTTGAGTAAGCCGGCCGTTATGGGAACGGTGGAACAGGAACAGAAAGGGGTGAGAGCACCCAATCCCGCCCCTAAAAAGTATTGCAGCCATGTAAATTTGTTGGCAAGAAAATCCCTGACACGGGAGGGAGGAAGGTATTCCATCAGCAATCCGATGATGAACGAAACTGCAATAAAAATAAGAATAAGTTCGCCGGCGATAACCAGAAAAAATTTTCCAGCGGTGATAAAATTATTAATACCTGACATATTTATTACATCTCCTTTATAGTTGATTATATCAACTGTTCTTCTTGCTGATTATTTTGGTATTGCTATGACCTGTTTCTGCTTTGTAATTAAGCGCAGCTTGAAAAAAGGCATTGAGACTGATCAGCAGTATTTGCCGCATTGCCGGTTCCATTGAGGAAAGTATCGTCTTTATTTTATTTATTGGTTGCCGGGTTAGCCTTGTTATGAGTTCTTTTCCTTCTTCTGACAATTGAACGCAGCATATCCGACCATCATTTTGATCCTTGATCCGATAAACCAGTTTTTTGTCTTCCAGTCGACTGATGATGCGTGTAGCGCCGCTTTTTGTCACTGCAATGCTTTTTGCAATATCCTGCATGGTGCATATATCTGTGCGCAGTACTGTGCGCATAGCGCGATATTCGCCGTAAGAAATATCCTCACAACACACTCCATCCATGTTAAGCGAACCGAAATCATACGTCACATCTTCAATAAGTTCGGCTAATTGCTTGATCTGTTCATCCATTAATACGTTCTCCATTATTGGCAATATTTAAATCTCTTTCCGAGGGGCTACTTGTATTTTCTTTCATATATAGTTGATAAATTCAACTAAATATTTAAACAAACCCCTTTTCCCACGCATGAGGGGATAAAAAACATTCTTGGCATCACGCTTGCTTTTCACTGAGGTGGCTTATCGGCACTCTTTAGTAAAGCATCCCCCTTAAATCAAAACCTTTCTCAGATACCCTTTTAAATCTATGCCTTAAATATTTCCTGCTTTTCCATATAACCCTCTTGACTAAGAATAATGGTAGTATTAATTTCATCACAACACTCGAACGGAGACAGCCGGTAGAGGAACTGAAGAATAGAGCGGAGACTAACAATGAAAACATTAACGATTCGCTGGAAAAGACTCGTTAACGAAAATGGCCAAACATGCAAACGCTGTGGAGCTACAGGTGAAACAGTTCAAAGCGCGGCCAACAAACTCAAAAAAGCCTTGGCCGAACTTGGCATTGAAGTTATTTTAAAAACAGAAAATCTTGACTTCCCCATGTTTTCCAAAGACCCGCTTCAATCCAATCGAATCTGGGTTGGAGAAAAGCCTTTGGAAAAATGGCTTGGGGCTACAGTGGGGCAAAGCCCATGCTGTGATGTTTGTGCTAATTCCGAATGCAGAACAATTTCAATCGAAAATACCATTTTTGAGGAAGTTCCAGAGAAGTTAATTGTTCGAGCTGGGCTTCTTGCTGCAGCCGAACTTTTTTCAGATTAGATGATAGAGGGTCACGGACTTGATTTGTAGGCATCATCGGTCCGGTGCCCTGGAAAAAAAGAATGAAGTGTACGGCATTGAAAATGCCGAATTCTAAACACCGATCACAAAGTGGTACCAAGTATATGCAAGAAGCGCTTCTAAAGCGACGGGCGTTCTCTTGGTGCCGTGCAACTCCATAGATTTTCATCTTGCTTTATCGGCATAATATCGGCATGATATCGGCATAAAATATTTTTTACACAACAACCATAGGAAAACCATGTCTGACAAATTCGAGCCTAAATTTACGATCACGCCTGCCACCGCCAATGCCTTGATGCGGATCGAGGCGGTGAAACAGGCTTTTGCTTCACTTCCGCTCACACCGCAAATGCTGGCTCATCTGCGCGAAACAGCCAGGTTATTTTCTACGCATTACTCGACAATGATCGAGGGTAATCGCCTGACGCAGGAACAAGTCGCTAACGTCATCGAGAAGGGACAGCATTTCCCCGGACGCGAAAGAGACCAGTTCGAAGTAAAAGGGTATTACGCTGCTTTGGATGAGGTAGAGCATATAGCCAAAAGGGGTAGTCCTATCACGGAAGCAACTATTCAAAAAATTCATGCTCTTGTAGTTGGTGGCGGAATAACACAAGTCAAACCTACTCCTTACCGCGATGGGCAAAACGTCATCCGCGACAGCCGTTCACAAGGTATAGTCTATATGCCACCTGAGGCCAAGGACGTTCCGGGACTGATGAAACAGCTTGTTGCATGGATCAGCAGAAAAGATGATTTACCCATACCAGTGCGAGCTGGTCTCGCACATTATCAGTTTGCAACCATCCACCCTTATTATGACGGTAATGGACGCACGGCGCGACTTCTGACGACGCTCATCCTTCATCTGAAAGGCTACGGCCTCAAAGGGTTATACGCCCTTGAGGAGTATTATGCGCGGAATCTGCATGCCTATTACGAAGCCCTGACGGTTGGATCATCACACAACTGCTACCTGGGGCGGGCCGAGGCCGACGTTACAAAATGGATTGTGTATTTTATCGAAGGTATGGCGGAAGCTTTTGAAAAAGTTCGGGATCAAGCGCAGAGAGAACAAACAAGAGGGCGTAAGGATCAATCATACCTTCTGCGCACCCTTGACATAAAACAACGCAAGGTGCTGGAGTTATTTCAGGATGCACAAAAA
>Ga0209099_1003936_pt1 | contig 11631 bp, 9 predicted proteins | sample AD_JPNHW2_MetaG_FD_184430 | JGI IMG/M metagenome (GOLD analysis project Ga0209099, IMG submission 184430) | Active sludge microbial communities of municipal wastewater-treating anaerobic digesters from Japan - AD_JPNHW2_MetaG (SPAdes) (version 2) | ecosystem: Engineered > Bioreactor > Anaerobic >...
AACGTTCCCAAGGCCAGGCTGTTGCGCAGGATCCGCCGGTTAGCGAAAGCTCCAAAGCATGCTGAACTTTGAATACGGAAAATTTATACAATAATATTGACATAAATAGCATATTTATACTAATATGCCGCCATGAAAAAGATTGTATTGGCATATTCGGGTGGCCTGGATACGACGGTGATCATTCCATGGCTGAAAGAAAACTACGATTGCGAAGTCATCGCCGTGTGTGGGGATGTCGGGCAGGAAACCGATTGGGCAGCGCTTGAAAAGCGGGCGCTGGCGACAGGAGCATCCAAGGTTATCGTTCTGGACCAAAAACAGGAGTTCGTGAGTAAGTACTTGTGGGCTTTGGTCAAAGCCGGAAGCCCCTACGAGAAAAAGTACCTTCTTGGCACTTCGGCGGCACGTCCGTTGCTGGCCAAGGGATTGGCAGAGGTTGCACTCAAAGAACATGCAGACGCCATTGCACACGGTTGCACAGGTAAGGGCAACGACCAGGTTCGATTCGAGCTTGGCATAAAGGCTTTCGCGCCGGACATGGAAGTGATTGCGCCTTGGCGAATTTGGGACATTCAAAGTAGGGACGAGGAGATTGCGTTCCTGGAAAAGCGTGGGATTCCGGTTCCGATGAAGAAAGCCGATTCTTATTCCCGCGATGACAACCTTTGGCACATAAGCCACGAGGGGCTCGATCTGGAAGACCCTGCCAACGAGCCGAAGTACGAGGGTATGCTCAAGTTGTGTACCACGCCGGAGAAGGCTCCCGACAAGGCCGAATACGTATCGGTGACCTTTGAAAAAGGCGAGCCAGTGGCCGTGAACGGTGAAAAACTCGATCCTGTATCGATTGTGAAAAAACTCAACGAGATTGGCGGACGAAACGGAATCGGCATTGTTGACATGGTGGAGAACAGGGTCATCGGTATGAAGTCCCGCGGCGTTTACGAAACCCCGGGTGGAACAATTCTGATGGAAGCACACGATAAACTTGAGCAGCTTTGCCTGGACAAAAAGACCTTGTCCTTTAAAATGACCGTTGCGCAGCGTTTTGCGGAAATTCTGTACGAAGGCGAGTGGTTCTCGCCATTGTGCGCGGCATTGCAGGCCTTTGTTGATTCCACACAGGAAACTGTCAGTGGTACTGCCCGGCTCAAGCTGTATAAGGGATCGATGATGTCGGCTGGTACGACGTCCCCCTATTCGTTGTATGATGCCAGCCTGGCAAGCTTTACGACAGGGCCGCTCTTCTCGCACAAAGATTCGACGGGCTTTATCAATCTTTTTGGGCTTCCCACGAAGGTCAGGGCCAAAATGAAGGCCAACGTCGCGGCGAGCGGGGTTGCCAGAGCCCCTGACGCACCTGCACCAGGAAGCGCCGGATTTACGCCACCTTCCGAGGACTAAAGCCCCGGGAATTACGGATCCAAAGGTTATGGGTATGTTTTTCATATGACAATGCAAAGCGAAAAGCCGCTGGAAACAGCGGCTTTTCTGTCATACACTTTTATCCGGGTAGTGTTGACTAAAGTGTTAAGTTGCTTTGGTTTTTGGCGTTTGCAACAACCCAAAATCTCTCTAAAAAGGATAGATGTCCTATGGCAAAACTGTGGCAGGCTGTGACGAGTGGAACGGGTGGAGCTTCGCCGCTCGATCCAGATATAGAATCCTTCCTCTCGTCGCTTTCGGTAGACAAACGCCTCCTTGATGAGGACCTTGAGTGTTCCTGTGTTCACGCGCAGATGCTCGGAGAGCAAGGCATCATCCGTGCCGAGGATGCCAAGAAGTTGGTTTCTGAGCTCATCAAGATGCGTTCAGAGTTCAAGGCCGGCATTCTGCAAGTTGATCCCACAAGCGAGGATGTGCACTCGTTTATCGAAGAGGAGCTGGTTCGCCGTTTGGGAGAAGTAGGCAAAGAAATCCACGCCGGACGCTCGAGGAACGATCAAGTAGCGGTGGCTTTTCGTCTGCATGCTAAACGCGCGTTTTTTGCGGCTCAAGCCGACATCTTGAATTGCCTGGAGGCACTGCTAGACTTGGCCGAGTCCAATACGAGAACGCTGATGCCGGGCTACACGCACCTGCAACGGGCGCAACCGGTGACCTTCGCGCATGAACTCTTGGCCTGGTGCGCGGCTTTGGAACGCGATTACGGACGCTTTATCGATGGGGAACTTCGTGCCAATGAGTGTCCGCTTGGCTCTGGTGCCCTTGCGGGTTCAGGCTTACCCATCGACCGCGAGGCGACTGCTATCGAGCTTGGCTTTGACAGACCGACCCGCAACACGATGGATGCGGTGGCAGACAGGGACTTCTGCGTGGAGTATGCAGGCGCGGCTGCCATGCTGCTCGTACACATTTCCAGGGCGTGTGAAGACATAGCACTTTGGGCTTCGAGTGAATACGGCTTTATAAAACTCGACGACTGTGCAAGCACTGGTTCCAGCATAATGCCACAAAAGCGCAACCCCGATCCAGCCGAACTCCTGCGCGGCAAGTCTGCGCGGGTGATAGGAGACCTCAGTTCCCTGCTTGTGCTGCAAAAAGGCTTGCCATATACCTATAATCGCGATCTTCAGGAAGATAAGGCGGTTTTTTTTGACGTCGAAGACACGCTCAACGCTTCACTAAAAGCCTTTGCAGCGCTGGTACGTGCGATAAGACCACAAACCGGATGTATGAAGGCCGCATTGCAAGGAAGTTTTATAGAAGCCACTGATCTAGCTGAGTATTTGGTAAGCCGAGGGGTGCCCTTCCGTTCGGCGTATCAAGCGGCGAAGTCGATAATTGGCCTGTGTACGCAAAGAGGTTGTGCTATCGCAGACCTGGACACTGAATTGTTACAAGGATCTCACAGCGCGCTTTTTGGCATGAAACTCGATATGGCCGAGCTTGTTGCGTATCTAAAGCCGGAGGCTTGTGTGGCACGCAGGACTCAGACTGGCGGGCCTGCTCCCCAAAGAACGCAAGAAGAAATTGCAAGATTGCGTGACTTTGTGTCTCAAGAGAAAAACAAAGGTGTCCAATGAGCAGTGAGAACGTAAAAGAAAATACTTCGATAGAGGATTTTGAAGGGAACGACTCGAGCAAAAGCTTTCGTTATCCTTGCATACTGCTTGCTGCTGGCGCAGGTTCCAGGATGGGTAGACAAAAACTCTTGCTGCCTTTGGGAAACAAGCCAGTAGTTCGTTATGTAGCAGAGACAATTCTCATTGTGGCAAGGCCGCTTGTGATCGTTGTTGGTAGCAACGGCGAAGAGGTTAGGGGCACACTCAGGGGCTTAACTGGAACCATTGTCGTAGAGAATCCACATTGGCAAGACGGTATGGTGGGCTCGGCGCAAGTTGGAATCGATACGCTGCGTAAGCACTGTCCAGATGTTTCTGGGTTTTTCCTTCATCAGGCGGATAAGCCTTTTGTGCCTGTCAGTGTTTTTGCTAGGCTTGCAGAATACATGGACACCACGGGTACGGGTAAGGCCACAACTGTCTATGAACCTGATCCAGACGCGAACCCCGATTCAAATCGAGCTTTCCCACGCGCCCTTGTCGCCTCATACACAGGCCAATCCGGCCACCCTGTGCTTTTCCCTTCACGCTACATCCCTGCGCTTTTGTCGCTTCCTGCAGGAGAACGCCTTAAACCAGTCCTTGACCTGCTCGGAAGCCTGCAGGTTGAGTGTGATACGACAGCTGTTCTTGAAGACATAGATACCTCGTCTGATTACGAAAGTTTAGTGAAGAAGTATGCCGCCACCTTCTCAGGCTCTGGACAGGACCCGAACAGGACATGAACACAAAACAATGAGTGGAGAAAATGATCAATAAAGAGAATTCGATAGAAAAAACCAATGCCATTCGTCTCTTGGAATCCAAGGGGATTCCCTTTGAAGTGCGCCAGTACGATGTGGATGAAGAAGACCTTTCAGCCAAGCATGCGGCGGCGATCCTCGGATTGGATCCGGACCAGGTCTTTAAGACCATTGTGCTTTCTGGCGAAAGGACTGGTTATTTTGTCTGCGTTGTGCCCGGATCCTGTGAAATCGACCTCAAGAAAGCTGCTCGTGCCGTAGGCGACAAGAGTTGTTTTCTCCTGCCACTTAAAGAACTCGAACCGCTTACGGGCTATGTACGCGGCGGTTGTTCTCCTCTCGGAATGAAAAAGAAATTCCCAACATTCCTGGATGAGACTGCCAAACTTTTTGACCATATCTCGGTGAGTGCCGGGAAGCGGGGTTTACAGCTTTTTATCAATCCTTTGGATCTTCAGCAGGCGAGTGATGCCGTTTTTGCTGACCTTATTGCGTAAGAGAGCCGAGTAAAAAGGCACGAGTGGCCGCTAGAACCACAAAATGCGCCAAAATGCTGGAACCTGATTTCTCGGCCGATGTGTGTCGGTTTGTTCCTCTTGCAATTATCCCATAGCCTGTTATTATGGGAAAGACGAGGTTTGATGGCGCCAGAAAGCACCACTTGTGGTGAGTTTCTAGTTTGCGTCTTAAAATCTCGAGTTTTGAATATGAAGCTCAGTCTATATTCAAGAAAAACAATAACCTAAACGAAATTGTATGGATGCTAGTCTTAACATTGCTAATTCCTCAGTAAATCCCTACAAGAACAAATTGTGGAATTATGTCCTTCAATATAAGAACATGGCCATCACAGGGCTCTTGTGCCTCATTTCGATAGCTGCCGCCAGTATCACGCAACCCCTGATTTTAAAACAAATAATTGATAAGGCAGTTCCTGCCGGGAATACTGGGCTTATGCTTACCTATGCCTTCGGGTATCTGGGAATTGTTATCACGAGCGGGGTGCTGAGCTATTATGGTACTATTCTTTTGTCCAAGATGGGGCTCTCAATAGTCACACATATCAAAAAGGACCTTTTTTCTCATCTGTTGAAGTTGCCACTTTCCTACTTGGACGAACATCCTGTGGGCGAACTGATGTCCCGGACGGAGAATGATACCGAGAGAATTCGAGACTTTTTCTCCACCATCGGTGTGACGCTCATTGTGAATGCGCTTGTAATGGCCGGTATATTTGCGGTGACGTTTACCCTGGCTCCTGCGTTGGCATGGATCATGCTTGGCGTGACCTCTTTTTTTATTTTTATCCTGTTTTTCTACTTCAACCGGCTCATAAAACTCTATGACAAGTCCCGTTCGCTTTATGCACAGATTCTTGCGAAGGTGACTGAATTCATTCAGGGCATTGAAATCGTCAAAGTCTTCAATAGGACAAGATGGGCTGTGGGCTCTTTGGATCAGACGGGAAAGGCAAAAAAGGATGTTGATGTCAAGACTTCGATGATCGAGTACGCTGCCATGTCCGCTCTGGAATCTCTGGTTGGTCCGGTCTTTATTGTGGCGCTCCTGCTTTTGTATTCACCCAAGGTGCTTTCTGGTGGCATGACTTTGGGGACCTTACTTCTGTTTTTTGAATATGGTTCGGCTCTCTTGCGTCCTGTTGTGCAAATTGCGGAAAGCCTGCGCAGTATGCAACAGTCTATAACCTCTTTGCGCCGAATTCTGGGCATTATGGCGCTTCCTGAAGAGGCAGGTAAGGCGAATACCTTGCTGCCTCATTTTGAACATGAGGTCCGCTTTGACCATGTGTGGTTTGCATATAAGGGCGAGGACTGGGTTGTCAGAGATCTCTCCTTTGTAATTCCCAAAGGCGACATGGTGGCAGTGGTCGGTCCGTCCGGTTCCGGCAAGTCGACGGCAGTGGGACTCTTGTGTGGGTTTTACAGGGCACAAAAGGGTGCGATTTATGTGGACGACGTACCGCTTGACGCACTCAACCTGGATGCGTGGCGTAAAACGATCGGGCTTGTGCTCCAGGATGTCTATCTTTTCCCCGGTTCTGTCTTGGAGAATGTCCGGGTATATAACGATGATATTCCCGAAGAGACCGTCAAAAGGGCCCTGGAAACGGTGCAGGCCAACGACATCGTAGATTCGCTGCCGGACAAGCTACAGACGAATCTTTGGGAGCGCGGGAGTAACCTCTCTGCGGGCGAAAAGCAGCTTATCGCGTTTGCACGTGCTCTGGCGGCGAATCCTGAGCTCGTCATTCTCGACGAAGCAACGAGCAATGTCGATATGGAGACCGAAGCGAGAATTACGCGAAGCCTGGAAAAGCTCCTGCAGAATCGCTCTTCTCTTATTGTGGCGCACAGACTGTCGTCCATTCTGCATGCTGACCAAATCCTCTTTTTCAGCGATGGGGAGATTTTGGCGCGGGGTACGCACTCAGAACTCCTGAACAAACTCCCTGAGTATCGTGAGCTTGTTCAGCAACAGTTCCTCGAGAAGGCGGAAGCATGAGTAAACCGGTAAAAATCCAACCTGATGCCGACGATCCAATTAACAAGAATGAACGCGTCGCCCAGAACAAAGATGAACGCGGAGCGCTGTGGCACATCAAATGGATTTGGGGCATCTGGAAAGAACGAAAAGGGATGATCACCCTGCTGCTGGTTTTGACGCTGTTGTCGAGCATCGTGGCTGTGGCGTTTCCACTCCTGACGCGCCGCCTTTTTGATCTTTTCCAGAATATCATCGAAAATCGGGCGTCATATACGGATCCTCAAAAAGAGATCAGCAAAATTGCACTCTTTTTTATGGCGCTTGGTGTGGCAGGATTTATCTCAGGATTTTTCCCTGGCATTCGCGGAGCACTCAACAATGTATTTGATTATGTTATAAGAAATAAATACTTCGCTAGTATCGTCGAGAAGGATCATCGGTTTTTCTCAAAGTACAAGACAGGCGACATAGCAACACGCCTGACCTCGGATATAAGCGACGGACCGCGCCTTTCCTGGTTTATGTGTTCCGGAATTTTTCGGGCTGTCGAGTCTACAAGCAAAGTCTTCTTCTGCATCGTCGCGATGCTGCTGCTCAATTGGAAACTGGCCTTGCTCTCGCTTATTCCCTTGCCACTGATGCTTATGATCTATTCTAAGACGCAGGATACGATTTATGACCGCGTAAAGCGGAACGAACAATCGGTTTCCAGCATCAACGAACAGCTCGAATTGAGTTTTTCGGGCGCCAGAATCATCAAGGCTTTTGCAAGCGAAGACAAGTACGAGCGTTTTTTTGACGAAGCTCTTAAGAAGCGGTTCAAGACCGAGACTGCCGTTATCAAAATGCAGACAATACTCGATCTCATCTACCAAAATATTGACTATGCGGGGCAGATCCTCCTGATTTTTGTTGGCGGCGTCATGGTGGTGCAGGGCTCGATCACCATAGGAACGTTTTATGCCTTCTACAACCTTCTCAATATGCTCATTTACCCTATTTTGGACATTCCGAACGTCTTCGTATCGGGCAAGCGCGCGTTTGTCAATATCGACAGACTTGAGGAGCTCAAGGATTTTGATGTCCCTGCCAAAAAGAGCGACGCTGTACATCTAGACAGATTTGAGAAGCTCGAATTGGCAAATGTGAGCTTTACGTATGAAGGCAGAGACCGACCAGCCGTGGATAAGGTTTCGTTCGAACTGAAACGAGGTGAGAGACTTCTTGTGATTGGACCGGTGGGTTCGGGCAAATCGACGCTCGCCAAAATCATAGCGGGGTTGTTGCCCGCGGAGGAAGGCCAGGTACTCGTTAATGGCATTCCTTTGGGGGAAATCGACCCTGCGGACTGGTCCCGGCTTGTGGGGTACGTGCCACAAGAGGCGCTGCTTTTCTCCGGAACCATTGAGGACAACATTGCGTTTGGCACCACAAGTTTTCCGCCGGCAATCGGGCGCGAGGAGCTTTGGGATTATCTGGACACAGCACAAATCTCCGCTGAAGTTCAGGACTTTCCACTTAAAGAGAAGACTTTGCTGGGTCAGCGGGGCGTGAGCGTTTCAGGCGGTCAGAAGCAGCGGCTTGCGATCGCTCGGGCTTTGGCTCGTAAGCCACAAGTTGTCGTTTTTGACGACATGACGGCGAGCCTGGACACCAAGAACGAGGAAAGGTTGTGGCAAGCATTGGGCGGGCGCGACAAAACGATCATCGCCGTTTCTCACCGGCTTTCCAGCATTCAATATGTGGACAAGGTGCTTTTCCTCAAGGATGGGCGAGTTGCAGGATTTGGGAGCCATGAAGCGCTTCTGTCCGAGAATACCGCATATTGTGAATTTGTCGCCTCCCATTTAAGGCTAAGAACATCGATTTCCGCTTGACAAAAGCCCCCAAAATGACAAATTCTATTAATTTGTTACTTTGGACTTAAAAATGAACAAAAAACACAAACTTCCTGCTATGGAGTCGCGCGACTTTCGCCTGTGGTTTGTTGGACAAGGCGTTTCCGTAATTGGAACTTGGCTACAAAACACAGGGCAGGCGTGGCTTGTACTAAAGATTACGAACTCACCGACTAAGTTGGGGCTTTTGACTGCAGTACAGTACATACCAACACTTGTGTTGGCCCTTTTTATAGGGCCTTTTGTCGATACATACCCGAAGAGGACCATCCTTTTGTGGACCCAGTCTTTATTTGCGGTCGCAGCCGCGGCTTTGGCTGCTGTTTCGTTTATGGGCAATGAACAGTATTGGATAATTATGCTCATCTCGCTCCTTACGGGCATCGTGACGGCAGTGGATTGGCCGGCGCGTCAGGCCTTCGTTTCCGAACAGGTCCTGGACAAGACAGCGGTGACCAATGCCGTGGCGCTCAACAATACGCTTTTCAACATTGCGAGAGTCATCGGCCCCGCGCTGGGTGGAGTTCTCATCGCGGCAGTCGGTATCCCTTGGACTTTTGCCCTCAACGCGCTGAGTTTTATCGCAGTCATTGCAAGTCTTGTCATGATGGAGGCAGGGCGTACTCCTGTAAGGGCCGAGCGATCCGACATGAAAACCGAAGTAGTGGGAGGCATAAAGTACATCCGCGACAATCCTGCCATCATGAGTTTGCTTGCGATTGTTGGGTTTTTAAGCCTTTTTGTGTTGAACTTTAACGTGACAGTGCCGAGTTTTTCCAAGATCGCTCTGGGAATGGGCTCAGACGCGTATGGTGGCCTGATGGCGGTGATGGGTGCGGGAGCACTTGCGGCGGGGCTGATGGTCGCGTTTGGTGGAGACAAGGTTGAGCCAAAACCTGCTTTTGTCTATGCTGCCGGCTTTATTCTGTGCATAGGAACCATCCTGGTAGGCGTGCAGCGCAACCTTATTCTGTCTGGGCTTTTCCTGGCGGTGTGTGGTTTTGGCATGTCGTTACTTACGACAATGTGCAATACCTCGGTGCAAATGCAGTCTTCGGACAAGATGCGTGGCATGGTGATGTCGGTCTATAACCTTGTATTTGTTGGTGTAACACCATTCGGCTCGCTCTATTCTGGTTTGATTGCCGATTGGTTGGACACAGGCTGGGCTTTTACGTTAAGTGGCATCCTCGGAGTGGCGTTTTTGCTCTATATGCGAATCTTCGTTACACCAAAAAGTTTTAAAGGAATAGAATCTTTTGTACGGCCGCGTGTGCCGCAACCAGACAACAGCAACAGCTGCAGCAGCGTGACACCCAAAAAGAGCGCGTGACACCAAAAAAGAGCGCGTGAGCCATGGCCCAAAAAGACGGGCCAGCTTCCTTTAAGCTATCATGTCCTACATGGACTATAACCTTCGGTCAGCTGACCCAGCTTGAAGAAACTCGCTTAAGTTAAAATTATGCCTGCTCGCGAATCGTGTTCCTTGAAAGCAGGTTCTTGAGCACGGTCGCAGGTGAATCGAACCGCCCGAGCAGAATCATGGCGGCGATTATGTAGGGCTTGTAGCTCGCCTCTCGGTATGTGTCGTCGCGGTAGCGATCGAACACGCTTGAGGCAACTTCGCCTGCTGCACAGGAAACGCCAGTAATATCGGCCGGCAGGCAGTGCATGTAAAGCGCTTTACCATTGCGAGTTAGCTTCATCTTTTCTTCTGTGCATTCCCAGTCTTTGAATTTTGCATTGTTGGCGAGGGCAGATTTCTCAAGTTCTTTCAATCCAGCCTGGTCTCCATTGTGCAGAAGCGGAACGCGCTTGAGCATGACGTCGTAAGGCGCCCAGCTCTTGGGGTAGACGATGTCTGCATCTTTAAAAGCTTCGTCCATGGAGTGTGTAATGCTGAGCTTGCCGCCGGACTCCTTGGCCTGTTTTTGGGAGAGAGCGACCACTTCGGGGATGAGGTCATAGCCTTCAGGGTAGGCGAGGGATATGTCCATGCCAAACCTGCTCGCAAGCCCGATAATCCCCTGAGGGACAGAGAGCGGCTTGCCATAGGAAGGCGAATAAGCCCAGGTCATGGCGATTTTTTTGCCCTTGAGCCCGTCTTTGCCGCCAAAATAATGCACCAGGTGCAAAAAGTCAGCCATAGACTGAGTTGGGTGATCGATGTCCGATTGAAGATTGACAACGGTCGGTCTTGCGGGCAGAACGCCTGCAGCAACGCCCTGATCCAGTGATCTTGCCACTTCCCTCTGGTATTTGTCGCCTTCGCCCAAATACATGTCATCGCGAATACCAATGGCTTCGGACAGGAAGCTAATCATGTTGGCGGTCTCGCGGACCGTCTCGCCGTGGGCAACCTGACTCTTCCCCTCGTCCAAGTCCTGCACATAAAGACCGAGCAAGTTGCAGGCAGAAGAGTAGGAGAACCGAGTCCTCGTAGAATTGTCTCTGAAATTGGAAACCGCAATCCCTGAATCCCAAATCCTCGGGCTGATATTGTTCTCGCGCATCGCGCGCAGAATGTCTGCAACGAGGAATGTGGCGTCAATCTCGTCGCTCGTCTTCTCCCAGGTGAGCAAGAAATCTTTGTCTTTCATATCGATTTTTTTCTGCGAGAGTTCTTCGATCAACCGTACAATACCCTGCTTGTCCATCTGCTTCTCCTTTTCTTTTTTGGGGACCCCTGATTTATTGTCCTTTTGCTTCAAGTGTACCGAGGGCCTTTAGAATCTTTTCTGGCGTAAAGGGCCACTCTCTTATCCACACGCCGACGGCGTCATGAATTGCGATCGCAAGGGCCGGTGCAGCTCCGTTTACCGATATCTCCGACACACTCTTGGCGCCATAGGGCCCAATTTCGTCGGCGACCGGCATAAGCTCGACATGGAAGTCTTCCGGCACTTCCGCGATAGTGGGAATCTTGTAATCGAGAAAATTGGGGTTGAGACAACGACCTTTCTCGTCGTAAATCATTTCCTCATAAAGCGAATGGCCAATAGACTTGAGAACAGCGCCATAGATCTGGCCTTTTGCGAGGGCCGGGTTGATGGGCGTGCCACAGTCCTGATAGGCATGATAGCGCTGGACAATCACCTGGCCGGAGCGCTTATTGACTGCAACTTGAGCAAAATGTGCACCGTAGGGGAAAGCCGCGTGGTCAGTCTTGAACGAACCAAAGCCGACAAGCTCGGCGTGCCCTTCGCCCTGGGCTGAGCGTATGCCCAGGTCTTTGAGTGTCAAAGAGCCATGCTTGCCTTGTACAGTGCCAGGATAGACGAGCTGTAGGTCGTCCACTGGCTCATTGAGCATGACGGCTGCGGCCGCCAGGACCTTCTTTCGGAGATCTTGTGCTGCATTCAGCGCGGCGCCACCCGAGAAATAGGTACCGGAAGAAGCGTAGGCACCCTTGTCAAA
>Ga0209099_1003942_pt1 | contig 11621 bp, 10 predicted proteins | sample AD_JPNHW2_MetaG_FD_184430 | JGI IMG/M metagenome (GOLD analysis project Ga0209099, IMG submission 184430) | Active sludge microbial communities of municipal wastewater-treating anaerobic digesters from Japan - AD_JPNHW2_MetaG (SPAdes) (version 2) | ecosystem: Engineered > Bioreactor > Anaerobic...
CGGTGAAATTAAAGCATCAGCCATATGCATAACAAAACCTCTCTTAAAGTAAAATTTAGCAACCCTCAGTGTTGTGTTATAATTATTTTTTATGTAGCATCTGTCAACACAAAAATAAAATTTGTGTTACCAAATCAGGTATGTAAAATTAAAACTGCAGAATTCCATTTTGGACAAAAGGAATTATTTAAACGCTGATTCAATAACCTCGATCAAATGAAATTTCTCTACAGGTTTAGTGAGCATTTCGAATGGGTTAATATCACGCGCGGATTTAAGTGTGGCAGGATCAGAATTTCCGGTTAAAAAAATAATAGGGCAAGCATGGTTTTCCATTATTACTGCGGCGGCTTCAACTCCATCAATATCATCTTCAAGCATAATATCCATTATTATTAAATCAGGATTATACCGTGCAGCTGATTCAATCGCCTCTTTGCCGGATGCTACTGAATTAACAATATTATAACCGCGCTCTTCAAGAATTTTTCTGAGCATTCTGGCGATAATTCTTTCATCCTCTACCACCAGTATATTTTTATTACTGTCCGATAAAATCTCAAAAGGATGCTCTTCCGTAATTTGAGGCATCTCCCCGAAAACAATTGTAAATACTGTTTCCACTCCGCTCTCTACAGTAATAGTTCCCCTCAATTGGCTTACCAGTTCACGAACAAGCGTCATGCCCATTGAATCTGAACTGTTAATGTCAAATCCCTCAGGAAGCCCTTTTCCGTTATCACTTACAATCAGCTTGTAGCAATCATTCCCCAGTTTTTCGAAAACAATTTTTATACGACCCTCTCCTGATTTAAATGAAGCATATTTGAAAGCGTTCATTATAAGCTCATTAAGTATTAACCCGCATGGAATCGCTTTATCAATTGTAAAATTCTCATCCTGAAGTTTCAGTTCAATTTTAATTCCGCTTTCATCATAACTCTTAGAAAATGAATTACTGATTTCAGATACAAGCTCTTTAACGTATTCACTGAAATTAATTTTCGAGAACTGTTCATGATGATATAATTTCTCATGTACAAGGGACATTGAATATATACGGCTCTGAAGCATTTTGAATATATAAGACACTTCATTGTTATTTATACATTCCGCCTGAAGATTAATCATACTGCAGACAAGCTGCATATTATTCTTAACTCTATGATGTATCTCTTTAAGCAGAGTTTCTTTTTCGTGCAGAGACTCTTTGATTCTGCTGTCTGATATTTTGCGCTCGGAAATATTCTCTGCTACAACGAGAATCCGCGGAACTGATCCGTTGCTGTTAAAAAGCGGTACCCCTTTATACAGCAGATACTGGCTATTGATTTCCAGTTCAAAAGATGTCTCATGTCCTTCAAAAGTCTTAACAAAATAATTTTTTACGTAATCAGACTGATCTTTCAATATTTTTTCAATTGGAAGGCCTATGAGTCTCCACGGGTCCAGATTGATTTTTTTAAATTCCTGTCCGGCCGCAAAACTTATCGTGTAATTTTTTTCTATTATTGCGAGATAAGAATTGGGAATATTTAACGCGATTGCAAGCATAAGGGTTTCATTTTCCTGAAGATCCTGTAATATATTTCTGTATTCCTCAACAGACTGATTTAGAAGCATATTCGTTTTCTTTAGATCGGAAGTTCTCTTTTCAACCTCCTCCTCCAGATCTTTCCCTGATCTGCTTTTAAAAATCTGGTTTTTTACCCGCGCAATAACTTCATTATGCCTGAAAGGAAATGTGATAAAGTCATCAGCGCCTTTCCTGAATGATTCCTCCATAGATCTGTAATTATATTTATTACGGGAAACAATAACCGGTATATTTTTGCCGCTTTCAGATAACCCGGAATTTATAGCAGCATATAAATTATTGCTCCATAAATCATAATCTATAATAATGCAGTCAGCGCAAATCGAGCTTATATAATCCAATGTCATCTCACCAGATGGTGCTGCTGAAAGATTATATTCCGCATCTTTAAAAATTTCTTCCAGGATTCCGTATTTTTCTTTATCCATTCCAATTAAGAGTATTGCTGCCTGTTCAGTTTCCATATACTATGTTCACCGCCTCTAGTGGTTATAAAATTCATCCCCTCTTTACTTCGCAGTATAGGCATAACAAAACATTTATAGAGCAGAAAGTAATGATCTCCGGCAATAAATACTAATATTATTAAAATTTACGGAACAAAAAATAAAAAATTTCCAGAATGCAGAGGGCCGGTTTCGTTTAATATTTCTATAAAATATTACTTTTACAGCCGGTTTATGTGAAGTTTACAGGAAAAACTGTTAAAGATTAGAATCCGGTACCATCGAGAGACCTGCTGCATTTACAAAACAGATTATTTTTAAAATATTCATCTTCTACTATAAAAAAATGATTATGTAAAAATCGTTACTGCCGATAAAATAGATGTGACATAACTTATCATCGGAGTGAACTTATGAAAGAGACTAAAATTAAAACAAAATCGTTCAGGGAATTACTTGAGAAATACCTTGAAATAAAAGGACTCGATATTATTGTTGTTTTAAATAACGGAAAAGAAGTTGAACTTTATAAAAACCGTGAAATAATCGATGATATGATAGTTACAATGGACAATTACCACAACCGACAGAGCATTCCGATTTCTGAAGTTAAATCTGTAGATATGTTTGCCGCATAAAAGCAATATTTTTAATTATACAGAACAATAAAAAATCCCGCATTAAACGGGATTTTTTATTGTTCTGTATAATTTTCCGGTTTATTGATCAGAAAAAACTTCATTCAGCTTTTTCTGATTTACGTCTAATTGAATGAATAAGGACATTAACTGCTTCAGTAGCTGCATCATTATAGCTGTAAGACGCTCTGGTATATGAACCGGACCATACAATCTCGCCTGTTCTGCACGATACCATTCTGGCAGTAATACCGACTGAAGATGTACTTTCAAGCCATGAAAAAAGATAAAGGAAAGAGGTTACGTTTTCAATATTACGGTAATCATGAACCGAGCCGAATATCATATAATCTGCGCCTAACGCATTGCCTGTCTCAATAATCCACCTGCCGGGGAACTCAGTTTTTTTCAGGACAGAGTAATCTATACTCGAAGACGTCTTTTCAATTTCAATTACATTAAATCCTTTCAGAATCAGCCGCGATTCAAATACACTCCTGACAAGTTCTCCTGAATTGTTACTGTTTCCTTCTGTGCTTTTAAAATCAGAGAATGGAAGGACTGCAATTTTTACGTTTTTCCGGTCAACTTCAGATTTGTTAAAGTATGACGGGTTGCTTACACAGGAAGAGAGTGTAATACTGAAGATGATTAAGAGTATAAATAAATTTTTTCTTTTCATATTCACCACTCAAACAAAATTAATTCTTAAAACGCCTTGCCTATACCTAATTTAAAAAAAACAACAATACCGCTGCTTGAGAAGTCTTTCCCGGTAGGAACATCAATCTGTACATCTTCATCTTCGCTTCTGCTTATAATTCTGGAACCTATCCCCCACATTAATTCAGGGCAGAAATATACATCATCAGTCATCTCGTAATCAAAACCTACTGATATAATCGCATGTATTGTATATGAATTTACATCATCGATAGTTGCAAACTGTAAAAAAGGCCCGACTCCAAACCAGGGATTAAGCGGAGAACTATTGAAATGCCTTAAAACAGAAACACCAATCTCATGGGTCATGATCTGTCCATCCGCCTCTTTGAATTCGTTTAGTCTGCCGCTCAACGAAGTGGGATAAAAAAACCAGTTAGTACGCAGTGAAATATAAGGAGTAGTCATATAATCAAAAAACCAGCCTACGGCTGTTGCATAAGTCCATGTTGAATTATCCTGCACTGTAACCTGGCCGGATTCAATTGCAAGATATGAAGATGCCCATGATAATGTTACATTCGGCCCGAGCATTCTTCTCACTGCTGCCGAAGAATTGCTGACAGAAAAAATAATTATTAAAAATGTAAGGCACAGGTATATTTTATGAATCTTATTCATTCAAAAAACCGGTCTAAAGCTAGTACTTCCTTCTTTCACGGTTATGATTAAGCCTGTTCATTACATACAGGGCAGCATATGCTCCGATAAAACCTGCTATCAGATTAACACCTGCTCCTCTTGAAAGAAAATCCAGAATAGTAACTATTTTATCATAAAAAAGGCTGTCAAGAACAAGCCCGCCGATTAATGCTCCAATAACACCGACAACCAGGCCTCCGATATAACCGCCAAAAAGATCGCGTTTCTTTAAATTGTAAAAAATGAAAGCGACGAGAGCTCCAAGACCTATATACAAAACAATTGCTTTTACTACTCTTAAAAAACTGAGAAATCCTTCTGACATTTTATACCTCTCAATATTTGATACTGTTATACAGAAAAATACAAAGCATTCTTCATGTAAAGAATATTTCTCCCTTCCCCTCTCTTATTATCCTGAATGTATCTTCAGACATATCAACAACAGTTGATGGTGATGAGATTTTAGGTCCGCAGTCAATCACAAGATCAACTTCATTTCTGTAGATTTTTTCAAGATCCTTCGGCTCAACTATATAATTCCCACTCTGATTGCTGACGCTTGTGGCCAAAAGGGGCCTGCCCAGAGCTTTAACTATTTCAATGGCGATATTATTGGCAGGTATTCTTACACCGACGGTCTTCTGGTTGGTAACAACAACTTTGGGTACAAGTTTTGAAGCTTTAAAAATAAAAGTATAAGGGCCGGGAAAAGCTTTTTTCATAATTTTATAAGCATCATCGGAAATATTTCTGGCATAGTCATTGATCTCTGAAATTTCTGTAAAAATAAAACTCAAAGGCTTATGCTTGTCCATTTTTTTTAAGCGGTAAATTCTTTCAATTGCTCTTTTATCTTTAATATCACATCCGTACGCATAAACTGTATCAGTAGGGAAAACTATAACCCCGCCTTCTTCAAGGATTTCTTTAGTTTTGTTTATCAGCCTGGCTTGCGGATTCTGTTCATTTATTACAAATATCATTATAAACCACTTGTTTAATCCTCAATGAAGCAGATAATGAAACTTATATCAACAACAATATTCTCACTGCAGATAGAAAAATTCTTTTTTCAGATCTGATAAACTTTTGCCGGAGAATTTTGCGGTGACTTCATCTTTTAGATTCCATAGAAATTATCTTAATACCCGTTCATGATAAAAGCGATATAAAGAGTAATATCCTTAAATTAAAAAGGCTTTTGCGGATAGCGCGATCCGCAAAAGCCTTTAACCTGGTAAAATTACATGTAGGAGTGTAATTTATTATCAATCATTAATTTTATCGGCAAATAGTGAAAATGCATTACTGTTTTTTTTAAAAAATGAAAATAATATAATTTTTCTTCTGCTGACGAAAAATCCATACCGGCTATTAAAAAATACGCTGGTATAGATACACACCCCGGATGAAAAAAAAAGATATTCGTATTAAATTATTTGACTTAAAAAATAAAAATCATATCTCTAATTATATCTGTCAGTTATACTACCAACTAAAGGATTTTGATAATGAAAAATTATCTGTTTATTATACTGCTTTTTATGCTGTTGCCGGTTATTTCCTGTGATGCAAAAGCAGTCGCTGTATTTGAAGAGACAATTCATGATTTCGGAAAGGTTAATAAAGAGTCTTCAGTCAAACATACTTTTAAATTCAGAAACGCGGGCAACAGTACCCTGAAAATTGAAAGAATAAAAGCCGGTTGAGGCTGCACTGGAACTCTCCTTTCGGAAAAGGAGATCCCTGCCGGCGGCAGCGGACAGCTTGAAATTGAACTTCACACCGATATGAGAACCGGTGAAATAGTAAAAACTATTTATGTATTCACAAATGATCCTGACCATGGGCAGATAAAAATAATTGTTAAAGCAACCGTATTAGATGAATAAATATGCAAATCTCAGAACAGTTCCGGGGCTGCCTTATCCTTTCGGAGCTAATATAATTAATGACGGAGTACAGTTTGCCATATTCAGCAGGCATGCATGTTCCGTGGAACTTCTGCTCTTTCATTCTGCTGACCAGTTCGCGGAATACACGGCTTATGACCTTGACCCTGTTTTCAATAAAACCGGCGACATATGGCATATCTGGATTGAGGGCATCGGGAAAGGACAGGTTTACGGATACAAAATTGATGGCGATTACAACTCATCAAAGGGACACCGATTCAATAAACATAAACTGCTTATTGATCCTTACGCGCGTGCATTAACAGGAAATTTCAAATGGGACCTGACAAAAGCCAGGGGTATAATCCTCGATGAGGAAAATGATTCCGATACATTCTCAACTGAAGAGAGCACTTATTATGTGCCGAAAAGCATAGTTATAAACGGAAGAAATGAGGTGCAGAGAAACCCTATCCGTATTCCTGAAAACGATCTTGTTATTTATGAACTCCATGTTAAGGGTTTTACAGCAGATCAATCATCCGGTGTATCCGCATCGGGAACTTTCAAAGGGCTTACGGAAAAAATCCCCTATCTCAAAGAGCTTGGAATCAATGCTGTTGAACTTCTGCCGATTCATGAGTTTGATGAATTTGAAAATATCAACACAAACCCTGTCTCTGGAGAGAAACTCAAAAATTTCTGGGGATACAGCACCATTGCTTTTTTCGCGCCTAAGTCAAGTTACTCGTCAGGTAACAGGACGGGGGAACAGGTCCAGGAATTCAGGGATATGGTTCAGCAGTTCAACAATGCCGGGATTGAAGTTATTCTTGATGTCGTATTTAATCATACTCATGAAGGTGATCACAAAGGCCCGACACTTTCATTCCGAGGTATTGATAACTCCATATATTATATTCTCGATTCGGATAAGTCAAAGTACAAAAATTTTTCAGGATGCGGAAATACTGTCAACTGCAATCATCCCCACGTAAGGCAGATGATCCTTGATTCGCTCCGTTACTGGTTCATCGAAATGGATGTTGATGGTTTCCGTTTTGACCTTGCTTCAATTTTAGGAAGAGACCAGAAAGGTGATATGCTGAGCAATCCCCCGCTTATAGAATGGATAGAGGAAGACCCGATTCTTAGAAACGCAAAAATAATCGCTGAAGCCTGGGACGCGGGTGGAGCCTACCAGGTAGGTAAATTCCCTGGAAGATGGGCCGAATGGAATGGAAGGTTCAGGGATGACGTCAGAAGATTCTGGCGGGGAGACAAAGATACAAAAGGGGCTTTTGCCACACGGATTACAGGGAGTTCAGATTTATACTGCACAACAACTCCATGCAGAAGCATTAATTTTATCACATGCCATGACGGATTTACTCTAAACGACCTTGTCAGTTTCAATAACAAGCATAATATTGAAAACGGCGAGGATAACCGCGATGGAGAGAACAACAACTACAGCTTTAACTGCGGCGTAGAGGGGCTTGACGCTCCTCCTGAGATAGAAAGATTAAGAATCAAAATGATTAAAAATCTCATCGCTACCCTTTTTCTTTCACTTGGAGTACCAATGCTGTTATCCGGTGATGAATTCAGAAGAACACAAAAGGGAAACAACAACTCCTACTGCCAGGATAATGAAATATCATGGGTGAACTGGGATTTTCTGAACAGCAATAGAGAGATTTTTGAATTCACAAAAAAAATGATTGAATTCAGAAAAAACCATCCTATACTGAGATCTACAGTTTTCTTTACCGGGACAAAAAGCGAAAACTATACAGCAGAAGATATCTTATGGCATGGGACAGAGGCCTCACCGCCCGACTGGGACGATGATGAACCCGTAATTGCCGCTCTGATAAACGGGCAGTATGCTGAAGAGTCATCATACAGCAGAGATTCGGACTTTTACATGATTTTCAACGCTTCTGATACAGATCTGGTTTTCAAAATTCCGGAATCTCCATCCGGGAAAAAATGGAAATTATCGATTAATACAGAAGGTAAAACGGGTGAAGATATTTTCAGCTCCGGCAGTGAAAACAGTATAACTTCCGGAACTATAAATGCTGCAAAAAAATCTTTAATTGTGCTTATCGCTTAAGTCTTCCTGCCTGGCGTTTTAAAGAACGGCTTTCTTTGAAACCCGGCCGAATTTCGGCTTATTGTGACTTGATTATATGAATAAAATTAAAACGAGGTGAACGATGTTTTCAATTATTTTACTGGTCGTTTTTTTCTCCCTGATGATTGGAATAGGACTCTGGGGAATGAAAAAAACGAGTTCTCTGAATGATTTTTTCCTGGGGGGAAGATCTATCGGTCCATGGGTATCAGCTATAGCTTATGGTACTACATATTTTTCAGCAGTTGTGTTTATAGGATTTGCCGGTAAACTAGGATGGGTTTTCGGACTCCAGACCATGTGGATAGTCATTGGTAACGCGTTTATCGGAGCATTTCTCGGATGGATGGTTCTCGGGCGCAGAACAAGAAGAATGACACAGAATCTTGATGTTATGACTATGCCGGAGTTTCTCCAGGAAAGATATAACGGAAAATACACAAAGATATTTTCCGCAATAGTGATATTTATATTTCTTCTTCCATATTCAGCTTCAGTTTTTAAGGGCCTGGGGCATCTGTTTGAAGCAAACTTTCATATTTCATTTGATCTTGCACTTCTGATTATGATAGGAATAACCGGGATATACCTTGTTCTTGGAGGTTATTTTGCAATAACTCTCACAGATTTTATTCAGGGCTTTGTAATGATAGTCGGTTCGATTGCGATGGTTTCAATATTCATTTCAAAGGGGGGCGGAATCTCAGAAATAATTGATAAAATAAATATCAATCATCTCGCGCATGTCCCATTAGACAAAAGGCCTCCGGTAACTTTACTTATAGGCCTTGTCTTTATGACATCATTCGGAGCATGGGGGCTGCCCCAGATGGTTCAGAAATTCTACGCGGTAAAAAATGAGCAGGTAATCACAAAAGCTGCTGTCGTAACCTTCTTCTTTGCTCTTATCATAGGTTTTGCAGCATATTTTACAGGTTCAACAGCACATGTATTCCTGGAAAAACTGCCTCTTGTAAACGGTCAGCCTGCGTTTGACAGAATTGTTCCGACCCTTCTTACGGAACATCTTCCTGAAGCTTTAATGGCTCTTATCCTGCTGCTTGTACTGTCAGCATCAATGTCCACCCTTTCATCTCTCGTTCTGGTATCATCATCAGCTATAGCAATTGACCTTTACAAAGGGCATATGAATACAGATGTATCTACAGAAAATTCAGTTATAATGATGAGATTCCTAAGCGCGCTTTTTATAATAATTTCTTTCTTTATCGCAAGATATGAATTTGCAATTATTATCACATTGATGTCGTTATCATGGGGAGCAGTTGCAGGGACTTTTATGGCCGCTTATATCTACGGATTGTACTGGAAGAGAACAACGCTTGCCGGTGCCGCTTCCGGGATGGTAACCGGCCTTATTACATCGGTCGTACTGTTTTATGTCTTAGGCCCGGTAAACTCACCGATAGCATCATCAATAGCTATGATAGTTCCATTTTTTGTAATACCGGCTGTAAGCTTATTTACCAAAGCGCCGGATAAAAACCTTATCGATAAAGCATTTGAAGGAATATAACCGCAGTTTAAATAAGACATTTTCCGAAGAGTTTATAAATTAACAGAAATGCCATTCCCGCGAAGGCGGGAATGGCATTTCTTATGCTATTGTATATTAAGCTCCTGCTTTCTGGTTCAGTTCAGTAATAAGCTTTTCTATTGAGGCATTATCCATGCCATGAGCCCTCATCCCCTGTTCAATTGTCTCGGAAACACTGAGATGACAGCCTATACAATGAAGCCCGTAATTCCCGAGAATAGGTGTAGTGTCAGGATATAATTGAATAAGTTCACCGAAAGTCATATCTTTGCTTATTTTTTGTGCCATTTTGGATACCCTCTGATTATGATAAATTTTATCTTTGCAAAATTTTATAATATAATCCATTGTGTCTATAATTAATTAAAAAAAATCCTGTTTTCGAAGGATATATCTCATATTCAATGAATAATTTATGCTGTTTCAATGACTGAAAATTTCCTTTGTTTTGAATATAAATTCTGCCGCTTCACTATTTCAGGCAGAAATGACATGTTATACACCGGAATAATTTTACCGGAAAGTTAAAATACATGGTAATAACCGGAACTTGTAATCAATAATGACAAAGCATTATTTTATGATTATTATTAGAATAAAGTCAGTAATAAATTGATCCTCTGCCGCCGGCGGCAAAGACGGAGAGACTGTTTTCCGGAAACAACGTTAAGTAATAAATACTGAAATAAAATTTTGTATTATACCGAAAATATATATAAGAGTTAAGGTTACTAACTGAAAATATGAACACTATACTGATAATTATCCTTATTACTATCCTGATGATTCTTGCATGGGCTATTTTCAGCAGCAAACCTGAAACTATTGTAGAAAACAAAACTGTACCGGCAAAAGAGCAGATTGAGGGACCGGAAAAAATCCTCAGGAGACGATCTGCAGACAGGGCAATCGAAAAAGAATTCCCCGCTGAAAGAGTAAGCAGTGAAACTCCCGGGGAAAACATTTATGACAGAGATGATTCCTCCGGGCAGATTCAGCTCCCCTTTCCGGCAAATGACATTATCGCGGATGGATCAAGGTTTAAATTATATAAACGCGCACTTATCAATTCAGAGATTTACGCGAAAAGAGGAGATATTGAAACTGCAGTTTCTCTTTTTAAAGGCGTAAAAGAGCGTATCCTTGATGATGATATAAGAAGTAAAATTGAAAGCAATATAAATTACCTTAACCATTTCAGGCACAGAAGGGATGAGGATTTTAAAAAGAAAGTTGAGTCTGCCTATACCGGTCAGCCTTCGGGGGAACTGAGGCTTAGAATCGAAGGCCCGGTTCCTCAGACTATAAACATCGGAATGCCTGAAAAAAATTTCATAAATACAGATGAAATAGTTGGAAAACTTTCAGAGCAGATAACTAAAGAACTTGGAACACTGAAAAATGATATCGAAAGGCTCAAGTCGAAGCCTGAAGAAAAATTTGATCTTGATGACTATGCCGAGTTTTCAAACCTTCAGCATGAATTCAATAACCTGAAAGAACGGTTTGAAGAACTCACTGAAGAACGGATCAGTACGCTTAAGGAGCTCAACAAACTCCGCGAAATGAAAGAGGAGGAACTGGAGAAAGATAAAATAAAGGATCATTCTCCAGAAGACCATGAACTGCTGAAAGATATCAGAAAGGAAATAGACAATCTTTCCGGCCTTAAACACTCTCTTGACAGTCTCCACAATAAGATTGAAGATATCTCCTCCTTCCAGATTCCTGAATCAAAAACTCAGCCCTCGATCATCCAGGCAAAATATGATTCTCCAATACCCATTCATTTTGACCCGCAGCCGGTGCTTGAACTTCTTGACCGGATAAATCAGCAGAAAAAAGAAGAGAAAGCAGAAACTCCAATAGCGACTCAGGTAATAATCCCTGAAGAGATTGATGAAGAAATAATTCCAGAAGAAACTGAAGCAGAATCTTTTGTTCACGAAGAAGCGGAAGAAGTTACGGAGGAAACT
>Ga0209099_1003943_pt1 | contig 11621 bp, 9 predicted proteins | sample AD_JPNHW2_MetaG_FD_184430 | JGI IMG/M metagenome (GOLD analysis project Ga0209099, IMG submission 184430) | Active sludge microbial communities of municipal wastewater-treating anaerobic digesters from Japan - AD_JPNHW2_MetaG (SPAdes) (version 2) | ecosystem: Engineered > Bioreactor > Anaerobic >...
GAAGGCGGTGGACGAGGGAGGGGCCACGGTGGCCACCACCGTGCAGCTCCTGAAGCAGATCCGGGCCAGCCTGGAATCCTTCGCCCTGCAGACCCGGCAGATCAGCGTGGCGACCTCGGAGCAGAGCAGGGCCGGGGCGGAAGTGGCGAAACGGGTGGAGCAGAGTGTCAACGACGCCACGGCCACCGCTTCCGCCACGGCCCAGATGGCGGCCACCACCCAGGAGGTGGCCCGGACGGCCCAGGACCTGGCCCAGGTGGCCGACCGCCTCCAGGGCATGGTCCAGCGGTTCAGCCTGTAGCCCGGGGCCCCGCTGCCTGCGGGTTGGGACGAGGCGTCACCGCAGCGCCCACCGGAAGGTCCGTCCGTAACGGCGGCCGAGCGCCAGGGTGAGGCGCCCGGGATCCAGCTCGTAGACGGCGGACCAGCGGGTGCGGGGAACGGACACGGTTTCGAGGAGGTCCATCGCCCCCTGCGCGCCGGGGAGTCCCTTCCCCTCCCTCAGCCGGGCGGAGGCGGCGGCATAGCGCCAGCACGCGCGGTCCCTCGCGGGGGGAGGCACCTCCGCGAGGAGGAAGTTCGTCGAGACCATCCAGGGGGTCCCGCTCCGGATCACCCGGAGCCGGCCGCCGACGAATTCCACGACGGCCGCATCGCCCGTCCGGTCGGCCAGGAAGTAGTGGAGGGGAGGCGTATCGAGGGCGACCTCGTGGGCGCTCATGAGCTGGATGGCCTCCTCCACCCTCGCGGCCCGGTCGAGCAGGATGCGCATGATGCCGAGCTCGCCTACCCTCGGCCTCCCGGTGCCCTGGGGGCCCTCGGCGTGGTCGACGGCCATCATGCCCACGGAGAAACCTTTCTCGTTCATCCCGTCGAAGGGGATCCGCCAGGCCTCCGCCAGTCCGTCCGGTGCGTCCAGGGGGCTTCGGGAGCCCGGGAATCCCAGATAGGAGATGTCCACGAGGGAGACGGAAGCATAGCCGTCCCTGGGGCGCGTGAGGAGGACGAGCGCGGGGTTGGGATCCCAGTCGAAATTCCGGCCGAACACGTGGCGGCCCCCGGGCAGGGGTGCGGAAAAGCAGGTGCAGGAGGCCTCGCCCAGGCTCCCTCCGGCCGGGATCCTCGCGACCGGCTGCGTAAGGTCCGCGATCCGGTAGGGCGCTTCGTAGATCAGCTCGTAGCAGGGGAGCGGATCGACGAGCCGCAGCCGCCCGATGAGCGAGCCCCGGCTGGAGCTGACCGGGACCGATGTCCCGGCCTGCATGCCGGCGGCGGGCCCGGCCATCCTCCCGCAGCCGCCGAAGAGACATACTGCCGTTGCGAGGATGGCGGCGCGGATCCTGGGAGGTGCGGGCCTCATGGTCGGGGTGGGGATCCTACGGCAGGATTCCCCGATCCTGGAAGGCGGCCTTGACCCGGTCCGCCGTGGGCGTGCCGTACAGGCGCTCCGCGGCCGCCACGGTCGCGAGGGCGGCGGCGGGCATGGGGGTGTCGGGCGCGAATCCGAACTGTCCCTCGAGGATGAGGGTGTCGGCCCGCACGTGGCCGAGGGCCTGGCGGATGTCCCAGAGCGCCCGCGACCAGATCTGGCCGTCGTGGTGGACCTCGCCTTCGAGGTCGTCGGGATAGTGCAGGTCGAGATCCGTCCGGCGCAGGCAGTGGGGGATGGCGGTGGAGTACGACACCGAATCCCAGTCGGCGACGCACGGGCAGTCGGGGGTGGGGGCGATCACGTTGGTCACCGTGACGGCCCAGTAGTCGCTGAACCCTTCTCCGACGGAACCCGCCTCGAGCGTCGTGCCGAAGCCGAACGGCGTCATCTGGGAATCCATCATCGCGTGGCCGTACTCGTGGAGGATCACCTCCGCATCCTCGGCGTCGTCGACGCCGCCCTTCCCGAAGCGCATCAGGTCCTTCTTGTCCCAGGAATACGAGTTGTCCAGGCCGATCTGGTTGATGCGGACCGCCTGGGCTTCCTTGTTGATGGGCCTGAGCGAACGGCCGAATCCGAGGTCCTGGATGTACTTCTGCGCCTCCGTCACCCAGTAGTAGGCCATCACCTGCTCGAACTGGTCGTCGTGGCGGTTGTAGAGGAAGGTGTTGCCGGGCGAGTAGGCCAGGGGACCCGTCGAGCTCGTGACGGTCGCCCAGTCTCCCCGCAGGTAGCCGCTGCCGTCCAGGTTGGTCAGGGCGACCACGCGGTAGGCGGGCTGGAGTTCGGGGTAGTCCGCGTCCTTCCGGTCCGTCAGGGTCTGGTCCTGCTGGCTGGCCACGGGATTGGGGAAGAAGACGCGCCCGGTCCCCGCATTCGTGCCGGGGCCCGGCTTGCCGGCGTAGGCGAAGCTGGACAGGAGCGCCAGCCAGGCAGCTCCTCCCAGGACGAGGCTCGAAGCAGTGCGGATGTTCATGCAGACCTCCTTGGCCCGGTCGGGGACGGCGAGGTGGTTGACATCAAGGTTCGTCGGGGGAAGATCCTGGAATCTGGCCCTTGCGCTCAAGCGGCATCAACCTACGTTCGACGGTTGGGCCTGTCAACGGATCCGCCCCTCCGGCATCCATCCAGTCGAGGCTTCGAGGAGGGACCCGTCCGCGCGGCCGGGGTCCTGTGACGAGAGGCCCCCGGCGGCGGCCTGATTATCAGATGAATTAATGGAAGAAAAATTATATTAATTTCCCTAATCTGACAGGGGATGCTATCTTCCTTGGGTCAAGTCAACGAGCCCCCGATGCAGGGAATGCAGGGGCGTCGGGAGCAAGCGGGGTATTTGCAAGAAGTTCCGGTCATCGCCATCCGCCCGGTCGATTTCCGTGACGTGCAGCGCCCACGGCAGCCCGCACGGGTCTACACTCGCTCTTCTGTCCGCCCAGGCTTCGCCGGCGGAACCCGGAACGATCGAAACACTGAACAAGGAGGTCTCCACATGAGCATGGGAATCGGGTGCATCTACGGAAGTCACCGCGTCCTCGAGCCGAAGGGCATCCTGCCGCAGCCTGCGCTGAAGCTCGACAACACGATGAAGGTCTACGACAACGAGGTGCTCATCGACGTGAGCACGCTCAACATCGACTCCGCGAGCTATACGCAGATCCGCGCCGCGTGCGGCGGCAACGCCGCGAAGATGAAGGCGATGATCCTGTCCATCGTCGCCGAGCGCGGCAAGATGCAGAATCCGGTCACCGGATCCGGCGGCATGCTCGTCGGCACGGTGCGCGAGATCGGCTCCGCCTACCCCAACAAGAAGCTGCACGTCGGGGACCGGATCGCCACCCTCGTCTCCCTTTCCCTCACGCCCCTCAAGCTGAACGCGATCAAGCACCTCGATCCCGACCACGACCAGATCGAAGTCGACGCGCAGGCGATCCTGTTCGAGAGCGGCATCTTCGCGGCCATCCCCACCGACCTGCCGGAGAAGCTCGCCCTGGCGGCCCTCGATGTCGCCGGCGCCCCGGCCCAGGTCGACCGCCTCGTGCGGGAGGGCGACACCGTCTGCATCATCGGCGGCGGCGGGAAGTCGGGCGTCCTCTGCTGCTATCAGGCCATGAAGAATGTCGGCCCCTACGGGAAGGTCATCGTGGTGGAGTATTCCGAGGCGAACGCGAAGCGCATCTCCGACATGAAGCTCGCGACGCACGTGATCGTCGCCGACGCCACCAACGCGATCGACGTCTACCGCAAGGTGATCGCCATCACGGGCCAGCGCGGCTGCGACGTCACGATCAACAACGTGAACGTGCCCAACACCGAGATGACGTCGATCCTGATCACGAAGGGGCAGGGGCTCATCTACTTCTTCTCCATGGCCACCTCCTTCACGAAGGCCGCGCTGGGCGCGGAAGGGGTCGGCAAGGACATCGAGCTGATCGTCGGCAACGGATACGCGAAGGGGCACTCGGACCTGACCCTGAACATCCTCAGGGAGTCGGCGGAGATCCGGGGGCTGTTCGAGAAGATCTACGTATAGGCGGGCCTGCCAGGGGCCGTCTTGAGGCGGGCGACGGGAAAGTCGCCCGCCGTTTTTTTAGGTTCCGGGGCTTCCAGAGCAGGAATCGTTCCCTCCGGTCCGTTCTCCCTCTAGACTGGTCCGGGCGGGAAGTCGCTGAAGCCTTCCGGCCTGCGCATTTTCCGGAGTCCTCCATGCTCAAGACGCTCCTGTGCCCGGCGATCGTCCTGTCGGCCTCCTTGGCCGCGGGCGCCTCGGCGCCCAAGCCCATCTGCAAGGTCAATGGGGTTCCCGTCTACGGGGAGGGCGCCTACTTCCTGCTGATGGAGCTGAAGCACGAAGGGCTGCCCGTCTCGATCTCGGCCCTGGGCTCGGACATGGTCGATACCGAGGTCCTGAGGCAGGAGGCGGTGCGGAAGGGCGTGGACAAGACGCCCGAGGCCAGGAAGGCCGCGGCCGAACGCACGGAAGCGGCCCTGGCCTCCGTCTGCCGAGGCGAGCTCAAGGAGCGGACCCCCGCCGCCACCCGCGAGGAGATCGACCTGGCCTGGCGCTGGGCGAAGGCCAAGGCCCTCACGGAGTACGAGCTCTACCGCGGCGTCGCGGACAGCGCCGAGGAGGCCGGGCAGATGCGGAAGGAATGGCAGGCCGGGCTGGCGTCCTCGGGCATCTTCCTCCGGCTGGAGAGTCCGTTCTGGGCCATCCTCGACGACGAACGCCTGGATCCCCCCGAACGGGCGTTCCTGGGGCAGGTCAGCGGCCAGAACCGGTCGACGCTCTCCGATCCCTATCCCTGGGGCGAGCGGCATGCCTTCCTGCACTACACGGGCGATACCCGGAAGGTGGATCCGCTCCTGCGGAACCCGCTGGAAGACTATGTCTTCGGCGAGGCCGAGGGCAAGGATGCCGTCAGCTTCCAGAAGGAGTTCATGCCGGCCCTGCACCAGCGGAAGGTGCTGGAGCGCCTGCGGGCGGCCGCGCAGCTTCCGCCCTACCCGGCGTCCGGAGGTCCCTGGCCGGTGGCGATGCGCGCTGCCCAGGCGGCCGTCGATCAGCGGCTCCTGGCCGAGGAGGCCCGGCGCATGGGCCTGGAAAAGGAGGACTGGGTCGTCTCGGGCCTGGCCGTCGTCCGGGCCCGGGCGCTGGCCCGGGCCTACTTCGAGCAGGATCTGGCCCGGAAGCCCGTCACGGAAGCCGCGCTGCGGAAGGCCTTCGAGCGGGAGGACGGCGCGCCCGTGCAGTACCAGCTCAGGAGCTACCAGTTCTCCACGGAAAGCGAGGCCAAGGCGGCCCTCGTCCGCCTGAAGGCCGGAACCGCCCCGGCGGCCAAGGAAATGTCCGGATGGAGCGATGCGAAGGATCTCCTCCCGGAGGTGGCCTCGGTGCTCCGCAAGCAGGAGCGGGGGGCCTGGAACGACCAGCCCCTCGCGGCCCCGGACCGGAAGGCCTACTTCCTGGTCTCCTGGACGGACCTCCGTCACGCGGTGGGCTTCGACGAGGCCCTGGACCGGCGCCGGGATTCCCTCCTGAAGGAGCTCAAGCAGCAGCGCTACTACGACCTCGTCGGCGCGGCCAGGAAGGCCGCCAAGATCGAGACGGTGAAGTGAGGGGTTGATCCTGGAACAAGCCTTCGCAGGGGAGGAATCCCCAGCGAAGCTGGCGGCATCAGGCTCCGGCTGCGCGGTCTGGCTCAGTCCAGCCGCAGGCGGGCCTTGAGCTTCGGCGTCGCCCCGCGGCTGGCCTCCAGTTCCACGCCGCCGGCCATGCGCACCATCACCCGGTTGCCCCCGCCCGAGGAGCGGATACCCAGCACTGCCCCGGGCCGGATGAGCAGGTGGCGGTGGATGCGCATCAGGTCCGCCTCCGGGAAGAAGGCCTCGACCTCGCCCAGGGCCTTCCATTTGGTCCTGAACCGCTCTCCGGCGAAGGCCCAGACGACCTGATCCTCCACCTCGAAGAAGGAGGTCCTTGCGAGATCCAGGAAGACCACCCCCGTTCCCGCGAGGACGGGGTAGCGGTTGTCCGAGGCCGGCTCCTCGTCGGGAGCGGGCTGCCGCTGGCTGAGGGCCCGCCTGACCTTGGCCAGGGACTTGGCCAGCCGCTGGGTCGTGGCGGGCTTCAGGAGGAAGTCGACGGCGTCCAGGTTGAAGGCGTCCACCGCGTGCTGCGCGTGGGCCGTCACGAAGACGACGGGCAGGTCCGGCCGGATCGAGGCCCGCAGGCTCAGCCCATCCAGGCCCGGCATCTGGATGTCCAGGAACAGGGCGTCCACCTCGGGGGACGAGGCCAGCCACTCCTCCATTTCCAGGCCGTTTCCGAAGGCCGCGGCCACTTCGCACCCGCACTCCTGGAGCAGCCGCACCAGGCGGCGCTGGTTCATGGGTTCGTCCTCGGCGACGGCCACGCGGAGCGGTCGGGTCAAGCGGTCCACCTCCAGGCCAAGGTTAGCCTGGCTCGGGTCCAGCCGCCAACCTGCTCCAGCTCGAGGATGGGGGCGAACTCGGGGAGCAGCGCCAGCCGCTGTCGCAGGTTGCCGAGGCCGGTCCCCTCCGTGCGGATTTCCGGCAGCGGCTTGCCGGTGTTGGCGACGGCCAGGATCAGCCTTTCCTGGTCCCGCTGGACGGAGACGCGGAGGATCCCGCCCTCGGGGCTAGGGGAGATGCCGTGCTTGATGGCGTTCTCCACCAGGGGCTGCAGCAGCAGGGGGGGCAGTTCCAGTCCGTCCGCCCAGGGGGGCCACTCCCATTCCTGGGCGAGCCGCTCGCCCAGCCGGATCTCCTCCAGTTCCAGGTAGCGCGCGATGAGGTTCCGCTCGTCGCGGAGCGGGACCCTGAGGGCCGACCCGTGCGTGGTCAGCTGGCGGTACAGCTCGGTGAGCCCCACCAGCGCCTCCTCCGCGGCATCCGCGTCCTCGTGGACGAGTTCCGTCAGCCCGCTCAGCATGTTGAACAGCACGTGGGGATTGAGCTGGGCCTGGAGGGCCTGGGCCTGGGCCTGGTCCGCCAGGGTCTTGAGTTCCCGTCCGGAGGCCTCGGCCCGTTCCTTGTCGGCCAGGAACCAGCCGAGGATCAGCGCCAGGGGGAAGTTGAGGGAAATGAACCCCCAGACTGGATGAAAGGGGAACCGGTGGTGGTGGTAGCGGGCGCCCGCATGGGCCCAGTCCGGACCCAGGCCGGCCGCGAGGCAGAGCCAGGCCACCGCGACGATCCAGGCCAGGTTCCAGGGGATGGCCTGGAGGATGCCTCGCCCGAAGCGGGTCCCGGGGCGGTCATCCCCGGTCCAGAGCCATGGCAGAGGCCCCAGGGCGATCTGGGCCGCGACGAAGAAGAAGGGGACCAGGAACTCCCCGGCAGGCGTGAGGAGGTCCGGCGCGCGGAAGAGCATCCGCCCCAGGGCCCAGGCCATGCCGTAGACGAGGATGGCCCCCCAGGTGGACGGGATCCGGAACTTGCGGAGGGTGTAGGCGGGGAAGGCGGCAGCTCTCATGGCGGTCGATCTGGATCATGCCCCAACTTGGGGCTGGGAAGCCACCTGGACCGCGTCCCATCCTCCGCCGAGGGCCTTGTAGAGCGAGACGAGGTCCGTGAGGCGCTTCACGTCCGACTGGCTCAGGCTGCTCTGGGCGGACTGGAGGGTCGACTGGGTCGTGAGCACGTCCAGGAAGCTGGTGAGACCGCGCCGGTAGCGTTCCTGGGCCAGGCTGAAGGCTTCCTGGCTCTGGCGCAGGGATTCCTCCAGGTCCGCGCGGCGTCCGTTCTCCGCGGAGTAGTCGGCCAGGGCATTCTCCACGTCCTCCAGAGCGGACTGGTAGGAGGCCCGGAAGGCGGCCAGGCTTTCCTGGTAGACGGCCTCCTTCTTGGACACCGCCGCCTTGAGTGCGCCCCGGTTGAAGATGGGCAGGCTCAGGCCCGGGACGATGGACCAGTAGCGGCTGGCGACCGAGGCGAAGCTGGAGGTCTGGAGGCTCTTCAGGCCCAGGCCGAAGGTGAGGTCGAACTTGGGGTAGAGCTCGGCCTTGGCCACCCCCACGTCCGCCATGGCCGCGGCCAGGCCGCGCTCGGAGGCGCGGAGGTCGGGCCGCCGGGAGAGGAGTTCGGCGGGAAGGCCGGAGGCGAGGACACCCTGGGCGGCGGGGAGGGGCCTGGCTTCGGAAAGCTCCCCCACCAGGGCCGTGGGCTCCAGGCCCAGCAGGATGCCGAGGCGGTGGATGGACTGCTTGATGGAGGCCTCCAGGGTCGGGATCCCGGAACTCGTGGACGCCAGCTGGGCCCTGGCCTGGGCGACGTCCAGGGCACTCGTGAGCCCCAGCCGGCAGCGTTCCTCCGTGATCTTCACGGTCTGCCGCTGGGTCTCGGCGCTCTGCCGGGTGATCTCGAGCTGGGCCTGGCTTCCGCGGAGGGCGATGTAGTGGGTGGCGACGTCCCCCTGGAGGGTCAGCACGGCGTCGTGCAGGTCCTCGACGCTGGCCTCGTAGCGGGCCTGGGCCGCTTCCGTCGCCTTGCGCTTGCCGCCGAAGAGATCCACCTCCCAGGAGGCGTCGAAGCCCGCCTGGTAGAGGGTGGTGGCGGCCGTGGCCGCGGAGGAGGCGTTCTGGCTCGCCTTGCTCCGGTCCGCGGAGGCCGCGGCATTGACGGAGGGCCACTGGTCGGCCTTGGCGCCGCCCAGGCTGGCCCGCGCCTGGAGGATCCGGGCCTGGGCCTGCTGGACGGTGAGGCTGCCCTGGGCGGCCCGGGTCATCAGGGCGTCCAGGGTGGAATCCCCGAAGGTCTTCCACCAGGCCGTCGTCTCCAGGTCCTTGGCCGGGACGGTGTCTCCCTGGCTGTAGGCCGCGGGCACCTTCAGGGCGGTTCTGGGAGTCAGGGCGGGGGCCGCGCCGCCGGCGAGGAGCAGCGCGATCCCGAGGGAGGTCGAAAGAGGATGTCTCACAGCTTGCCTCCAGCGTTCTCGGGGGTTTCGATGAAGACGTCCATCTGCTGGCCGACGTAGACCGGCAGGCGCTTGCTGTCGAAGCTGTAGATGACCTGGAGCACGCGCGTGTCCACCCGCTCGGTGCTGCTGCCGGTGAGGGAGGTCTTGGGCGTGACGTAGGGCTCCAACCGCTCGAACTTCACCTCGGCCTTGATGGCCCGGTTGCCCCGCAGGAACGCCGTGGCCCGCGTGCCGGCCTTGAACCGCCAGGCGTCGTTCTCGTCGACGTCCACGCGGATGTGGTAGGTCTCGCTGCCGCCCAGGCGGATCAGCGGCGTACTCAGCTCGCCCGTGGGCGCGTACTCGCCCGCGTGGAGGTTCACCTGGAGCACCTCGCCGGCCATGGGTGCCCGCACCGTCAGCCGGTCGATGGCGGTCAGGGTCGCGGCCTCGCCGGCCTCGGCCGCCTGGATGGCGGCCTTGGCGCTGACGACCTTGGCGTCGCCCAGGGCCGCGGCGTACTTCCGCTTCTGGATGTCGTCCACGCTGACGGCCGCCCCCTGGGCGTCCTTGACGAGGGCGTACTGGGAGGCGGTGTCCTTCTGGGAGGCCAAGGCTTCTTCGAGGGCGCCTTCCGCTGCCGCCAGATCGGCCTTCTTCACCGCGAGGTCCGCCCGCAACTCCCGGTCGTCGATCTGGAAGAGGGGCTGGCCGGCCTTGACATGGTCCCCCACCTTGACGAGCACCGTCTTGACGATGCCCGCCGTGGCGGTGCCGATGCTGATGTTGTCGTTGTTGGCCTCCACCAGGCCGGCGCCTCCGATGTAGGTCTTGTAGGGGGCCTCCGCGGGCTGGGCGATCGGCACTGCGGCCGGCCTGGGCGCGTTGGAGCGCAGGGCGACGCCGACCGCGAGCAGCACGCCGGCGGTGGCGATGATGGGGAGGAGCTTGGTCTTGTTCATGGTGTTCTCTCTCAGGGGTTGGTTTCGATGCGGTCGATGTGGCCGTCGTCCATGTGGGCGATGCGGTCCGCGAACTCGAAGATGCGGGCGTCGTGGGTGACGATGACGAGGGAGCGCCGGCCGTCCATGGCCAGGCCCTTCAGGACCTCCATCACCTTCGTGCCGGTCTGGTGGTCCAGGGCGGAGGTCGGCTCGTCGCAGACCACCAGCTGCGGGTCGTGGACCAGGGCCCGGGCGATGGCGACCCGCTGCTGCTGTCCGCCGGAGATCTGGGCCGGGAGCTTGTCCACCTTGTCCCCCAGCCCGACTTCCTCCAGGCACTGGACCGCCCGCGCCAGGGCCTTCTCCCGGTCCTGGCCGTTGATCAGGAGCGGGATGGCCGTGTTCTCGGCCACCGTGAGGGTGGGGATCAGGTTGAAGGCCTGGAAGACGAAGCCGATGTGACTGCCCCGGTAGCGCACCCGCTCGTCGGCCTTCATCCTCGACAGGTCCTCGCCGAAGAGGGTGCACTCGCCGCCGCTCTGGTCCAGGATGCCGGCGATGATGGAGATGAGGGTGGTCTTGCCGCAGCCGGAGGGGCCCACGAGCATGAGGAGCTCGCCCGGGCGGACGTCCAGGTCCACGCCCCGGAGGGCCTGGACGGCGGTGTCGCCCTCGCCGTAGGTCTTGCTGATGCCGCTGCAGCGGACGGAGGAGGAATCGTTCTGGGACATGGTCAACCTTTGAAGACGATGGCGGGTTCGAGTTTCATGACCTTGCGGATGCTGACGAGGGCCGCCAGCAGGACGATGATCATCACCGCGCCCCCGCTGCCCGCGAGGAGCTGCCAGTTGAGGGTCATGGTCATGTCTGATCCGCTGCTCAGGAGCGTATACAGGCTGATCACCCCGGCGCCGAGGCCGAAGCCGGTGAAGCCCACCACCAGGGCCTGAAGCAGGATCATGCGCCGCAGGGTCCGGTCCGTGGTCCCCATGGCCTTGAAGACGCCGAAGTGGCGGAGGTTGTCGAGGGTGAAGTTGTAGAAGATCTGGCCCGTGACCGCGGCCCCGACGATGAACCCGACGACCACGACGAAGCCGAAGTTCGCGATGATGCTGGTGTTGTGGATCATGTAGTCCAGGGTCTTCTCCTTGAACTCGTCCACCGTGAGGGCGCCCAGGCCCGTGCTCCGGGAGATGCGGCGCGCCACGGCCTCCGGGGCCTCGCCATCCTGGGCCTTGGCCAGGATGTAGGTGAGCATCTTGCGCTCGGAGGACGCATAGTCGCCCTTGGCGCGGCTGTAGGTCGTATAGATCATGGGCTGGGATGCGAAGGTCTGGACCCCCTTCGCGATGCCGGCGACGACGGCGCGCTTGTCGTTGATCTCCAGGGTGTCCCCCACCTTGAGCGGGATGGGCTTCCCGCCGGGCGTTGACGAAGGCTTCGCGAGCCGCCCTTCGGCGCCCGCCTTGTCTACGATGACGCTGTCGGGCTGCCGAAGATTGGCCAGACTCCCTTCGGTGAATTCCGCGGGGCCGCCGATCAGCGTGGCGTCGTCCAGGCCGATCAGGACGGACTGCACCTGTTCGCCGTTGGACAGGCGGACCTTCTGGGCCCCCTTGAAGAAGGGTACGGCCCAGGCGACGCCCCGCACGCCCCGGACCCGGTAGAGCTGGGTATCCATCAGGGCCTTGCCGTCGTCCACGTTCTTGACGGTGGGATCCATCACCCAGATGTCCGGCCCGGACACGTTGGTGATGAGCCCATTCACGGTCTTGAGGATGGAGATCATGATCCCGGGCTGCTGGATCATCAGGATCGACGCCAGGGC
>Ga0209099_1003944_pt1 | contig 11620 bp, 14 predicted proteins | sample AD_JPNHW2_MetaG_FD_184430 | JGI IMG/M metagenome (GOLD analysis project Ga0209099, IMG submission 184430) | Active sludge microbial communities of municipal wastewater-treating anaerobic digesters from Japan - AD_JPNHW2_MetaG (SPAdes) (version 2) | ecosystem: Engineered > Bioreactor > Anaerobic...
GACGATGTGTACCAACTGCGCCGGTTGCGATCTCGTACCCGGGAGGGACGAATGAAAGGTATTGATGTCATAACGGAAGCGTTGCTGGCGTGTACCGACCGGCAGTATACCGTACCGGGGTTTCCCATCACGGATCTCGGGGCCCGGGTAAAGGCGGAGATGGTGATTAACGAGAAGACGGCCCTGGAATATGCACTCGGTGATTCGCTTGAAGGCCGGAGAGTCGCGGTGATCATCAAGAATGTCGGCGTCAATGCCTGTGCTGATCCCCTGCTGCAGGCAACGGCACAAGGATTGATCGGGGGTGTCGTGCTGGTGGTTGGCGATGACCCGGATGCCGAGGGTTCGCAGACTTCCCAGGACTCGCGGTATTACGGGGAACTCGCGGAACTACCGGTCATCGAACCCGGTCCCGGGAGTTGCTATGCCGGTGTGGTATCTGCGCTGGAGGCATCGGAACAGTTCTCCCGCGTTGCCATGCTCCGGATCACGCCGCCCCTGCTGGACGCTGATGCAGAGTATCTTCCCGTCAAACCAAAAAAGGGGAATGGCCGTCTCTCGGAACGGGCCTGGTCCATGAACGGGCGGGTGACTGCAGCAGAGGAGATCTATCGTACCATGTTTGCATGGTCAACAGATTCGCCCCTGAATCACTGGGATGGTGAGCCAGCCGGTGCCGGCCCGTCCCCCGGGAAGTCCCGGATCGTTACTGTGAACCCCGTGCCGGCGCAGGCTGTGGATATACGGGTGGTGCAGGAATATGGCAGGACGTTCATCCGTGATCACCGCGGTGTCCCGCCCCCGGAACAGCAGAAGCGGCCCCAGTCCCTTGAGGACCGTGGTTACTACCGTACGTTCTGTCGTGACTGCCCGTTTATATGCATGATGAACATCCTCAAAGAACGGAAGATGACGCTGATCTGCGATGCGGGGTGCTCGGTGCTCGGTATGACGCCGCCGTACGATCTCGGAGTAGCCAGTTACGGGATGGGTTCAAGCATTGCGGTTGCTGCACAGAGCACGAAGGTCGCCCTGATCGGGGATTATGCACTCCTCCATTCCGGCCTGAACGCCCTCATTGATGTGTACGAGAAACAGCGGCCACTCCTCTGCATCGTGATGAAGAACGAATGTACGGCGATGACCGGTAAACAACATACCTACGATGTACTCCCGTACCTGCGCTGGGCGGACCCGGTCGTGTGCCGGGCTGAAGATGCACTGACACTGGAACACGAGCTTGTGGTAACGGACAGGCCACGAACCCTCGTCGTAACCGGGACCTGTCCGGAGGGAAGCAGTCATGAAACCGTTGCATATTGAGATCTGCGATGTGACCCTGCGGGACGGGGAACAGACGCCGGGCGTTTCGTTCTCCTGCCAGGAGAAGGTCGGGATCGCCACCATGCTCGATACAATCGGGATCGAGGTTATCGAAGCCGGGTTCCCGGCAGTATCGGCGGGTGAGAAGGAGTGCGTGAAGACGATTGCAAACCTCGGCCTCGAAGCCCGCATCTGCGGTTTCTGCAGGGCAAAGGAGCCTGATATCCAGGCTGCAATAGATTGCAATGTCGACATGGTGAGCATCTTCATCCCTACCTCCGAGCTCCATGTCCGGGTCAAGTTCAAAAAACCCCGTGAACAGGTGCTCGAGGACTCCTTAACGATGATCGATTATGCCAGGGATCATGGCGTTCAGGTCAGGTTTGCAGCCGAGGATGCATCCCGTACCGATCTTCCCTTCCTTAAGGAAGTCTACCAGCGTGCTGCGGAGCATGGGGCTGTTCTCCTGAGTTATGCCGATACTGTTGGCTGCCTCATCCCCTCCGAGATGCAGCGGATTATGACCGACCTCGTCGCGTCAATAGACCGTCCGTTCTGTGCCCACTGTCACAATGACCTTGGCTGTGCGGTGGCCAATACGATCACTGCCGCAGAGGCAGGTGCCTTTCAGCTCCACACCACGGTCAACGGGATCGGGGAAAGGGCAGGGAACGCGTCCTTAGAGGAACTCCTCGTTGCCCTGCGGATGAAGAAGGGCATTGACCGCTACGACCTCTCGCACCTGACAGAACTCTCGCACCTGGTGGAGAAGTATTCCGGTATTACCCTCCCCCGGAACAAGCCCGTCACCGGCGAACTCGCATTCTCGCACGAGAGTGGTATCCACATCGCGGCTATCCTCGAAGACCCTGCAACGTACGAGTATTTCACGCCGGAGATGGTGGGCAGCGAACGGCACTTCATCCTCGGCAAGCATACGGGGAAAAAAGCACTCGAGTATGTTGTCGCATCCATGGGATGTGAACTCTCGGAGAAACAGGTCTGCCGGGTGCTTGACCTCGTCAAGGACCATTCCGAGCACAAGTGTCACATCACGCCGGAAGTATTGCGGAAACTGATCCGCAAGGTTAAGGAGTCTCCCTCATGAGCACACTTTCTGAACGGATCCTGGGTGCAGCAGCCGGGGAGTATGTGGACCGGAAGGTTGACCGGGCCTATGTCTGTGACGGTACCGGTATGCTGACGCTTGAGACGTGGAAGCAGATGGGTGCGGAACGGTTAAGTGACCTTCCGCAGCTCTACGTTATCTTCGATCATATTGCTCCTGCGAACAACTCGACAACGGCCACCCTCCAGCACGAACTCCGGGAGTTTGCCTGCGGTTCGTTTTTGCACTTCTCCGATATCGGCGGGGGCATCTGCCACCAGCTGATGAGCGAAGGGGTTGTCCTTCCCGGTGAAGTGGTTGTGGGGGCAGACTCCCACAGCTGCACACCCGGTGCATTCGGGGCGTTTGCCACCGGTTTCGGTGCAACGGATATGGCAGCGATCTGGCTGAATGGCGAGACCTGGTTCCGGGTACCGGACTCGATCTCGATCTACCTCTCCGGGTCCCTGCGGGGAGGGGTGGAGGCAAAGGATCTCGCGCTCTCGTACGTGAGCACGCTCGGGATGGACGGCGGCACCTACTGTGCCCTTGAGTTTACCGGGGATGGAACCAGGACCCTCCCGATGGATGACCGGCTCACGCTCTGCAACCTGTCGGTGGAGACAGGTGCAAAGACCGGGATGTTCTATGCTGATGACGTGACCGTGCGGTATCTTGCTGGATTAGGGCAGAAGGTCAGTCCGCAGGTGCCGGAACCCTGCACCTACAGCAGGGAACTGGAGTTCGACCTCGCTGATATCGTCCCGCTCGTCGCAATACCGGACAGGGTTGACACGGTGAAACCCGTGCAGGACCTTGCCGGGCTCTCCCTTGACCAGGTCTTCATCGGTACCTGCACGAACGGGCGATACTCCGACCTTGCCCGTGCCGCGAAGATCGTGAAGGGAAATAAAGTTGCAGTGCGGACGATCGTTGTTCCGGCATCCCGGGCAGTCCTCGCAGAAGCGATCCGGACCGGTGTGCTTGCGGATCTTGTGGGGGCCGGATGCACGATCGGTACGCCGGGTTGCGGCCCCTGTCTCGGGGCTCACATGGGTGTGCTGGGTGAAGGGGAGATCTGTCTCTCGACCGCAAACCGGAATTTCAAGAACCGCATGGGTGTTGGCGGGGAGATCTACCTCTCGTCGGTTGCAACAGCTGCCACCAGTGCCCTTGCCGGTGAGATCACGGAACCGGAGGTGGACTAGATGCAGGGTGCTGGTCATGCGGTCTGCCTCGGGCCGGATATCGACACGGATGTAATTATCGCCGGGCGGTATCTCCGTACAAAGGACCACGGCATCTGGGTCTCCCATGTCTTCGAGGACCTCGATCCGGCTCTTGCAGGGCGGATGAGCGGTACTGTCATCGTGGCAGGAAAGAACTTCGGCTGCGGGTCATCGCGGGAACAGGCTGCAATCGCGCTCCGGGACGCCGGGGTTACCGCAGTCATTGCACCGTCTTTTGCCCGGATCTTCTTCCGGAATGCTATCAATGTCGGGCTCCCCGCAATCGAATGTAGTCTTTCCTGTATCGAAGGAGAGAATGTGCGGTTCGATCTTGCTGCAGGCTGGGTGGAAGCAGGAGGCAGCCGATACCCCATCCGCCCGCTCTCACCCCGTATGCAGGAGATCCTTGCTGCGGGCGGGCTCGTCAGTTACTGGAGGTCACACCGATGATCTTCCCCGAGCACTGCAAGCACGTGGGGCATGCCTCTGCAAAGCCCTGTGATGACAAGGTCTACTTCCTAAGCCGCTGGCTTCTGCGGGATACCCCTGGAGGACACGAGGTGCTGGAAGTGACGCTGGACCCTGTAAAAAAGGGAATGATGCGTCCCGTCCTTTCGTCCCGGGTACTTGCGCATGAGAACGAGGTGTACTATTACCCTGAAAAAGTGAATATCCACAACCGTACACGGCTCGTGGAACTGGCCCTCGACACGGGACACCGGTGCACGATCTTCACCGGTCATGACGAGCACCAGACCTTCATCCTTGACCCGGACATATCGGGGTTCCTGAAGATCCATGTATATGATGCGAGCCCTCCCCGGCCCAGCCTCTCGTCCTGTCTCCGCGAACTTGAGGCCGCCGGGCTCTTCGGGGACCTGTGCGTGCAGTTCTGCCACCATATCCGGGACATTACCGAAGTACATGCCGATGTGTACCCGTGCCGGGCTGCCGGGTTTGAAAAGACGCTTGATGCCGATGCCATGCAGGGTGGCGAGAAGGTAGCCGGTTGCCTGACCGCATCTCAGTTTTATACCGAATGTTACGGCAACAATTTTAATCTTGTCAACATCTGTCCTCTTGAATGCGTCCGGGAGGAGCCCTTCATTGCCCGGTGCTGCCGTGCAGAACGGGAAGGTATCCGTTCGTGGAATGAAAAGACCGGTACCGTGGTTCACTGGGGAGCAGACCCGGTTAAGATCTATGAAGCGGTCCGGGAACTTGTACTGCGCTGGAGAGCGAGATGACCCGGATTGCGATTGTGGAAGGGGACGGGATCGGCCATGAGGTGATCCCGGTTGCACGCCGCGTGCTGGAACTCCTCCACCCCGAGTTTGAGTATTTCGATGTCGATGTCGGGTACGGCAGGTGGGAACGGACCGGCTGTCCCTGCACGGACCCGGATATCGCGGAACTGAAAACCGCCGATGCGATCCTGTTCGGTGCAGTCACCACACCACCGATGAAGGATTACCAGAGCGTGGTGCTGCGGATAAGGAAAGCCCTCGACCTCTACGCCAATCTCCGCCCGGTGAAAAACGACCGGTTCGATTTCATGATCGTCCGCGAGAATACCGAGGGGCTCTACTCGGGAATCGAAGAGGCAACACCCGACCGTGCGACTACACTGCGGGTTGTCAGCAGGAAGGGCACTGAGCGGATCGTCCGCAAGGCGATCGATCTTGCCCGGCAGAGGAACGGACTCCTGACCATCGGACACAAGGCAAACGTCATCAAGTCGGATGTCTTTTTCCGGGACATATGCCTTGCCGAGGCTCATATGGCCGGTGTCCCCTGCAATGACAAGTTTATCGACGCCCTCTCGCTGGATCTCCTCCAGCACCCGGAAAAGTACAGTGTCGTCGTGACAACGAACATGTTCGGGGACATCCTTTCCGATGTTGCGGCATACCTCGTGGGAGGCCTCGGCCTTGTCCCGAGCGCCAACATCGGCGACCGGTATGCCCTCTTCGAGCCGGTCCACGGGAGTGCACCCGATATTGCCGGGAAGAACATTGCAAACCCGATCGCAGCGGTACGGAGCGTGTCCATGCTTCTCGATCATCTTGGGGATTCTGCGGGGGCCGCGTCTGTTGAAGCATCGGTCCGGCATGTACTCAGACAAGGGAAATGTACCCGGGACATGGGAGGAAGTACCGGGACCCGTGAGTTTGGCGAGGCGCTTGTTCAGGCACTGCGGCAACCGGAATAACCCCCTCTGGTTATCCTCCTGGATTTTCAGTCCGGAAATCACCGGATGACCCGGTATCCTGCATATGAGAACACTTTCTCCACCTCTTTTTCCCACTGTTCATCGTCGGGAACCGTCATATCCCGCAGGGTGCCGGACCAGAGTTCGAGAAGTTTCCTGTCATCCGTGGTGAAGAACCGGGTTCCTGACACTACCCGCCCGGCTTTCTTTCCCTCCCGGTCGAGGATGAGGATACGGGAACAGAGATACCCGCGGCAAAGTTCAGGTCTGCTTGCATGCACCGTGCAGATGCGTTTACGGGGTGCCTGCTGCCTGAGGAAGGGGCAGGCGATGGATTTTCTTTCCTCATCCTGCTGCTGACTACCGAAGAGTTCCCGTTTATCCGGGTCAACGGAAACCACACGCTCCTCACCAGTCGTATACCCTATCCGGAATTCGTAGGGACCGATCTGCTCCTGTATACTGATGATCTCCCCCATGGTGCTGCAGCAGTCCCCGCAGCACTGGCATACAAAGGTTATTTTTGAGGCCTCCCTTTTCAGCCGGTTGGAATCCGGAATGGATAAACGTGGTGTTCACTACGAAGGATCCGCTTCTGTTCCGGTTGCCGGATCATTCCGTAAGGTATTCAATATCTCCGCAACGATACTTCTGGTTGGAAGTGGCACACTATCAGCGCTGGTATCCTCGGGATCGCTGCAGCAATCCCCTTGCTCATCCTTATCGCCCGGATTATTGAAACCAGTCTTGAAACCATCAGGACCATCTATATCGCACGGGGGCATGCCAACCTGTCTGCCTGTATCGGCATTGCCAAAACGGGTATCTGGCTCCTTTCTACCGGTCTTGTCCTCACGAATCTTGCAGACTACTGGAACCTGTTTGCCTATCTCGCCGGGTATGGTCTTGGTACACTCCTCGGCATGGAGATAGAGAAGATGATCTCGCTCGGGCATGTGATCGTCCGGCTGATCACTCCAGGCGATCCCCAGCCGCTTATCGCACATCTGTCCGGGCTTGGTTACGGTATGACGAGGATAGAAGGCTCCGGCAGTTTTTCGAATACTGTCACGATCATCCTTATGATTGTCCCGCGGCCCGAACTGGGGCGCCTGATGGAGATCCTCTCGAAGGAATACCCTGCCATCCTCTATACCGTAGAAGATGTCCGGAATATCAGGGAAGGTGCAAAGATATTCCACCATGATACAAAGAGCAGGATACTGGGCTTCTTCGGGCTCTGAAACCTGCTGTTTCCGGGTTAGTACGAACACAAACACTTTGTTCCGGTATCCCTCACCACTGCTCATATCTTCTATGTCCATACATAACCAGGAAAAACCGAAAGGTTCCCCTATCCAGATCTTCAATGCACGGGCTAACACGGTTGAGGATGCCCTTCCTGTTACCATGGCCGATGAAGAATGGAGAGCACGGCTCACACCGGAACAGTTCAAGGTAGCCCGGAAGAAAGGAACAGAATATGCATTTTCGGGTAAATACCATGCAACAAAAGAACCCGGTATTTACCGGTGCGTCTGTTGCGGGACGGATCTTTTTGATGCGGGAACCAAGTTTGATTCCGGAACCGGGTGGCCGAGTTTTTATGCACCGGTCTCCGGGCTGAATATCCGGCTCGTGCCTGATGAATCCGGAGGGATGAGCCGGACTGAAGTATTATGTGCACGCTGCGGTGCGCACCTTGGTCATGTGTTCGATGACGGGCCACTTCCCACCGGGAAACGCTACTGCATGAACTCGGCTTCGCTGGATTTACAAAAGACCCTCTGAACCTCTTTGGATATAGAGACAAATGCTCTTGAAAGGATTGCCATAGCCCAGGAAGATCCCCGGCGGGTTATCGGAGATCCTATCGCAGCGTGATCTTATCTGATCTCATTACCTATTATTCCGGCACACATGGATCTCCTGACACCGGTCCTGATCGGTATCGGACTCTCAATGGATTGTTTTGCGGTTTCGCTTGCTGTCGGGAGTACTACAAAGTCAAGGCTCCCCCGTGCAGCTCTCATCATCGCTCTCTGTTTTGGCGGGTTCCAGGCCGGTATGACCGTGCTGGGCTGGGTGGCCGGGATCTCCGTCATCGGCTTTATATCAGCATACGATCACTGGATTGCCTTCATCCTGTTGCTGGTTGTCGGTGGTAAAATGATGTGGGAGGGCATGCAGGGAGAAGAAGAGGAAGCACATACCGACATATTCCGGTTTCTTCCTCTGGTGGTGCTTTCCCTTGCAACCAGCATCGATGCCCTTGCAGTCGGGGTCAGTTTCGGGGTACTCCGGACTGCCGTCCTTGCGCCGGCACTCATGATCGGGATTGTCTGCTGTGCGATCTCGTTTGCAGGTGTCATGCTTGGCGAAAAGCTTGAGGATCTCCTTGGCAACAGAATGGAGATTGCCGGTGGTCTGATTCTTATCCTGATTGGTGTGAGAATCCTTGCGGAACACCTGATCCCTTAAAAAACCATACCTTCAATGAAATCTGATAATGTGAGTGGTCCGGAAAAATACCGGGCGGTGAAGAATAAACTTGGTATCACGGTGCCATTCACGTGAAGGGGTACGTTCCTCCTGTCTGTTTTCTATGAATCCCTCGTGATCACGAGAGAGATATGGATGCATCAGGTTGTGCGGAGATCGAGCAGATACTCGGTTAGCATTTTTTTTGAAAAACAGCACCTGATCCGGACGCTCACCCATCCGGCATACGCAAACGAACTGCTCCAGCAGAAAACCCTGCTCATGGACCAGGTTGCGTACAGCACACTTGCTGATGCAGTCTTAAAACCGGTCTGATCCAGTTCCTCATGGAAAAGGGGATCCAGACCAAGGGAGGCATCACGCAATTAAAAGAGCAGCTCGAGGACAATATCGCGCTTGTAAAGGTTGCCCGCAGGTTACGTATCAAAAAATTCATCCGGCTGGGCCGCGGGGAGAAGGGCCCGTGGCGGGATGGCGAAGATACGCTCCTCGCGGATACGCTCGAAGCCCTGATCGGGGCTATATTTCTCGACAACAATGCCGGATTCGGGGTTGTCAAACAGTGCATCGGTACCTGGTTTGAACCCGAACTCAAGCGGGGAAAAAGAGAAGTCTGTACGGGAACAGAGGTACTGCTCAGTTGTCCTCCTCCTTCTGCTTCCAGACATGGAGCACCCAGAGGAAGGAGACCAGAGTCGCAATCACAGTCGAGGCGATAAGCAGGGGGGTGTACCACCACTGTGCTGCCATTGTCCCTTCCATAATCCCGCTCCCTGCAATGGTTGCGATGGTATTCGGGACCAGGAAGGCCGTGCCGAGAACGGTCAGGTACGCGGTAACGAGGGCAAAACGGTTATTCAGGTTCTGGAGCTGGTTATTGTAAATGCTCTGCATCACTTCAAGACCTGACGATAATACATTGGACATCTGCTCCGAGAGTTCAATGTGCCGGTCGATATTATCTGAAAGGATGCCGATTCTCCCGAGAAGTTTCTCATCATTGGTGATGAGATCGGCATCCCCGTACCGCAGGGAATCGACCACATCTTTTGTGGCCCACAGCACATTCAGGTAATCGATCAGCACGTGTTTCATGCGATAGATATCGTGTGCAATCTTTCTCTTGGCCAGGTTCTCCTCGATGAGAGATTTGCTGATCGCATCACCATGCATCTCGATCTCCCGGAGGTACTCAAAGTTCCGGTCATTGTTCTCGTCAATGATCCGTTCCAGCATGAGGGTAATTTTATCGGGAGTGTTTTCAGAGGCGATCCGCTTGAAAAACTGGGCCGCATACCGTGACAATCGCAGGAGACGGTTTATCTTATCGCTGTGGATCGTGATCACTATATTCTCACGGATCAGGACAAACAACGGGTGAACCGTCATTGTCTCGGTCTTTACGGTAACTGATGGGAGCATTATACCCAGTTCGGTATCGTAATCCTCGTATGCAGAATAAAAACCTGTGGTGAGTTTCGGGATCGGGATCTTGGAAAAGCCTGCGCTCTGGGCAATCTGTTCGATCTCCTTCTCATCATCTGTTGTACTGCAATCGATCCAGACCATACTTGCGTTGTGAACCGCTGCAAAGTATTCCTCAAGGGACTGATCCACCATGCGTTCAATTCTGCCATCCGCGTACAGGAGGATACAGAAACTTAAGGGAACCGGCCCGGAAGGCTGGGGTGTCTGCGGAGTACTCTGCATTTTCATGATCGTGCCTCGTGGGTGCCGGCTGTGCCGGCCCGATATCGCAGGAGCTATTGATGCGGGGACAGTATAAACGTGTTTATAAGGGGACTATCCTTCGCATTTTCCTGGTATTCTGATATATTTGTTCCGGAATGCTTATTACCCGGGATGCACCTGTTCGGTTATGCATATCCGCTGGTTCATGCTCTCTGCTGTCATCCTGTCTGCATGTCTGATCTTCGGGGGATGTACTTCAAATACATCCCCGTCATCTGCACCCTCTTCATCAGGAACCGCACAAATGGTACCGTCTGTCCAGCAACCGGTACAATCGGCAGCATCGTCAGGTACGTTAACACTCTCGGTGGATTCCCTGAGTCCGGGCATTGCTCTCCCGAAAGAATATACCTGTGATGGTGCAGGCGAATCTCCGAAAGTATCATGGAGCGGTATTCCGGCCGGGACCAAGAGTCTTGTTCTCATCGTCGATGATCCCGATGCCCCTGCCGGGACATTTACCCACTGGCTTGTCTACAATATCCCCCCGGCATCCGGGGAACTTGCACAGGGCCCGACGAGCGCCACCAAAGTACTCTCGAATGACGCCCAACAGGGCGAGAGTAGTAACGGATTCCGGGGATATTATTATCCCTGTCCGCCTCCAGGTTCCACCCATCGCTATATCTTCCGTCTTTATGCAGCTGATATCTATATCACCCTGCCGACAGCAGACCGGGCAGCCATCGATAAAGCGCTGAACGGGCATACGCTTGAAAAGACCGAGTTTATCACGACATACACGCGGGGTAAATGATCACTTTTTTTTCATCCCTTCTGGCGCCTGACTGAAACGGCAAAGACAACCGTTACCGCCAGTGCCAGAAGAAAACTTGTCAGGAAGCCTGTTGCATAACCGGCAGCAGTGATGATGATCCCCGTAACCAGTGGCCCGCTGGTCTGGCCGATGTCCATGATTGATGAGAGTGCTCCCATTGACGCACCGATCTGTTCCTTTTTTGCGATATCGGCAACATATGCGCTTGTTGCAACGGTTGAGATTGAAATACCGATACCAAACACGGAACTGGCAAGAAGGAACATCCCAAACGACGGGAGGATGGGTATAACTGCTACAGCGCACCCGGTGATGATGAGTCCTGCACCGATCTGGATACGCTTGTCGATTCTGTCAGCCATCATACCAAAAAACGGTTTCGTTGCAGCGATGAACAGAACCTGCACGGTAAAGATAATCCCGGTCTCGTAAGCCCCAATCCCCCGGGAAAAGAGGTATAACGGCAGGAATGTTTCAAGCGCCCCGTACGCAAAATAGGTTGCCATATCTGCACAAGCAGTACCCCGGAGCCGGGGGTTTGAGAAGAACTGGACAAAACTCTCGCGGAATGCAACGAACGGGAGAACATCCAGGGGAGCAGACCGTTCCTCACGGTACATCAGGGTCATAAAAAATACCGGAACGGCGGCAAATGCCGCAACAATATAGACTATCCTGTACTGTAACAGGCCGGGTGAGTAAACGAAAAACGAGAT
>Ga0209099_1003945_pt1 | contig 11619 bp, 13 predicted proteins | sample AD_JPNHW2_MetaG_FD_184430 | JGI IMG/M metagenome (GOLD analysis project Ga0209099, IMG submission 184430) | Active sludge microbial communities of municipal wastewater-treating anaerobic digesters from Japan - AD_JPNHW2_MetaG (SPAdes) (version 2) | ecosystem: Engineered > Bioreactor > Anaerobic...
TAAACACATTAGCGGAAGGCCTCACCGAGTTTTTATCAAACAGCGCATTCCATTCAAAATTCATACGCTTTCCCACCACAAAACGTTTGCGCATATGAATAGCCGAGGCACATGCCAGGCTGGCCAGGCTAAAAACACATGCAACCACAAACATTGCCACAAAATTCCACTGTTGACAGATAAACAATCCTATAAGCGGCCCCACCGACATGCCCAGGGTGGTGGATAAAGCGAAGTACCCAATTCCCTGCCCGCGCTTTGTAACAGGAACGATATCTGCCGCCACCGTGGAGCCCGCCACCGTGGTAAACCCCCATGTCAAGCCTTGTGCAAAGCGAAGCATCAGTAAGGCTGAAATACTCAATGCGACCAGGTACCCGACAAACAAAAAAGAATAAACAAGCAGCGCAATCAAAAACACCATACGCCGACCAAACCTGTCGAGGGCGAAACCCGAAAACGGCCTGACCAGCACCGAAGCAATCGTATATACCCCTACCACAAAACCAACCTGCATTTCCGACGCCTGAAGATCATTGACCAAATAAAGAGGCAGCGCCGAGAGTATAGCATAATAGGTGATATACATCAAAAAATTCGACAATATAAGGAATATAAAATTCCTGCTCCAGATCCGCTCGTTCATCAGGCTTTGATTAGTAAAATCAGGTCACAAAAGTACCAAATTAAGCACTATGGCATCGTTATAAAACGACAACAATTTTTATTGTAATGCAATAAATGCACCTATTGGTATTCACCTTTATTGGGGACACTCTCTGCGGCAATCAAAAAAATCAAAAAAACAGCATCAACTAGAAAAATGGCCACAGCGCTTAAGGCCCTTACACAGTTTTTTCCACATGCCATACAAAAGCTCTGACACCAATCTCTTTGTTTATATTGTCCATTTTTTTAATTTTTTCCAGAAAAGTATCCACCATATCGTCATCCACGATTGTCAACATGGCCGAATTAAGTTCCGGCCAGGTATGGGTGCCCATTCTCGGTTCCCCGTCGGTGGTGCCGGTTCCGTACACGGTCGGCCACTGGGTAAACCCTCGTATGTTAAGCATTTCCAGAAGGCACTCGATCTTTTCAGTCATGGCCTGATTATACATTATCATTATTGCTTTCATGTCAACACAATTTTATATATTCATAGATTTCATCACAGCCACGGCATCTCTCTTTGATTTTCGCTCGGTGCGCCTGACAACGATACGATATACCACCGGAACAATGACCATGGTTACCAGTGTGCTGAATACCAATCCGCCTATTACCACAATACCCATAGGTTTCCATATCTCCGAACCCTCTCCCCTGCTGAGTGCCAGTGGAAGCATACCCAGAATAGTGGTTAATGTGGTCATAAGCACAGGGCGCAAACGTGATCGTCCGGCTTTCAGAATAGCCTCATCCAGGCTGTTTCCCCTGTCGCGCATCAGGTTGGTAAAGTCGATTAGTACAATAGCATTTTTAACGGCAATCCCAATAAGCAGAATGGCGCCCAATGCAGCAATGATACTTAAGGTTGTCTTTGTCATTACCAGGGCAAGGATAACCCCCGTAAAGGCAAATGGAACTGACACCATGATGATCAGCGGCATCTTGAGTGATTCAAATTGCGAAGCCATAACAAGGTACACGAGCACAAGACTCAATAATAGTAACAGGGCCAGATCCTTGAAAGAATCCTGAAGGTCTTCATAAGAACCGCCTACATTCATCATGATACCGGAAGGAACATCTACTTTTTTCACTTCAGCTTTGATTTTGTTTGCCAATTCGCCCAGAGATACTTTATATGGTGTAGCCTTAATGGTAACCACCCTTTCGCGGTGTTCCCTTTCAATATTTGGTGGTGACCAGAACTCTTCTATTTTAGCAATATCTCCCAGCCTGATCATACCTGTGGCGCTGGGGATGCTTATATTTTCTATATCGACTATGGAACTTCTGTACTTTTCTTCAAATCGTACCAACACATCATATTCATTACCGGATTCACGGAACTGAGTCGCTGTCAAGCCCAGGAACCTGTTACGGATCATGGTGGAAACAACAGCGGTACTTAATCCGTTCTGCGACATCTTATCTTTATCCAGCGTTACCCTTAATTCAGGTTTTGATTTTTCCCGGCTGATGATCACATTTTTGGCGCCTTCAATTTTCTTGATTTTCTCTGCCAGATCATTAGCAAGGGCTGTGGTCTGGTCAAAATCGTATCCATATATCTGTAGATCCACGGTACTTCCACCACCCATCATATTCATACTGCTTCGGGCAGTAACATTGTATTTTACTATTTCCGGAATGGTTTCCAGATAATTACGAAGTTGATCGGCAACATCGGCAGTAGAACGTGTTCTTTCAGAGGCGGTAACAAGTTTTACTATTACATTAATGATATTTGAACCTGAATTGGAAAACAATGCCGCTACGCCAGCCTGATCGTTGGCTCCCGAAGATGTTGATGTCAGCACCTTTTCGGGAATCTCCCTATTGATAAAGTCTTCGATTTTCTTGGTAATCTTAACCGTTTCATCCACCCTGACACCAGCCGGAAGCTCTATTTCTGCAGAAAAACGTCCTTCGTCGGTCTCGGGAATAAATTCCGTTTTCAGGGTGGTGGCAAGCCCAACCGAAACCAAAAAGATGACAACGGCCCCAATAACCACAATCTTCTTGTGATGCAAACTCCATCTCAGTGTTCTTACGTAAAAATTATCCAGTCGGTCCAAAATTGGTATTACCAGATGTTCATGACTAAACCACCCCGGTTTTTTCTTAATCGGTTTTAATCCCAAAAACTTTGAGCTTAACATAGGAGTGATGGTGATGGCGGCCAGTGCTGATGTCAAAATTGTTATTGTCACTATCCAACCCAATTGTTTAAACATGATACCGGTCATTCCGGATACCAGTGTCAGCGGGAAGAACACGGCGACAATCGTCAGTGTGGAGGCAATAACGGCAAGCCACACCTCATTGGTAGCATAGATGGCAGCTTCACGCGGTGAACTGCCACGCTCGATATGCCTTGTAATATTCTCAAGCACCACGATCGCATCATCCACCACCATCCCGATACCTATGGACAAGGCCGAAAGAGAAATAATATTTATAGTGCTGCCTGAAATTCCCAGGTAAATAAAAGCAACAATCAGCGAAATAGGAATTGTCAGGATAATGATGAACGTAGCCCTCCATTTTCCCAGGAAGAAAATTACCACCAGCATCACAAATAAAAAGGCAAAAAGCAGTGTCTCCGTCAGGTTGTTAATAGAGTTTGTAATAAAATCGCTGGTATCCCATATCGGTTCAATTTTAATATCGGCCGGCAAATCTTTTTTCAGTTCCGCGATTTTTTTGTTTACCTCTTTAGCAATCTGCACGGTATTGGCGCCGGACTGTTTCATGATCATCATACGGATACCTTTTCTGCCGTTAATTTTTTCATCAAGGCTCATCTTGCGGATGGAATCGTTAACGACAGCCACATCTTTCAGGTAAATGGTTTTTCCCTGGTAGTTGGTAAGGACGATATTTTTTATCTGTTCGCTTTGCTCAAATTCGCCCTGAACCCGAAGCGGGTAACTCATCTGTCCCATATCCACCGTTCCGGCAGGCATATTAAGGTTCTCTGCACGCAATACATTACCAATCTGTTCTATGGTCAGGTTGTATGCCTCCATTTTCCGGGGATCAACATTTACGCTTACTTCACGGATTGGTGCCCCAATCAGGCTGATAGATCCGATTCCGTCGATACGGTTGAGGGGGTTGACCAGTTTTTCTTTCAGTTCTTCTTCAATGCCTTCATAGCTTTCATCTGCCGTAATGGCAAAGAACATGATGGGCATCATAGTGGTGCTGAACTTGAAAATAATAGGATCATCTGCACCATCCGGCAGATAACGCGTCACCATTCCCAGGGCATCCCTCACGTCGTTGGCGGCACCGTCCAGATCTGTTCCATACTCGAATTCAAGGGTAACCACAGAAGCATTATCCCTCGAGGTGGAATAGACCTCTTTCAGGTTGCTAACGGTATTCAGTGTGTTTTCAATAGGTTCAGAAATATTTGTCTCAATATCAGCGGCATTAGCACCGGAATACCCAGTATAAACCATGATAGACGGTATTTCTATTTCAGGATACAGGTCGATCGGCAGGCGGGTAAATGAGTAAATCCCGACCACAATAATTGCAATAAAAACCATCAAAGTCGTAACCGGCTTCTTTACGGCACTTCCATATATACTCATAACTTTATTTCTTTATAGTTTTGTCTAAATATCTTTGTTGCTGCTCCAAATTACTTCACCACCGAAATGTGCGAACCATCCATAAGTTTGTTCTGTCCGGCAATAATGATCTGATCCCCTTCTTTTACCTTTTCCGAAATAATCTCTATTTTGTCATCGAAACGCGTACCGATCTCCACCTCAATTTTACGGGCAACATTGTCCGCACCGGCAACAAATACAAAGTGATTGTTGGTTCCTTCCTGTTTTATTAATGCCGTAGCAGGTACAACAAGTGCGCTGGCTTCACCCAAATCGAGCGATACCCTTGCAAACATACCCGGGCGCAATTTTTCATCTGAATTGGGAATGGTAAGCTCAACAGGGAACGTACGTGTATCCGAACTGATGGTCGGATAGATTCTGAATACCACGCCCTGAAAAGATTTGTCCTTGAAAATATCAACTCCGACAGCTGCTTTCATACCCAGCTTTATCAAAGGGTAGTAGCGTTCGGAAATATTTACCTTCGCCTTCAGCGGGTTTATCTGCATCAGGGTGACAATAGCTGCTTTCCCGGCAGCAGTGTTGGGGGCACCTGAATAAAGCTCCCCGCTTTGGAAATATTTCCCGGTAACAATCCCGTTGATAGGAGAAACCAAGGTGGTATTTTTCCCAAGAAAATCCACATTCGTCTTAGCCACTTCATATTGTGTTTTTGCGGCTTCCCATTGCGCTTCCGAGATACTGTTCAGTTTATACAGTGTGTCCATGCGCAGGTAATTGGAGCGCGCACTCTGCAGTTGTTCGTTGGCATTGTTATAGTTGGTACGGTCCATGCGGGCAATCACCGTTCCTTTGCTAACACGGCTCCCGACCTCCACATTGACCTGGTCGATCCTTCCCGGAGCAGCCGGGGCATAGTTTATCTCTTCATAAGCCAGCAGGCTGGCCGTATATTCGATCTTCTGCGCAATATTTTGTTTTTCGAGCACCATAGTCTTTACGCGATAAACCGTGGTGTCGGCTGTTGGTACGTTAGCATCATTCTTTTTTTCATTTGTGCATGAAGCAAAAAAAACGGATAACAGGATTAAGAGTGAAAAGTAGCGTTTCATTATGTTTAATTATTAAGGTTAATAAATGATTATAATTTGTTGTAAAGTTTGTCCAATGAAGTCTGGGCCTGAAGCAGCGTCAATATTGACGTATAATAATTACTCTCTGCGGTCAGGTAATTGCCGTTTGCCTGTGTCAGGTCTAAGCTGGAGGCGGCGCCGTGCTTGTATTTGTTCTGAATGCTCTGGTAAACCCTTCCGGCAACAGAAACATTTTCTTTTTGGGTTTCATAGTTTTCCAGGGCATTCTGATATACATAAAGCAGTTGTGTTTTTTGCAGGTCCAGCTGGTCCTTGACGATTTCCAGGTTGCGCTGCGCCATGTCGTAACTGATCCTTGATTGAGCCAATTGAGCTCTTCGCACACCGCTCGACCAAATGGGAACCGACATGGTAACACCCGCCAGATGGCTTGGATTTAAATCAAAATCGGTTTTAAGAATCTTGCCGGTATAGTTATAATACCCGGCAATAGTAGGTGCATAAGCCCATTTCCGGATATCAACCTGTTTTTTACTAAGTTCCACTTGCGATTGCATCATTTGGTAATTAATATTTTCAGATAGATTGAAATCTTTAGTTAGAGCAGCTTGCGGATTCGCCGCATCCAGAAGTTGCGTCAAGCTATCAGCAAGAATTAAGGAGGTAGCAGGAGGAACGCCCAGTTGAAATTTGAGCATGTTGTAGCTGAGCTGGGTCATCCGCTCCAGCGCTTTTTGTGAGTTTTTCAATTGGTTCACGGTTATTTTCAGTTGGTCCACGTCTGTTTGTTCCGCCAGCCCGGCATTGAACATATTAGTTGTATGTAGCAGTATGTCGTTCAGGTTCTTAATGTTTTCATTAATGATCTTTAAGGTCCTTTCGCTGGTCAGAATCTGACAATAAGTATTGGTAACATTTTCTTTTACGTCCTGTTCACTGGCTACTACGCTCTGCTCTGATAATTTGCGCGCAATTTTCGCTGTTTTGATTCCCGCAAGGTATTGCCCGCTGAAAATCAGCTGGGATAGTTGTAATTTGCCGGAGAGTTGGTCGCTCATCACTATCGGTTCGGAAGAACTCATCTGGCTTATAGCATTTAAGACTTCTATGTCACCAAGGTCCAGCAGCGAGTAATTGATATTAGGCTCCGTACCGGACCCCATACTGAAATTCATTTCATAATTAAAATAGGTCATGTAGTTCAGGCTGCCTTCCACCTGGGGTAAGCCCTGAGCAATTGTTTCTTTAACTTTTTGCCTTGAAGAAACCATGCCGTCTCGGGCATTCATCAACGACTTATTGTTCTTTAATGCGTACTCCCGTGCTTGTGCCAATGTCAGTGTGTACGGCTGTTCCTGCCCGTACAATACATTGCTTGTCATCATTATTACACCCAACAAAAAAATCTTTAGCGTTCTCATATAAAATTGATTTATTTAATCCGTTTTTTATTATTACTTACTATTGTTTATTCATAAATTCTGCCTTTACTTCATCAAACATGTCCAAAAAAACATTCATCAGGTTTTCCACATCTTTCAGAAAAATGGCGGTCGGGGATTTCTTATCTGCTTTCACTTCATACATTGCATGAAAGAGGTCGCATGATTTCCTCAGCATGGTCTGGTGTTCATTAATCAAGGCAAACTTATCCTGTCTTCGGATATGAAAGTAGCGTTTGCGGTCGCCGGGAAGGGTACTGTATTCGACCTGGTTTCGGGCTTCAAGCACCCGTAAGGCATTGCTTGCCGAACTTTTGCTTATTTTAAGCTCCTCTACAATCTCGTCAAAAGTGTATTGCTCTTTATCCATCACCGTAAGCAGGCCCGAAATTCGACCTGCAATAGCCCCCACACCTTGTTTTTCATAAATACGGCCTATGGTATCTACCAAATCCCATTGTGTTTTGATTCTTTCTTTAGTGTTCATTACAAAAAAATTTTCGATGCAAAATTACAAATAGTTTTTTTAGTTCGGTAACTATCGAACTAAATAAACTGTTAATGTTTAGTTAATAATCAATGGCGCCTGTATTAATAACTGAAATACAGCAGCTTATAAAAATAGATCAATAGAAAATTAAAGTATCAGCCTTCGCGGGTTTTCCTTTTTGTGCCTGATACTGATCCAGAATAAATTGCGCTTCGGCCTGGGATTCAAAAAACATACATTTGTCGCCGGCTTTGTCGATTTGAACAATGCCGGTGCTTTTATCAATATACAGAAAAAATTTACCCAGCGTTGGTATATATTTGTCCCTAACCATCATCACTTTCAACATATTGCGCTTCTTAACCAACTTATAAATCAGTAATCCGCACAAAAACAATATTGCTATTGCCAGGAATATAAAGAAAATGATAACTTTTAGCTCCATATATATTGCTTAATATTTTATTTAGAATTAAAGAAGGTTTGTCTTATCAAATAAAATGCCAAATAAAATCATTTTTTTCTGTTTAAAAAAAATTATTTTAAGAATTTTATTAACGCCCGGCGGCGGATAAAATACTTGCCATAAAACTTTTCCATATTACCAATTGTTTTTGAATGACTTACGATTTTCCCTTTTCGAATTTTTATTGGCTATCCCCCAATTTATAATTGTTATGACCGGCAACTTTTCATTAAAAAGTTTTTGTTTTTGTAACACCAATCAGTTTTGCAAAAAAAGACTTGCTTTATTAGCATGCTTCCGGTACATTTGCCTCAAAATACATATAGCGCCCTATCATGTTCGATCAATTAATTACCAACCAGATAGTTGTTCATTTTATCGGCAACAAATCCGCGAATGAGGGTATCCGTTTTTCAAGTGAAAAATTATTGGTGGACGATAAATTAAAGACACTGCTTTCAGTCTATTTTGGCAGCAGCTTTAAATCGCCCGAATTTTATCATTTTTCTCATCCGGATGATTTGAAATTTAACGAGGTCTACAATTATGTATCGGCCATTTTCGACAACCCTGTAAACATACTTCCCCAAAGTATTAATCTTGCCAAACACCTTTACGAACATTCAACCCACCCCAACGTCAAATCGGGCGAGTTTTACACCGCCTATTTCTACGATTGCCTCATAGAAGACCAAACGGTTGATGCCGTAGGGCTTTTTAAATCAGAAAACAAGGATACTTTCCTGAAAATGCTACACAAAAACGGCACTTTTGAGGCAAACATCGAAGAAGGCATCAACATCAGCAAATTAGACAAAGGCTGTCTGATTTTCAACACCGAAAAAGAAAAAGGGTATCTAATAGCTATTGTTGACAATACCGCAAAAAACAACGAAGCCCGGTTTTGGAAAGAAGATTTTTTACAATTGTGTCCTCGCTCCGACAACTTTCATCACACCCAAAACCTGCTCAATATGTGTAAACATTTTGTGGTGGAAAAACTGCCTGAATCTTTTGAAGTGAGCCGGGCCGACCAAGCCGACATGCTAAATAGGTCGGTAAATTTTTTTAAAGAAAAAGAGGCTTTTGCCATGGACGATTTTACTTCGGAAGTGTTGCAATCACCTGAAGTGATACCGGTTTTCAACGAATACAAAAAACAATATTCCGACGAAATGGGTATTGATATTTCTGAAGAATTCGACATCTCTGCTCCTGCGGTAAAAAAACAACAGCGCATTTTTAAAAGTGTGATAAAACTCGACAAGAACTTTCACATTTACATTCATGGCAATAAAAAACTGATAGAACGCGGTTACGACGAAAACACAGGAATGCAATATTATAAAATGTATTTTAAAGAAGAGAACTGATGCTGGAAAAATTCACCAGTCAAGAAATATTATCCCCTTGGAAAATTGTTAAAGTAAAAAAATTACTTTTGCTACCGTTTATTTTTGGTGGTTTTTCTCCGGCACCATAAAACATTTACCGGGTCCTTAGCTCAGGTGGCTAGAGCGCGTCGTTCGCAACGACGAGGCCGCGGGTTCGAGTCCCGCAGGATCCACAAGGTTTTTTATACAAAAAACTATTCCAACCGGGTATAAAAACCCGCGATCAGGGCATGCGGACAGGGTATGCCTTCTGATTCCAGTGTAAGCACATCCTTATCTATTCCCGGCACATAACTGTCGTAACAATTATCATTATATGTGCGGATAAAAAGATGGACATCCCTGAATTTATTTTCTCCGTTGGTTTCAAAAGAATAAAAACCCTGTGAAGTCTTTGCCCCGGCAGTTATCGTCATACTTCCGTTTTTCTCAAAAGTAAGTACAATATTGTCACCACCATCAGCCCTTGTCCAGGAACCTACAATACGCCTCCCTATTACCTCACATTTGCGGCACGAAACAAATCCGGCCGTCATCAGGGCAACAACCAGAATAAGCATTATTTTTTTCATAAGGCAGTATTAGTGGTTTATTTTACGAATTTACTATAAAAATATTTCATGGTGCGAAAAATCTCAAATACTCAGCAAATTTTTGTTAACAGAAAACATGCAAAAGAAAACACTCCGCATATTAAAAATTTTCATTACACACGTAGGCGTACGTTAATATTTTTTACATCAAGCAAACCCTCGTTGGTACAGAAAAGACTTATAGGCCTCAGGATATATGTAAGACTATATAAAAAAATTCTTTCTACCGCGTATCGTTTGCTGGTTCATTTTCAGCAGGGATTTGCCGCCTGTTTTTCCGTTGATTTTTAAATGCTTCATAAATTATCCTGGCTTCTCCAATTGTATCAAATTTCATGCACTCGGCCTGATCTTCTTTACATCCTATCATGCCCGTGTCCTTGTGGATACAAAGGTATTTTTTCCCCATCATCGGAGAATATTTGCCATCTATTTCGTCCACCCTGAAACTTTTGGCTTTGCGTACTGCCAGAATAATTATCCAGGCAAGTACGCCCAACAACACCAGCGATATTATTCCGTATTTAATAACATCAATAACAATGTCAAGCAGCATCTGTTAAGGGTTTTGAGTGCTTTTTAGAAAGCGGATAGCCATTAGGCACATTCCAGGCCATTGACATACATCCTGATGATTTTTTCTGCATCTTCTTCGCTGTCGAAAAACTCGCATTTATCACCTATGCAATCGCCCTTGACCATGCCGGTTGAAGCATCCCTGTATAAATAATAATCGCCCCACATGGGTAAAAACTTTCCTCTTACCTGAAGAATTTTTTGTTTCTCATTAAGAGAATTATACTTTTTAACAGCCAGATAGACCGTTACCGCAATTAATCCTACTACAGCCAAAAAAGCTATCAGCGCCAGGAATATTAACGCATAAATTTTAAAGTCTGCAAAAAACATAACTTAAATTTTTATTGGTTATGCACATTTATACCCTTCTAATAAAAAAAAGTTACAAGATTTTTTTAATCTCGTATTTGTGCAACTATTTTTGCTTTCGGAAATATTGATTTTCTTTGTATTCCGAAAAAAGAAGAACTCAATCGCATGAAAAAATTCATTATCGCGCCTGTTTGTATAATACTTTTAAGCTTACTGAGTATCTCATGCGAAAAGAAAGATTACCGATGCTATTGTTATTTACCCGGAGACACTACTGGATACAGCCATAAGTTTTTTTATTTTGATAATACCTCAAAATTCTGGGCAAATAAAAAATGTGACATTATTGTCCACAGGGTACAAAAAATTTTCCCGGATTATTCCTGCATACTAAGCCCCTACCAGAAGGCCGTGAATAAGTGATTTGTTGCAAATAAGGAACGGATTAAAAAAAACCCACACAACAATACGCAAAAAATCAGAAACAAAATTTAGAGTATCGTATGTTATACATTGACAGTAAAGGGTTTTTTCGTATCCAACATGGTAGATGTAAGTAATTTATTTCATTTGTTTATTATACTGATCTATAATTTTTTTTGCATCTTCCTCTGTATCCAGCAACATATACTCATCCCCTATGCCGCCCATCAGTAATCCCGTATTGGTATCAATATACAAATACCTTCCGCCTTCTATCATAGGTACATACTTGCCGTTTACCTCAAGAATTAAATATTTCTTTCTGCGTTTTTTAATAATAAGGCTAACGGCAATTATTCCAATTATTAAAGCTACCAGAAGTACGGCCAAAAAAATTAATATTTTCATTTTGTATTCATAATGACAACAAATTTAGTGTTTTTCCGAAAAAATAAGCACAATTTATTATTCTACAGAAAATCGTCAGATTTAACTTTTGGTATTACGTCATAAGGTGTTGTTTAAATTTTATTCATATATCTTTGAAAAAAATACTATACCGAATGG
>Ga0209099_1003947_pt1 | contig 11615 bp, 7 predicted proteins | sample AD_JPNHW2_MetaG_FD_184430 | JGI IMG/M metagenome (GOLD analysis project Ga0209099, IMG submission 184430) | Active sludge microbial communities of municipal wastewater-treating anaerobic digesters from Japan - AD_JPNHW2_MetaG (SPAdes) (version 2) | ecosystem: Engineered > Bioreactor > Anaerobic >...
AAGTACTGTCACGTTCAGTGCTCTTAACATGGCGTTCCAGCGAAGTCATAACAGGAAGAGTGTAAAACCGTTCTGCAACATTCATAAGTTTATTAACGAAACCGGAATTGGAATAAGTATTATGAACGCCGGACTGGGGCCGATGATTGTTCAGAAAATTGTTCTCCTGAACAGCATTGGTGATGCCGTGAAAAACGGGCGCCTGTTTTCCGGTCTCCTGCCGCAGGAATTACATTATGACACACTGGTAAATAATAACGATTCATACGTTCTCCCCTCTATGGGCGAAATGAAACTGCTTCAGTATACAGCAGATCAGGCAGAGACAAAAAATGCAGTTGAATTGCTGAAGGAGTCACTTGAAGGGAAGTATCTATGTATAGTTTTCAAAGATATATATGATCATAACAATGAGAAGAGAGAGCTGCTGAAGTTTTAATAATTCAGCAGAATAAATTTTACCACTGAAGAAAGCCGGCACAATGTATTTTTTTATGTAACAAAAAATAGTCAAAAAATACCATAACATCTTGAAAATTAATTGTATTATTCCTGTATTACCGGTTTTTTGTGTATATTGTAGCAGTTAAGGATTGAATTATATTATCTGTCATTTCGAAGGAGCTGCAGCAAATTATTTTTTTTATGTATACTCCACCCGGAGAATTGAAGCGGGTTCGAAGTGCGATATATTTAGCTTATCGGAATGACAATGGCTGATAATCTGCTAACCGCTATATATAATTACATCCTGTTCAAAAATCGTAAAATATAAATAAAAGTTTTCACAGGGAAGAGGAGGTTTTCCTTCTATGATTAGTGTTAATGGTCTTACAAGATCTTACGGGAATTTTAAAGCTGTAGATGATATTTCTTTTACAGTGAGAGATGGCGAGATCACAGGGTTGCTCGGCCCCAACGGTGCGGGTAAAACAACAACACTCAGAATGCTCAGCTGTTATCTGAACGCGGATAAAGGTTCAGTAATTGTTGACGGGATAAACGCGGCGGATGATCCGCTTAGGATTAAACAGATGATAGGGTACCTGCCCGAATCTGCTCCGCTTTACGGAGACATGCTTGTTTTTGACTACCTCATGTATATCGCTGAAGTCAGGGGAATCCCCGGAGTACAGCGCGTCGGAGAAGTCGCCGAAACCTGCAGAATAAAAGAAGTAATGCATAAAAATATCAACGAACTCTCAAAAGGATACAGGCAGAGGGTCGGACTAGCCCATGCGATGATACATGACCCGCAGATACTGATACTCGATGAGCCCACTTCCGGGCTCGACCCTATTGAGATAGTCGAGATAAGAAACCTTATTAAAGAACTCGGTAAAAAGAAAACAGTTATTCTCTCCACCCATATACTCCCGGAAGTTGAGGCCACATGCGACAGGGTAATAATTATAAATAAAGGCCGGATTGTCGCAGATGACAGAACTGAACTTCTCCAGTCCGCGGCGGGCTTGAATAAAAAGATTATCATCCGTGTATCCGGAGCTGATTTCGGTACTGTAAAATCAGCAATGACGGGTATCTCCGGAGTCAGGAGTGTTGAACCTGCCGATGATCCCGAACTTACCGCCGCAGTGATATCCGTATCAGGGAACGCGGAAGTGCGGCCTGAAATTTTTAGAATAATCGCCTCGAACAACTGGATGATGTATGAGATGAAACAGGACCAGGTGAGCCTTGAAAACATATTCAGAGAACTTACTGTTGGAGGCGCAAATGGAACGGTTCAGTGAGATGTCCGCAATAATGAGAAAAGAGCTGAAAAGCTATTTTAATAGTCCAATCGCGTATATTGTAATTACAATATTTCTTGTATTTACAGGATTCTTTTTTTTCAAAGATTTCTTCTATTTCAGCCAGGCGGAGATGCGAAATCTTTTTCAGCTTATGCCGCTCATGCTGTGTTTCGTCATACCGGCAGTTACAATGAGGCTGTTTTCTGAAGAGAGACAGTCCGGGTCATTTGAAATTTTGATGACACTCCCTGTTACTTCCCGCAATATTGCGCTGGGAAAATTTTTTGCGGGAACAATTTTTTCTGCAGTGATGGTCTCTCCGACTCTTATATATCTTGTAACAGTTGTACTGTTAGGCACTCCGGATTTCGGACCGGTAATCGGAGGCTACACCGGTGTGATATTCCTGTCCGCTGCATATACATCAATCGGTCTTCTTGCTTCATCGTTCACCCGGAACCAGGTTATTTCTTTTATATCGGCATGGGCCGCATGCTTTTCACTCTGGCTGATTGATAAGGCCGTGATTTTTCTGCCGTCGAAACTCGGGTTTATATCATACTTCGGCACGGATTATCATTTTCAGAATATTGCAAAGGGGCTCATCGATTCAAGGGATGTTGTGTACTTCATCTCCATCTGTGTATTATCGCTTATGTTCACAATTAAAGTGATTGAGGAGAGGAGGTGAAATCATGAAAGAGAAAATTACGCGTCTGAAATTATATTTAATGCGGGCAATGAACATGGAGAACAGAAATTTTCAGCTTCTGCTTAACGTTGTTCTGATAATAGTCATAAACCTCGCTGCGGCAGCATTCAGCATGAGAGTGGACCTTACATCTAAAGATACTTATTCTCTCTCGGGCCGGAGCCGTGAAACCGTTTCCTCTCTGAATGAAAAGCTGAAAATAAAAGTATTTTTTTCGAAAGACCTTCCTCCTGAACACGCGGCGGTATTCAGGTATCTTAAAGATATACTTGAAGAGTACAGTTTTTACGGCAACGGAAACTTTTCATATGAAATAATAGATGAAGACAAACTCGAGGCACAGGCAAAGGACTACGGCATCAATCCGGTACAGAGCAGGGAATTCGCCAATGACCAGGTCAGGCTCCGCAGTGTATATATGGGTGTGGTCATCCAGCATGCCGACCTTATCGAAAAGATCGAATCGTTAACATCAGCGGCCGGCCTTGAGTACGAGATAACCTCCCGCATAGAAAAGATGACCGGAAAGATCGACAGGCTCCTTAAACTGGAAAAACCTGTTATGGTCACGCTTTATCTTGATGAAAGAGTAAAAGATCTCCCCATTGACGGAATAGGGAAGCTTGAAGATGTACTGAAGAATGCCGTTGCTAAAAGCAATTTAACAAACTATGATAAAATTCAGTTTCAGGTAATAGATCCTTCAAAGAACGGCGGTAAGGGACTCGACGCACTTTACGGAATATCAAAGCTCAAATGGGGCACGATGAAATCAAGGTCAGGTAAAATTGTTCCGGCCGGAGAAGGATTTTTCGGCCTTGTGATGGAAGCTGGCGGCAGGTTCTCAAGGATAGACCTTGATGTGGCTCCGACAATAATGGGAACAAATGTTATCACCGGACTTCAGAATCTTGATGATACAATAAATAATGGTGTCGGTGATCTGATCAGCAGCAGCCCGAAAATCGGATATGTCCGCGGACACGGCATACCTGATATCGCAGATAAGAAAACTCCTGAAGGCGCCGGACTTTTTGCCGAGATACTCTCCGATATGTACCAGCTTGTCGGAATCGATCTTAAATCTGAGGCGATACCGGATGATATTAACGTGCTTGTCATAAACGGGCCTGTGAATCTGTTCACCGAAGCGGAGAAGTACAAGATTGACCAGTTTCTTATGAAGGGAAAATCGGTGCTGCTTTTTGTTAACTCGTTTATGGAGATGAATACCGATGACCAGTCTGCTTTTATGGGAAATCAGCCTCTCATACTTCCGGTCAGTTCCGGGCTGGAGGAGATGGCGGCTCATTACGGAATAAAGATAAATAAAAATGTGGTCCTTGATAAAAATTGCGCAAAGGTAAATATGGGGCAGATGCTCTCTGATTATCCTCTCATACCTCTTATTGAAAAAAACGGATTAAACAGGGAGAGTGTAATTACAAAGTATATCAACAGCGCACTTTTTGTAAAGGCATCTTCGCTTGAAATAGATGAGAAGCTTAAAGAGAAAGGTGTTACAGCGTCAGTTCTTGTTTCAACATCACCCCAAAGCTGGCTCATGGAGGGGCAGATGAACTTCAATCCGTTCTTCATGGCTCCGCCTGCCGGAGTTGAGATGAAGAGTTATCCGGTAGCTGCTGTTGCTTCGGGAAAATTCGAAAGTTTTTTTAAAGGGAGAGATATCCCCGCTGAAATACTCGCTGCTGATAAGAAAAATCTGCTCAGTACTATACATAAACTTGATTCTACAATAAGCTCCGGCAAATCAGAACTCATTGTAGTCGGAACATCGGAGCTTAACTCATCGGGCTTTCTGAACTCGGCACGGCGTATTCTTTCGGGAGGAAACGTAACCGGAGTATATTCCAATGATATACTTCTTCATGCCATGGTCGATTATCTTGCGGGCAACAGTTATGTCCCTGAAATGAAAAGTAAGAGCCTCGACTTCAACCCCCTCGTAAAGACCGGAGACCGGACGCGATTTCTTCTGAAGATTATCAACATGGGGCTTGTTCCTGTTTTTGTAATACTCACCGGACTGATTGTCTGGAGAAGAAGAATCGCCCGTAAGCGCCTTATCGAACTTCAGTTTTCCGGAGGTAAGGCCAAATGAAGAATAAAACATTTATTTCTATCGGATTGATTCTGGTACTCTCCGCGGCGCTTGTAATAAAGAATTACGGATGCGGAAGCAAAGTTCCTGAACTTGAGGGCTGGTATGAACCCGCTGATGAAATTGATATAAAGGGAAAGGACGTTTCTCTTTATATGGTAAAAAAAGAGAACAGCTGGTTTATAAATGAACAGGCTTATCCGGGTGATGCTGAACTGATAGAAAATCTGGAACGCAAAGCAAGGGATTTTAAATTGCTTGATTTAGTCTCAGAAAAAGGTTATTATAATAAATATGACCTGACGGAGGAAACCGGAATTTTAGTCATAATAAAAGTGAAAGGAAAAGTGTTAAGGAAAATACTTATAGGTAAAGCCGGGTCAACAAATAATCATTCCTATCTTAAAGTTGATGACAGGAATGAAATATATCTTGCCTCAGGAATAATGAAGAGCGACTTTTCCATTTCTGCTGCTGATTTAAGAGATAAGCGTATTATTGATGTAAAGAGTACAGATGTAAAATCTTTCAGTATAAATTATGGAGGAAAAATTTTTAATTTCGAGTTAAGTCCTTCGAAAAATGAGTCAGAAAAGAACAATGAGAAACGAACATCCGGATCTGAATGGATATGCAGGGAGTACGGGAAAGTGAATCTGAATGATTCAGCGGTAAATTCGATACTCGCACTTTTTTCGCCATTAAGAGCAGCTGAATTTCCTGAAAAAGCTGAAAAGAAAAATGCCGGAAATACAATCTGCAAGGTAAATATTTTATATGCAGATAAAAAAATTGAACTTGAAATTTACAGTAAAAAAGATCATGAAATGAATCTAGCTTCGTCATCTGAAAGTAAATATATTTTTACTCTCGGGAAGTGGCAGACGGAAAAACTTTTTATTAATAGTATAACTGATTTAGCTGTTAAATAAATAAATATAAGAGGTACTACCATGTCTGATGACATTAAAGATATTGCAAGCCAGCTTATAATAGCTGAGGACTTCAGGCCTGAACTAATGACTATTATTCCGATTTCTCAGCGCCCCATATTCCCCGGTATGATGATACCTCTTATCCTTACCGGCGATATCATGATTGAGAGCGCACAGGAGATCATAGACTCGCCGAATAAAATCGGCGGTGTTGTGCTTATTAAAAATCAGCACGATGGTATGGCCAGGTCAGATGATTTGTATAATGTGGGTGTCGCGGTAAAAATAATTAAAATTACGCCGGTTGATGAAAGAACGGTGCAGGTAATGCTCAATGCCATCGGAAGATTTACTTTAAAGAGTGTAGCGCAGAGTGAACCGATTATACGATGGAATGTTGAGAACTACTATGAGTCAGAATTCAAACCTACAGACGAAATGAAAGCCTACTCAATGGCCATAATAAGTTCAGTTAAAGATCTTATAAAAACCAACTCGCTTTTCCAGGAGGAACTGAAACTGTTCTTGAACAGATTCAGCGTGGAAGATCCGGGTAAACTTTCTGATTTCGTAGCATCAATGACTCAGGCCGAATCAAGTGAGATTCAGGATATTCTTGAAACATTTGATGTCCGCCAGAGGGTAAAGAAAGTTCTCATACTCCTTAAAAAAGAGATTGAGCTGAATAAACTCCAGAAAAAAATCACGCAGCAGATAGAGGAAAAAATATCCAAACAGCAGAAGGAATTTTTTCTTAGAGAGCAGCTGAAAGAGATAAAGAAGGAACTCGGCCTTGAGAAGGATGAGAAGACAACTGAAATTGATAAATTTCAGGAAAAAATAGAAAAACTCAAACTGACAGAGGAAGCCGCAACAAAAATTGATGAAGAGATGAACAAACTGCGGCTCCTTGAGCCTCATTCTGCGGAATACGGAGTAAGCAGAAATTATCTCGACTGGCTCACCTCTCTGCCCTGGGGAATTTATTCCGAGGATAATTATGATATAGCAAAGGCCAGGGATATTCTCAACAGAGATCATTACGGACTGGATGATATCAAGGATAGAATTCTTGAATTTATTGCTACAGGAAAAATGAAGGGAAATATCTCCGGTTCAATCATCTGTTTTATAGGGCCTCCCGGGGTGGGTAAAACATCAATCGGTAAATCTGTAGCCGAGGCTCTGAACCGTAAGTTTTTCAGATTTTCACTTGGAGGCATGAGAGATGAGGCCGAGATAAAGGGCCACAGGCGTACATACATCGGTGCTATGCCCGGTAAGATAATACAGAGCCTTAAAACCGTAGGCGTATCCAATCCTGTGATAATGCTTGATGAGATAGACAAAATAGGGGCAAGCTTTCAGGGTGACCCTGCCTCCGCTTTGCTTGAGGTGCTGGACAGCGAACAGAACAATAATTTTCTTGATCACTATATGGATGTGAGGTTCGATCTTTCAAACATTCTTTTTATCGCGACAGCAAACACAATGGATACAATCCCGGCTCCGTTATTTGACAGGATGGAGATTATGAAACTCTCAGGCTATATCCTTGAAGAGAAAATGCAGATTGCTAAAAAATATCTTGTTAATAAACAGCTTACAGCGCATGGACTCAAAAAAAATATGGTGAAGATAGACAATGGTGCTCTTAAAAAAATGATAGACGGGTATGCGAGAGAGGCCGGAGTAAGGTCGCTGGAAAATAATATTAAAAAAGTTATGAGAAAGGTGACAAAAAAATTCGCCGAGGGTAATACAGATCCTGTGATTGTTACTGAAGAAAACCTTGAGGATTTCCTGGGCCAGCCAAGATTTACTGACGAGTCCCTTTATGATAAGAGTATTGCCGGTGTGGTCATGGGACTTGCCTGGACAAGCATGGGCGGTACAACTCTCTATGTTGAATCAACCGGGATTCATACAAAAGTTAAAGGTTTTAAACAGACCGGACAGTTAAAGGATGTAATGAGAGAATCCTCCGAGATTGCTTATACTTATATTCAGTCAAGGGCAAAAGATTACGGGATAGATGAAAATTACTTTGCGGATCATTTTATACATCTCCATGTCCCGGCAGGAGCAACTCCGAAGGACGGGCCATCTGCGGGGATCACTATGGCTACTTCCATTTATTCACTGGCAAGGAATATGCCTATTAAGAAAAATATCGCGATGACGGGTGAGCTTACGGTAACAGGTAAAGTCCTCCCCATCGGCGGAGTAAAAGAGAAGACTATTGCCGCTAAAAAAGCAAAGGTGAAAACTATAATTTATCCTTACGAAAATAAAAAAGATTTTGATGAACTCCCTGAATACATAAAGAAAGGGCTTGATGCTCACTTCGTGAATTATTTTGATGAGGTTCTGAAAATAGTATTCTGACTTCACCCGCCCGTTCCCCCTCTCGTTAAAGAGAAGGGGGTTAGGGGGGAAGCCTGAATAGTCACTTCGGAGGTAATATCAGAAAGTTATCTCCTTGTTTTGAAATATTACCAGGATCCGTTGAAGCTTAAAAAATTTTTAACTTTTTTTGTTGACATTAAATACCTCTGATATATCTAGTCTTCTAGATGTTGACGTGCCAATGCCCAGGTGGTGGAATTGGTAGACACGCATGGTTGAGGGCCATGTGGGATTTTCCTGTGTGGGTTCAAGTCCCGCTCTGGGCACAGAAAAAAGGCTGCTGATGTAAATCAGGCAGCCTTTTTTTATTGCCATTTTTCAATCATCCTGTATTTATTAACAGTTTATAGGCGTGTTGTTTTACGTCAGATTGGGATGGGCACTTCTTATAGGTTTCTGATTTCTGAAAAATAAAATTTTGTCACGGTTTAATGTGACGGATTAGTTCATCTGTGCGGCATTTTGCACCGCATGAGATTGGTGTTTACGTTGGCTTAAATACGTACATGTTAATATCGCGCATACGTAGCGTGCGCTTTTGCATTTATCTATAACTAAGGAGATTTTCAATGGAAAGAACACTCTCAATAATTAAACCGGACGGTGTAAAAAAGAATATTACAGGTGAAATTATCAGAAGATTTGAAACTGCGGGACTTCGAATCGCGGCGATTAAGAAAATTCATATGTCAAAGGCGGCCGCTGAAGGATTTTATGCTGTGCATAAGGGAAAATTTTTTTATGAGGAACTCACAGAGTTTATGTCATCGGGACCTGTTGTGGTAATGGTTCTGGAAGGAGAGAATGCAATTGCATTAAACAGAAAGCTCATGGGGGCTACCAACTTCAAAGAAGCTGATCCCGGTACAATCAGGGCGGATTTTGCTTCAAGCATTCAGTATAATGTAGTTCACGGATCTGACGCTCCTGAAACAGCTGATTTCGAAATAAACTATTTTTTTAAAGCGGCAGAGATTTTATGATTTTTTAGGAGATTAAGTGTCATTAAAATATTATATTTAATTACTGCTTATATTATTTAAAATTCAGGATTAAGATTATTAATGACAACACCCGGTAAAAAGACAGCTCTTATAGCAGATCATTCCTCGGAGATGGCCGGCAATTTAAAAAGAATAGTGTCTGATATGGGATTAGATGTTTTTGTATGTACCGATGCAGACGAAATCCTGCCTGGAATCTGTAAAAACATACCCGATATTCTCATTATCGATGAATACTTCTCAGGAAATACGGAAGTTCTGAATGCCATAGGTCATATATTAGATGAACATGACATACCTGTTATTATTATTTCCGGATACAGCGATGAGAATTTAATAACAAATACCAGAGTAATTTCTCCATATGCTTTTCTTGTGAAACCGATTAACGAATATGAATTTAAATCCAACATCACGGCAGCGATTCTCCGGAACGAGAAAAAATTAAAATTTAAGGAGAGTATGCTTGATGAAATCCGCCGCAGGGAAATTTTCGGAAACCTGTCAGGAGAAAGTAATGCAATCAGGGATGTCCTTTTAAATGCTGCAGTAATACTTAACCGTAACATAAATGTCCTTATTACCGGCGAAAGCGGGACAGGGAAGGAACTGCTGGCCCGTGCTCTTCATAAGGGAAGTCCGAGAAAGGGCCCGTTTGTTGCAATCAATTGTGCGGCAATTTCCACCGAGCTTTCCGATAGCCTGCTGTTTGGCCATAGCAAAGGTTCATTTACAGGAGCAATAAATGATCAGGCCGGTTATTTTGAACAGTCGAATGGAGGGACAATTTTTCTTGATGAAATAGGTGATATGAAACCTGACGTACAGGCTAAGGTGCTTCGCGTGATTGAAGATAAAAAGATAAGACGTGTGGGAGAGAAAGCAGAAAGAAATATTGATATGCGCATTATTTCAGCTACGAACCGCGATCTTAAAGAAGCTGTTGCTGCATCTGAATTCAGAAGAGATCTGTATTATCGTCTTGAGGAGTATCATATACATATACCACCTCTGAGGGAGCGTATGGAGGACATTCCTGTTCTGTCAGAGCATATTCTTGAATCATTATGCGTTTTTTATGAACTCGAGCCTATGGAAATAAGCAGTTCAGCAATGAAAGATCTTATGCAGTATTCGTGGCCGGGGAATATACGGGAATTAAAAAATGTGATCCAGCGTTCTGCTATCCGGAACAACGACAGGATCATAAATATTATTGATATGCCTGGAGTTCAAAAAGAAAATATTAAAGAAAAAGAGATTTCCTCCCGAGGTCAGTCTGAAAATAGTGAAGTTGCAGAAACTCTCAGGGAAATTGAAAGCCGTGTAATAAGGCAGACTCTGGAACGTACAAACGGCAATATTGCGAAGGCAGCGGTTATGCTGGATATCGGGCGTGCTACATTATATAGAAAGATAGATAAATTAGGTATAAAATTAAATTGAGTATGATTATAGCTTGCTGCTGCTGTTTTTAATTTTAAGCTTCAGCTTATTTCTGGTCACGGTTATTTTTCTCATAATGATACATGCCTTAATATGAGAAAGTGTCTCAATATGAAACATATAATAATATCCGGCTTTAACATTAAAATCAATAATTACATTAATACTGATCTGTAAATAGACTTAATAAAAAGGTTACCATCCGTTTTTTCGATAATTCACCTCATAAATGTGTTAAAATTAAAAAATTATTCAGAATGAACCATTTATTCGTTTTTTCAGGCCGTTTTCAATTACTGGCATGTTTTCTGCATATTACTATGTCATGAGGATATTTGAATGTCCGTAATAAAATATTTTCAAAAACAGAAGGAGAAGAAAATATGAAAACAATAGAATTGAAATCATTCATGAAATTATGTATCATTCCCGCTCTTGCACTTTTAATTATTACGGGATGTGGTTCGAGTTCAAATTCCGGCAGCACAATTGATACTACATCAGTTGTCGCTGTAAAAGACAGTTTCAGTATTCAGGCGGGATCGAGTCTGGATATTCCGGCCGACAATCTTATCTCGAATGATGTAACCGGGAATAAACCTCCGCTGACTGTAACAGGTGTATCGGATGCTGTAGGAGGGACTGTAATCCTGCAGGATAATGTGATTACGTTTTCTTCAACCGGAAAATCAGGGGAAGCCGCATCTTTTTTATATGAAATCAGAAACACAGCCGGCTCAACTGATCAGGGGTCTGTAACATTAACTGTGACAGCGGCGCCTGTACCGGAAAATACTTTATCTGCAAACAGTGATACATGGCAAATGTACGCCGGTAAATCTACCTCTATCCCTACATCAAGTCTGACGGCCAATGATATTGACCAGACAGAGAATCCTCCTGTTACAGTTAAGGAAGTTAAGAATCCGGTTGGCGGTACCGTATTGCTCAATAGCTCTACAGGAATAATTACGTTTACTTCTACGGGGCAGGCGGGTGTCAACGCATCTTTTGTGTATGTTGCTGTAAATAGTACAGGTTTGACAGACGAAGCAACTGTAGTGATAACTGTAAATGAAGCTCCTGCAATTATTGCCAATGCCGATACATTTACTTTGGAGCAGGGACAATCCTGCTATATTATTGCTTCTAATCTTATTCAGAATGATGAAGCAAACGGACAAATAACACTGAAAGAAATCGGTAATCCGGTCGGAGGTACAGTAACAA
>Ga0209099_1003953_pt1 | contig 11603 bp, 6 predicted proteins | sample AD_JPNHW2_MetaG_FD_184430 | JGI IMG/M metagenome (GOLD analysis project Ga0209099, IMG submission 184430) | Active sludge microbial communities of municipal wastewater-treating anaerobic digesters from Japan - AD_JPNHW2_MetaG (SPAdes) (version 2) | ecosystem: Engineered > Bioreactor > Anaerobic >...
GGGATGAAACCCGGAGAAGAAAGTCATCACCGGGACATTGATTGCGGTGAACGAGGCATAATCGCTGCCCGAATGGCCCGTCACATCCCAGAGGTCCAGGGCAAATGGCCGGCTGAGACCGGCATTTTTATCACGGGCTATCTGGCGCAGGTATTCATCGGCGGTACGAGTGCCTATGCTCAGTTGCCTGTGAGCAGAATCGGACGGATCATCCCGCGAGATCATATCCATATTGAGGTAAACAAGTATTTGACCAGTGCCATTAACAGGGTGCCGGGCGAAATAAGCGCTTCCAAGCAATCCTTTTTCTTCGGCAGTCCACGATGCAAACACCAGGTTAACCGGAGGCTTTTCTGCTGCCTGGACCCACTTGGTTGCCAGGGACACAAGGCCTGAAACGCCGGAAGCATTATCGTCGGCCCCGTAATATATCATGTTGTTGCGTTTGCCAAGATGATCATAGTGAGCGCCAACAATTACACACCGGCTTGTATCCCGGCCCGGTATTACGCCCAGTACATTCCTGACATTTACAAGTGACTGTGATACCTCCACCGAAAGCCGCACTGCTTTGTTTTTAAGTTGGCTTGAAACCGGAACCGGGTTTTGCGAAAGGCTTTTCTCAAATTCTGAGGGATTTACGTTGCTCCCACGCAACAACCTCAGGCTTGCTTCCGATGAGAACGCGTAGCATGGAATAGCCGGCAGGCTGGTATCGGCTTCAAGGCTGAAATTCCAATCCTCATATACGGCATCTTCAATATCAGCAGCTGGTACCGCAGTATCAGCCGTATTGGACTTCAAGGATTTTGGTTCGAAGGACTTATCTTTTTCGGTTGAGATCAGTATTACTGCGATTGCACCTGCCCGGGCGGCAGTCTTAACTTTTTCCTCATTTGAAGAAAGGGGCTCAATAGCTGTCGAAAACCGTTTCCACGATACAGAAGCCGTGTCATTATGTCCCGGAAAACCGGCAAGTATAAGCACGACGCGGTTCTTCACATCCAACCCCTTGTAATCATCATATCCCAACACCGGGGCGTGAATTCCATATCCTGCAAAAACCACAGGGCCACTCACAACAGCACTCTTATAGGCAGAAATTACTGTGAAGTCTTCCTCCTGTTTGAGCACCGATAATGAAGGCGTCGCAGCCTTTCCGTCCTCAATGGTGACAGACGCAGCCAGTGTTTTATACTTTACAATGTCAAAATCCTGAAAAAATGTGCGCCGGACGTTCCCTGAAACATCGCCATAAGGCTGTAAACCCGCCCATCGCATCATTGTTTCAATAAAGCCTGCTGCCATAAAACCGCCCTTCTCCCCTGCTTCCCGGCCTTCCATCCATCCGGACGACAGGTAGTCGAGCGTGGCCGAAAAGCGTGTAATATCAGGCGCTGTAACCCCGGAATTATTTTGCGCCGGCAGCAAAGCCGGGAACAGCAAAAGAATAAGTATGAAAATGCGATACAATTTCATCAGGTAAACTCTGAAGTTAAAATCACTAAAATAAGTGCTCTATTTCTTTACCATCGTGCCCATGGCCATGAGGTGAACAATCCCGAACGATGGATCGAGCACCAGAACATCGGCATCGCAGCCCGGGGCAACTTGACCTTTGGCTTCAAGTTTCAGTATTTGTGCGGGAGTACTTGTTGCTACCTGCAGAGCGGTTTCAAGGGGAATTCCCTCATCGGTGACAGCTTCTTTTATCTCCCTCAGGATGGAAGAAGGCAACCCCATTTCCAGTTTTATTAGTTTTCCGGTCTCCGGATCAAAGCCGGGCAGCGAGCCGCAGGCATCCGAGGTGAATGTAATGTGATTGACAGGAACACCACTTTCGAGCAGCAATTTTAAAGCCGTTGATGGTTTGATTTCTTCGTCAGCGTAATATGGATAGGAACTCGTAGTAATGTCCACATAGCCCTTTTTGCCGTATTCGCAGGCATCCTTAAATATATAATCATTCCTGTTGCAATGGGTTGGGACAAATTGACGGTAGCTCATTTCGCTGTTTGCCACAATATCGTGCAACGGCCTGAAAGGGTCTCTGGCGTCGCCCATATGCATATTTACAATCCCGGCTTTGCCGCCTATCATTCCGGCAACGCGGGCATGAGCCGTTAATTTGGTGAGTTCGGGGATGGTAGGTACCGATGAACGGTGATCGGAAATAGCAATTTCGCCAACTCCTATAATCTCTTCGAAGAGTGCAATATCTTTGGCAACATCGCCGGTAATGGTGGGCGGTGGCACCTGGTAGGCGCCAGTGTACATCCAGGCCGACATACCCATGGAACGGATCGATTTCACTTTCATCAGCACGCTTTCAACACTGCGGGTAATGCCGTCGGTGCCAAGACAACCAATCACCGTGGTAACGCCGGCTTCAACCATCATACTTATCTGCAGTTCAGGCATACGACTGGATGGGCCGCCTTCGCCTCCGCCGCCGGTTATGTGAACATGTGAATCGATAAGCCCGGGGAGAAGCCAAAGACCATCGCAATCAACAATTTGTGTCTCCACTCCGGCTGCAGGCTCAATATGATCCTCAACCGCCAGAATAGAATGGCCACCCGTCAGTACATCTTTTTTGCCCAGGAAAGAGGGCGAATAAACCAGTGCGTTTTTGAATAATGTCAGCATTTCAGAAATGTTTTAACAAATTTGAAACAAATTTGACCATAAAGATATTTATATAAACATTTAGATATTAAATTCGCTAAAGAATATCAGATAATACTTAATGATACGGTTGAACATAGCAGCGGTTTTCTTTTTTTTATTTCTTGTCGCCCGGGGGACATTACAGGCTGGTGAGGCAAGTCAGGCTTATCCTGATTCAATTGGTGGGGAAAAACTCCCTTCCGGCAGCCTGGTGATAGCAGGAGGCGGGATGGAGCCTGACAATGCTTCAGTTTATAACCGCCTGATAGAGCTGGCCGGGGGAAAGGAAAATGCTTCTTTTGCAGTGATACCAACTGCCGGCGGAACGCCTGTACAGTCGTTCGTACTTTTCAGGAATACGCTGATTTCGTATGGAGTAAAAGCTGAGAATATTCACCTGGTACAAATTGCCGTTGTCGACGACGACAGCACAACCAAAGTTGATGAATCTACCTGGAAAAACAACGGTGATGACCTTTCGGTAGCAAAACAGGTGAGTAACTGTTCCTGTGTCTGGTTTACCGGTGGCGATCAGCTTCGCACAACAAGCGCGCTTTATCACGCCGACGGCAGCCGCACACCGGTGCTTGAAGCAGTATGGCAGGTTTTCCTGAAAGGTGGTGTAATCGGTGGGACAAGTGCAGGAGCCGCCATCATGAGCGACCCTATGATTGGGGGCGGCAACAGCATGGCTGCCCTGGCAAAGGGTGTTGTAACAGTGATACCTCAAGAGGATTTTGAAGAAGGTAATGGTGTGCTGATAACCCGGGGACTGGGATTCTTCTCTCCCGGAATGGTTGATCAGCACTTCGAAGTGAGGGCGCGCATCGGCAGGCTTATCATGGCAATGCTGCACACGAATGTGAACTTAGGCTTCGGAATCGATGAAAACACGGCACTTATCTACGTAGGAAAAACAAGGAAGCTGGAAATTGCAGGTGCATCGGGAGTCACAATGATCAACACTTCACAGGCACAGATTGAATACCATCAGAACATGCCCATGATCAGGCAGGTTTTGGTGAGTTACCTCGAGAACGGTGACTCCTACGACATACTGTCACAAAAAGTGATTCCTGCTTCCGGTAAGAAAAGTGTAGCCGGACATGAAAATTATAATGTTGCTGATCCTTTGCAAACAGGAATGTTATCACCCTCAGCTACGGATTTTAAAACACTGATAACACAATTTCTTGCTGACAACAAGGGCGCTGAGAAAATCGAGAACCTCAATTTCACCGGTAAAGAGCAGGGGTTTGTTGTCACTTTGCAAAAGACACTTGCCACCGAATGCTTTTATACTGACAAGCCTGATGGCGAGGATCACTACACAGTCAACGGAGTGACACTGGATATAACCCCGGTAAAAATCAACTATTCACCAATCAGATAATTAACCTAACCAAACAGCCTTCCTATGAGAAAAATCTATCTTTTATTACTGATGTTTACCTTTTACGCAGGCGTGCTATGGGGACAAACCATACAGGTTTCGGGGAAAGTAACATCTTCTTCTGACGGTTCCCCGATTCCCGGAGCCACTGTTCAGGTAAAGGGTACACAACAGGGTACCACTTCCGATGTAACCGGCACCTACAAAATTGAAGCTCCTTCCAATGCCACACTTGTCGTTTCATACTTGGGGATGAAGAAAACCGAAGTCCCTGTAAATGGCCAGGCGAAGCATGATGTCAGCCTTGATGAAGAAAATATAGACCTGGGAGAGCTCGTTGTGGTTGGTTATAATACTTCCAGCCGTAAGTTAATCTCGGGTTCAATCGGGGTTGTGAATGAGGACGAGATTAAAAGCGCTCCCATCCGCACCATCGATGCAGTTCTGCAGGGAAAGGCTGCCGGGGTGAGCATCAACCAGAACTCTGGTACACCCGGGGGACAGAACTCCATCAAGCTCCGCGGCGGCAGTTCCATCAACGCGAGCAATCAACCGCTGATCGTGATTGACGGCGTGCCGGTAATCACCGGCGATTTTGCACAGATAAGCTACCTGGGGCAGGAAATAGACGCTCTATCAGACCTCAATCCAAACGATATTGAATCATTTACCGTACTCAAAGATGCCTCGGCCACAGCCATCTACGGCGCCCGGGCATCCAACGGGGTAATCCTTATCACGACCAAAAAAGGCGGTTACCAGAAAACAAATGTTGATTTCAACACCTCTTATGGCTGGCAGACCATGCCCGCCGAAAGGATTCCCGAACTGATGAACGCAGCCCAGTGGAACGAGTACAAAGGAACCACCGTTGAAGGCATTGATACCGACTGGATGAAAGAGATACTGCAGGTTGCACCTACCTCAAACACGGAACTTTCAGTGAGCAGCGGCAACGATAAAACAAGGATCTTCATCTCGGGAAGCTATTTCAAACAGGAAGGAACCGTTAAGAGCACTTCTTACGACAGGTGGTCGGGCCGCATCAATGTAGATCATAAGCTATTGAAAAACCTTACAATTGGCGGTAGTGTCAGCATGACCTATTCAACCAACTGGCGTGTTGAAGGTGACCAGACTCTTTTTGGCCCTTTGCCCAATGCACTCTCCATTCCTGCCATATACCCGGTGTATAATACCGATGGTTCATACAACGAGGATGGCCCGTATGCCAACCCGGTGGCCATCATCAACGATACAAAAAACGTTGCTTATACCAACCGGCACAACGACAATATTTACCTGGAGTATAAGTTCCTCGACGGATTGTCGTTCACCTCAAAGTGGAGTGCCGACATCTATACGCTTCGTGAACACGAATATGATCCCATTACTACCCGGCAGGGAGCCAAGTACAACGGTCTGGGCATAGAGGGTTCGACCTACGTGAGTAACCTGGTGAGCAGCAATGTTCTGCAGTATGTAAAAACGCTGAAAAAAGATCACAACCTCGAAGCATTGCTTGGCTACAGTGCCGAAAAATACGCACGGCGGAGCACTTACATCGAAGCCATTGATTTCCCTAACGAAAACCTGCAATATATCACATCAGCAGGCACGATAAGGGCTGCTTCGGCATCGGCTCTCGACAGGGGTATGAGTTCATTTTTCGGGCAGTTTAAGTACAACTACCTGTATAAATATATTTTCACCATGACTGCCCGGGCCGACGGTTCTTCAAAGTTCGGCAAAAATAACCGCTATGGTTACTTTCCGGCTGCTTCGTTTGCCTGGCGCATCGCCGAAGAAAAATTCATGAAGAAACTCCCGGCGGTGAGCGAACTCAAACTCCGCCTGAGCATAGGCCTTACCGGGAATGATGGCATTGGCGACTTCGCCAGTTACGGGCTGTATGGCGGAGGTTACAATTACGGAGGCACTTCGGGAACAGCCCCGACCCAGCTGCCAAATCCCGACCTGAAGTGGGAAAGCACCCTGCAGAAAGGTGCCGGAATTGATCTAGGGCTTTTCAACGACCGCATCAGCCTGAGCATCGACCTTTATCACAACCATACATATGACCTGCTGCTTGCCAGGCCGTTACCGTCCTCATCAGGTTTCCCGACCATAAATGCCAATATCGGCGACCTGCAGAACAAAGGCATCGAGGTGGTTCTCAATACCGAAAACATCAAAAGTGAATTTACCTGGAACACCTCATTCAACTTTGCCGCCAACCGCAACAAAGTGCTCAAATTATACGATGGTCAGCCCATCACCGACCAGGGGCGCGGTGGCAACTGGGTAGTTGAAGGTGAACCAATCGGCGTTTTCTACGGCTACAGATGCCTTGGCGTAGATCCCACAACCGGAAATCTGGTTTACGACGACATCAACAACGACGGACAAATTACTTCCGACGACCTCACCAAAACCGGCAATCCCAACCCCGATTTCACGGCAGGATTAACTAACACATTCGCCTACAAAGGCTTTGACTTGTCAGTATTTCTGCACATGGTTTATGGTAATGATATCTTTAATGGCAACAGGATTTACCTTGAATCGGCCAGCGGGGAAGATAACCAGACAACCACCATGCTCAGGCGCTGGATGAAACCCGGCGATGTTACTGATGTTCCGCGTGTGGGCGATACCTATAAATCGTCGAGATTCATTGAAAACGGCTCCTTCATGCGGATCAAGAATGTGACACTCGGATACAATTTCCCAAAAGAGATCATCCGGAGAGTGAAGCTTAAATCATTGCGGCTGTATGTTACCGGGCAGAATTTGTACACTTTCACATCATACTCAGGAATGGACCCCGAAGTGAACTATTACGGAAACGATAATATCATTCTTGGTACTGATTTCTTTACCTACCCGCAATCGCGCACAATACTGGTTGGTTTAAATGTCGGCCTCTGATCCTATAAACTGCAACATTATGAAAAAGAATATATTATACATAACAGCAGTAACCTTAATGCTCGCTTCGTGCAGTAAGGTGTTTGATGTTAACCCTACAGCATCCATCTCAAGCGATTTAGCTATCAGCGACAAGTCAGGAGTGGAACACGCACTTACCGGAACCTATAATGCACTTCAGGCGGTTGGTTTATACGGCCGTAACTATCTGATCATAGGTGACCTTGCCGCCGATAACCTTACCTGGACCGGAACCAGCCAGGATTACGGGCAAATTGTACATAAGCCTGTCCCGGCCGATAACAGCATTGTGGATGGTTTCTGGGCCGCGGCCTATGATGGCATTAACCGGGCCAACAACATCCTCTATAAATTGCCCTCAATCAGTGGGTTAACCCAACAGGAATACAACCAGTTTGAAGGTGAGGCACTATTCATCCGGGCTTTATTGTATTATGACCTGGTTTCGTACTTCGGTGGCGTTCCCCTGAAACTTGAACCCACCCTGGACCTTAACAACATTAATAGTAGCCGCAACACTGCCGCGGATGTGTTTGACCAGATCATCTCCGACCTGAACAATGCCAGGACCAAACTCTCACCAACCAGGATTGCCGGCCGTGCCAGCAGCTTCAGCGCTTCGGCACTGCTTGCAAAAGCTTACCTCGCTGAGTCGTATCTGAATAATGATCCATCGCAGGCGCAGCTCGCCATTGCGGAAGCAGATCATGTGATAGCCGATGGAGGCTTTATCCTTTCGGCAAACTACGCTGACCTTTTCACAGCCACAACATCTGACGAATCAGTTTTTGAAGTGGTTTACGACCTCCAGAATTACAATCGCCTGGCTCAATATTACTACCCGCGCAGCCTGATCGGCAGATATGAGATCGCCCCGACCGCAGGCTTTATCGCAAGTTTTGAAACCGGCGACACCCGGCTTCCTGTTTCAGTAGCCTATGACGATAAAAACCTGCCTTACGGCACAAAGTATAACGATGTATCGGGAGGCACTGATAAGGTTTACGTGATCAGGCTGGCCGATATCTACCTGCTCAGGGCTGAAGCGCTGGCCTATACAAATGGCAGTATTGAGGCCATACAGTCCGATATAAACATAGTGAGGACCAGGGCCGGGCTCGGAAATACCGATGCCTCCACCATCAATGACCTGAAAACAGCCATTGAAAATGAGCGTCGCCATGAGTTTGCTTTTGAAGGACATCGCTGGATTGACCTTGTGCGCACGGGAAGAGCTGCTGCTCTGATGGGAATAGATACAAAATACACCCTTTTCCCAATTCCGCTGAGTGAAATGCAGACCAACCAGAACATGACTCAAAACCCCGGCTATTGATAATTTTTGAAAAACAAGAGTTATGAAGACAAAACCGATATACCTGTTGATATTCCTGGCTTCGCTCGCGATTGTTTCAGGATGCAAGAAATACGAACTAGGCTATCCTGCTGCCAGCACTGTGGCCAACTTCACCTATACAGCCACCAACAGCAGCAAGGCTCCCTGTGAGGTGGCTTTTACCAACCAGTCGCTGAATGCTGCCGGCTACCATTGGGATTTTGGCAACGGCCAAACCTCTGCCGAAGCAAATCCAACGATAACCTTTGATACACCCGGACTTTACACAGTGACTCTCACCTGCACACCTGAAAACGAGGTATATTACAACTCGCTGGTGAAGACCATGGCCGTAAACATCAAAGACCCCAACGCCGGCCTTACCCAGGTACTATATTTTACCACACGTGGCGCAAGCGGTGGCGGGGTTCATATGGTGATACTAAACGACGAAGCGCCTGTTGTTCAGGATTTTGCTGCCGCATCATTGTCGAGGCCCTATGGTGTGGCTGTTGATACTGCTCACCGCAAAGTGTATGTAACTGATTATTATGACGGTACAATTTTCAGGTTCGATGCCGATGGCACAAATCCTGAAAAAATACTCGATGCTACGGTTCCCGGGCAGGAGCTTGCCGAATCAGCCGAAGCAATATTTGTGCAGGGTGACAAGATTTACTGGGGAAGCCCCGGCGGTATCTTCCGTGCCAACCTCGACGGTTCAAACCCTGAAACTTACATTTCTACCGGTACTTCAGCCCCTGAATACCCGCTTGACATGGAATACGATGCCGAAACCGGGAAGATATACCTCGTAAATGACAAGACCGATTATACCGGGGGCTATTTTACCGTGAGTTTCGACGGCACGTCCATCAATGAACTGCTTGCAGACGTTGACGGTACAGCGATAGCGGTGGATTTCAAAGCCGGTAAAGTTTACCTCGCCTTGTATCCAAGCGATACACCAGCCATTGAAGGCGGCATTTACATGTGCAATCTCGATGGCAGTAACCTCTCAAAGATTGGTGAAACAGGCGCAAAAGCTACCTGGGGTATTGCCGTAGATGATAAACGGGGCAAAATATTCTGGGCATACAAAATCTCCAACTCTGCGCCTGATGGCAAGATAGTCCGTTCCAACCTCGACGGATCAGGAGTTGAAGACTGGATTACAGGTGTGAGCCCTCACGCCATGACTGTGGCCTGGATCAAACTTTAGCGATAAGTATTCAAATAGAAGAGGGAGGCTGCCTGATACCGGCAGCCTCCCTCTTTTTATTGCTGATCTGAATTATATTCCCAAGGCAATAATCCCTGGCAAAGATGATCAACCTGCTTATTTGATAAGCAGCATTTTATTGGTTTTCACCTGGTTATCGAAGCTAAGCCTGCAATAGTAAATTCCTGAAGGAAGCCCGGAAGCATCAAAATCGAAAGTGTGAATACCGGCAGGTTGTTTGCTGTTAACAAGCGTTGCCGTTTCGTTACCAAGGACATCATAAATTTTCAGGGTTACAAATCCTGCTTTAGGCAACTGGTAACTTATCCTCGTCTCATCGTTGAAAGGATTCGGAAAGTTTTTCTTCAGGTCAAAGTTATTTGGCACTCCGGGATCCTGAACATGAGGGATCGGATTGAACACTTCATGATATTTGACAACCGCTGCAGTCATGTTATTTAGCATCGCCTGTTCATTAGCGCCCAACGCCAGGGCATAAAATACGGCAACAGAATCGCCCGGTGCCAACGAAACGGCTTCCTGTGCAGTGATCGCAACAGGGCCGTCGGCAGTGGTTGAAACATACTGTGACTGCAGTGATCCATAATGCATCCATGTCCAGTAATCAGTATCCACATAATAATCTTCATACCATTCGAAAGAATAGAGCGAGGATAAGTTTGCCGAAAGCAGTTTAATACCCATATTCTCCTGGGCTCCCCTGTGGAAGCGTATTACACCCTCTGAATTGTTATAGGTAACGGTATCATAGCCATATTCTTCGTTCAGGTAGGGAATGATGTCGAGACCGACGACGGCACTCATGGTGCTGGTTTCGGCATTCTTTACATTGTATTTCAATATAATGTATCCGCCGTCGGTCCAGCCATAGGCATTCAGCTTAACAACTACTGCAGGTGCAAGTCCTGAATAGGTATTATCGTAAGCGCCGTAGATTTCAAAATCGCTGAACGAAGGGTTACTGACCAGGACCGTTGGTTCGTGCTGCTCAGCATCATTCTGGTAATCAAAAACAGTAGTTGACGATGAGCCCACCAGGATTGAAGCCCTTTCAAGCTGCTGGGTTCCGCTGGCTGAATATAGCTCAACCCTGCCATATTCATTAATATCAACTTGCAAGGCCCCGGTACTGAATGATGCCTGGGAATAGCTATTCGTTAAGTACAGCGTAAATGCCGGAATTAATAGTAAAGCTTTTTTCATACACATAAGGTTTTTGGTTAATAATCTGATATGCGAATATAATCATTTTTATGCCTTTCCGCGAGTTATTTTTTATAAATATCTGAATTTGTTTTTCGTATTTTTGAAAAAGTAAAACCTGGCTTATGACACCAAAGTTCAAAATTCCTCATACCTACGTCATTATTTTTTCGATCATTATTGTCGCGGCCATTTTCACCTGGTTTGTCCCCGGCGGATCGTTTGAGCGCGAAAAAATCACCACTTCGGCGGGCAGCAGCGAAGTGATCAGGGCTAACTCCTTCCAGTACACGGGCAACAGTCCACAAACCTGGCAGATATTCTCTGCTTTTTACAAGGGTTTTGTGCGATCACCCAAAATCATTGTATTCATCCTGATACTTGGAGGTGCCTTCTGGATTCTGAACGAAAGCAAGGCTATCGACATGGGCGTTTATGCCTTCCTGAAAAAAAGCGATAAACTCAACAAATTCAGGCTGATTCGGTTTCTGGGCGTTAACAACATTATCATAACCGTGGTGATGCTGATGTTCAGTTTCTTCGGCGCCGTATTCGGGATGGCTGAGGAAACAATAGCTTTCGTTATTATTTTCGTACCTCTGGCTATCTCCATGGGATACGACAGCATTGTGGGAGTTTGCATGTGCTTCATCGGCGCGGGAATTGGTTTTGCAGGATGCCTCATGAACCCTTTTACCCTGGGGATTGCCCAGGAAATAGCAGGGCTGCAGTTATTTTCAGGACTTGAATACAGGTTCTTCATCTGGATCGTGGTGAACATCGTTGGTATAAGTTACGTACTCTGG
>Ga0209099_1003954_pt1 | contig 11603 bp, 11 predicted proteins | sample AD_JPNHW2_MetaG_FD_184430 | JGI IMG/M metagenome (GOLD analysis project Ga0209099, IMG submission 184430) | Active sludge microbial communities of municipal wastewater-treating anaerobic digesters from Japan - AD_JPNHW2_MetaG (SPAdes) (version 2) | ecosystem: Engineered > Bioreactor > Anaerobic...
GGATACTCCGCTTGAGCCCGTGGCTGTACCCTTGGTAGGTAATTTTAGTGGCTGGGTCGGTTTTCTTGTCTGCTTTTTGTGTCCTCATTTCGGTTGAAATTGTGTCAACCTATTTCAGGACTAGACAATTTATAAAATGCTACACAACGTTCCTGTGGTTGGAAATGTTGGGGAGTTAACGGCTGCTTTCGTATCCACCGTTAATGAGCTTTGTGGTGAGCGAAAGCCTTGCTGTTGCATCATCAGCCCCAATATTTTTAACCACATGTTGTGCGTTCGTGCTTTTATTTCTTGTCAAGAGTTAATCGTTTAATTAATTCTTTGTCTTCATTGTTGTTCAGAAGTTTTCCGCTATCATAATCAACTATAATATTTTCAGTCGAGTCCTTATCTATCATTCGATACAATAAAAGGTATCTGTTTTCAATCTGCTTTTTGATAATTTTGTTTTCAGAATTTTCTTTCATTCGGTATTCTTGAAATAAAAACCTACTAGCAATTTCCCATCGTTCCTGCTTGTTTCTTTTCAATGAGGACACTATACCATTATAAATGCTTTCTTTGGTCTTATCCAGAAAGAAAAACTCGCTCTTGAAACTTTTACTTTCAGGATTAAATGTTTCAACCTCGAAAGGTTTATTGATGTTTGTCATATTGTAACAATAAACGCCATTGTCAATTGCTCCGAAAATTAAATATTGTCCATTGTTAAATATTTTGAAATTATGCAAAACACCAGATTGGCCATCATACCTTATGTCTCTATATTTTGGAAGAAGTGGACCTATTAAGGAATCGGTTGATAAGTTAATAATATAGAACTTAAATCTTCCAGCAATAACAGCAAATTTTCTATCTCCAAAATAGGATGTGCAAATTCCAAATAGGTCAATATGATTATCTAAATTAAATGATTTTAATAATCTGTTATTATTCGTGTTAATGATTTTTAGATGCTGAAGTTCACCTGGTTTTTCTCTATCGATAGAGAGTTTTAATCCTTGCTCTTTGAAATCAGTTTCAACATGGTTGATAACTTGATTAAATGCAGAATTAACCGAAAAAAATAGAAGAATAAAAAAAGTAAATCTTATCATAGCAATCAGTTTTCGAATTTGGAATCTAGCATGACGCACAACGGTTTCGTGGCAAGGAATGTTGGGGGGTGAAAAGCCGAACAACCATCCCACGGTAACCAGATACTAAAGTACTAAAAACTTGTTTACCCGCTTAAAAACCCCAATATTTTTTGCCACGTGTTAGCAGGAGCAGCATCGGGGTAGCCGATCTGCGCCCTGCTATACACCATTTGCATTGCAGGGAGCGGGCACCGCTTGCGCAGCCGCGCATGGTGCGATTTTGCAACTTACGCGAGGGCAAAATCGCGGTCAGGCCTGCGCAAGCCCGGCTACGCGGGGAAGAATGAAAGGGATCGTGTTGCCTCGGTGCGAGCGGGGTCTTCCCAGGTTCTCTCTGCAACCGCCGTGCGCGCTGGCCCATCCTGCGCTAGCACCAGCGGGGAGGGCGTGCTTGCGATTGCGTACATGATACGCTTTTGTTACTTTTCTCAAAACAAAAGCGTGACCAGCAAGCGCAAGCGCAGGGCTTTGGAGGTTATGATTGTCCAGAAAAAGGTTGGGTAGGGGAAAGCGCACCGTGAGGACTAACCGATAGAACAGGGATGAACGTTTTACATATACCTGTTACTGCTAACGTTTTGCGTGTTTGCCACGCTAGGGAGTTTGGAACTACTTCTTTATCCCACGGTAGTAAAGCTAACGAAAAGGGATTGAAACTCCAAATTGAGTATCTGCCCGAGTGGGGTGAACACGCTGTTAGGCACTGCGGTTTTCTGGGCGTAGAACGTTTTCTTTTCGGGTCGGCAAGGGTTTTCCTCGTTTCAATCGCTTTCTAGCCCTAAACGACTATCTAAACGCTAAAAATATTCGCCTGCTGCGCGTTTGCCCGAGCAATTTTTCATGCGGGTCAGGTCTTCAATCCGCTTGATAACGTCAAGATTCTAACCGTTAAAGTTTTTCGTTTCTCTGTGCGACTGGTTTTTCCGTTCGCTGCTCAAGCGTCTGGAAGCAAATCTTTATCCGCTTTTCATGGTTTGTCTAGGTTTTGTAAGGGTAGGGAACGTTGGTCAACCGTTGATGCGCGTCAGGAAAAAATTGTTTCAAGGTCATCGAAAGTCCGTCCGAATGTAACGTCAATCAGCAATCTAGGTTGTAGTATCCGTCAACCGTTTCGGAAGTTTGTCTGTCAGGCTGGAAGGACGGTCTGCCGAGGACCTTAACCGTTTCGGATTTTCATCAACCGTTGTGCCTAACGTTCGCAAATTGGTTGTGTTTGGGAGCAAAGAACCGTTTCTTTATCCCTCGTTAATTAAAAACTAAAGTACTAAAAACTTTCGTTTCTGCATCTCTGCCCAAATACAATTAATTTGCTGTTGGCTGTTGTGCTTTATTCTTCAATACGTATCAATACTCCATTGTTAAAATGTAAACTATGTGAATAACCATAATACCAGTTCTCCATTATTGCGTCTTCTGTAGTGGTTCTATCTGTTCTGTATGGCAAGCCCCACGATGCTTTACACATTTCTGTTGTCATTCCAATTTTCACCTTACCCTGTGCAATTAACTCTCCATTATATTGTCCAAATTTACTTATGCATTCATTTCTATATTTTTCTTTTTCTTTTTTTTCCTTTTCTAATCTAATCTTTTCTTCCAATTTTAACTTAGCAATGCGATCAGCTTCCTTTAGCATTTTTTCTTTTTCTTCTTTCTTATATGCAGACTCTGCTTTAAAAGTTAGATCATTAGAGCCATCTATGCTCGTTAAAGCCATGGTTTCACCCTTATCATTTGTCATAATATAGTAAATTTCATATCCTTCCGCGCTAGGTTCATGCGCATAAGCGCGTTCATAATCAAAGACTTGATTACGTTTTAGAAGTGTAACCTCGCAAGACCATTTACTTAAATGTTGAACAAAAATTGTTTTGCGTGTTTTTAAGTCTGTATGTTCGATAGGGTTGTTAGGTGAACCACCCATATAAATAAAGTTCTTCTTATTACACAATTGTTGTTGTTTAACAAAGTAGGGAACCAATATAGCTACACTATATATAGAACCCGCTTCACAAGACAGTAGCCGCCCTGTAATATCATCTTTTAATAAAATTGAATCTTTATCAGTTGGCCAATTTTTATATGTTTTATTATTTATAATAGTAAAATATTTATCACACACGCTTCTATTTTTAAGTTCTGGGTAATTGTCGCATGAAGGTGGAAAATATATTTTTAGTCCAATATATTGTTTATAGAAAATAAAAGACGACATGCGATTCTGATAATAAGTATGCTGAAAATAGGATTCATAACATTCAAAGTTTTTTAAACTATCGTATGCTGGAGGTCTTAGAACAGTAGTATCCAACTGCCTTTCAACTTTACCGATTGTGATTTGAGAAAAAAGATTAGTAGATGGAAGTATAAGTAAAAAGCAACTAATGCTAAATTTTACTTTAAAATTGTTTGACATAACTTATATGTTTTAGAGTTAATGATTACTTGATCAAAAAAATAATTTTATAGTTGTAATTATATCATCACAATATTTCTCTTGAGTAACTTCTGTGGTACTTGATCGTTGCGAGGGATGATAGGCTTTTATAAATATTTTGTTGTCTTTAACTATGTAATAAACACTTTCGTGTTTTTGCATTTCTTCTCCTTTAAAACCTAAGTCGTTAAAAAAGTAGTCTAGAGTTGAACCACCAATAACAATGTCAGGATTATAATAATCAATTTGCTTTAGTAAAATGTCTTTATACAACTGATATGCATTTTTTATTACTGAACTTGAACTTGAAGTGTAACCAGGGAGTTTTTTAATATTTATATAAGCAATACTTTTAAAAGCTTCGAGCATCGTTGGATTGTCTTCAACATTATCCATGTAATCCCATAGACAAAAGTCATTGAGGATACTCCATGAAGTATAAATCATTGGCTTAAATGTTCGTCTACCTCCAATGAAATCATAAATGGTCTGTTTTTTTCTAATTACATCACACAAATCCCAATCGCCACCGGATGGCATTCCATCATCATCAAAACCGTCATAGGGCTCTTTTAAAATCCAAAGAATTTTGTATTTAGCGTTATAATATTTATTAATGTCAATAATACCATCAGTAATCGGAAAAATATTAGGGTTGTCTTTCGATTTTATTTTTTCTTCAATTAGTTTATTTATCTCGTCAACTCTATCTTGAAGTTCATTTAATGTTGTCATTCAGTATGTAAGTTTAGTGTCATAGCATTACAGCCAACGTTTCCATGCTAAAAAGTGTTGGGGAGTTCGGGGCTGCGGTGTTATCACTCGTTAAAAACTTACCTGCGAGCGAGGAACTTCCCATTGCATCATCGACCCCAATAATTTTTAGCATGTGTTGTGTGCAGGCTTTATTCTATTTAGATATTACAATAAAACATAAATCAGCGGCATCCTTGATGGTTGCTTTGTCAGGACTTTTAAAAGCGGTTGGTAATTGGATGATTTTCTTTTCAATCAGCAAGTCCATCAAGTCGAACATAACCTCATGGTAAAACACAACTATCGTTTCGCTGCTGTTGCTAAATTGATATGAAGTTTTAAGTTGTTCAACATCAGTTTTTGCTTTAAATGTAAGCAATAGCCTATCTATAATTTTTAGAGACAGGGAATACAAATCGTTATTTTCTTTTTCGTTGATTACAGGTAAGGTAAGCCTTAAGTCTTTATCGAAAAAACCATAATCAACAAATTCATTAATTATTTCCTTGTTCGGAATATTATTTCCTTGAGCGAAGGGAAAAAGTGCTTCAATGTTCTTATTCCATAACCCATCTGTTACTTTTTCTGAATGCGACCAGTTCCATTTAAAAGCAAAATTCTCTTTTGTCGAATAATTTGTACCACCACAATCAACTGCTCGCTTAGGAGTCAAGAACCAATAGTTCCCACTCCATATTCCTGATGTATCCAATCTTTTCACAATCCCTTCATTTTCAAATTTAGTCCAAATTAGACCATCCAAAACGTAAGAGAATAGTATAGAATATGCATTATTCAATCTGTTTTGATTTGCTAAATGTGTTACTAAATTAAGACATTCCTTCTCTATTTCAGGGTAAATATTGTTTGCAGTAAATTGCGATTGTTTCCTTAATCGACTCGTTTGTTCGCTATCTAAAATCGGAATAGCAGTTTTATAAATACCATCTGTTTTGTTTATCAGGTGATAGGACTCTAAAAGTAATAATTGACTCCTGACATAAGGAATTTTCAGTGAATCTAGCTGTTTCCGAGTAAGTCCGTTTTTTAGACTTAATAAAAGTTGCAAATTATTGTCAGCGCTTACAATGGAACTTGGATGATAGGAATTGTTCATTGTACAATAACAGATATCTTCCCAATTTTTCCAATCGTTATAATCCGTTGTTTGAGCAAATAAGTTGGTATTGCTTGATAATAAGAAGATGAATATGCAGATTCGTCTAATCAATCTTGATTTTTCATAATTATCTTTCATGGTAAATTAAATTTCGATGATGAATGTTCTCTTAAGCTTGCACATAACGTTGTCGTGGTAAAAAAAGTTGGGGAGCAAACGCCCGCTTCTTTGTCCCACGTTAAACTGAATATAAAGATAGAAAAAGAAACTTGATCTTGCGTATCCGCCCCGAATTTTTTGTACCACGTGTTATGCCCTGCGGTTTCTAGGCGTCAAACTGGTCGGCACGTCAAGTTTCAAGCCGTGAAATCGCATGATAATCAAGGTTTATACACCGAAATCAAGTAGTGATTCAGCCTTTGCGCGTTTGCCCGAGCATTTTTTTCGAGAGGGAGGAATATTCAACGCTTTCGCACGTTTCGCACCGCTATCTATGCGCTAGTTGCCTAGCTTTTCAGCGCATCGGGATTGTCCAACAAGTTGAAAAGCTGTCAAGGCGCAAAATTCTATCCGCATGGAAGCTCTTTCTGGGAACAAATCGGGTGGGTTTCAATGTCGGTGAGCGTCAAGGAAAAAAAATGCTTCAAGGTCATCGAAAGTCCGTCCGTTATGAATGTCAATCAAGGCGCATAATCACCTCATTAATCAACGATTTCCGCAAATGTGGTAGTCAGGATAGGAGGACGGTCTGCCGATGACCTTAATCTTCTCGGTACTCGTCGACCGTTGGGCATAACGGTTCCGTGGTTAAAACTGCTGGGGAGTTAACCGCCAGCGGCGTCATCCCACGTTAAAAACTATACTAAAATACTAAAAACTTTGGTATCTGCAAATCAACCCCAGTAGGTTTAACCACGTGTTAGCGGTAGTTTTTTATTCGTCAAAATACTCTTTTCTTCTTCTGAAATCAACAAAACCTTTCTTCCCCGTTCTTGTAATGACTTCAATAATATTCAAATCAATCCTTAATATACTCTTATATTTAACAGGGATAATAATGTGTTTTTCAAGATCTATATAGCCAACTAAGGTATTTTGCATAACAAAGTATCCATTGTGTTGTGTATAGAGAATTTTTGAAAATTTATAATCTTTATAAATTGAATCATAAGAGAAGGGCAAAATCGTATCCCCCAAAATATCAATAACCCCAAACTTTTCCCCTTTTTTTACAATTATCTCTTTCGTATAAGGGGCATAATCTATAAAATCATTTACAACAATTTTATTGATTACATTTCTTTTAACAAATATATTCCTAACAGAATCTAATGTGTAAATAAAGTTATAATAAGGGGCTTCAAAACATGAAGTTTGTGAAGCATTTGGGAGAAAATATGGAGTCTCTTCATTAGGTTCTGGCTCCCCTGACAATCTTTTTCCATTTCGATTTAAATATTGAGCTTCTTTTTTGTTGTAAACATTTACATAATCAGTTGGACAATTGGTCTGATAATAGTAAAAAACTTCTGCATTATCCCAAACACATGGTATTATAAGTTTTCCTTTCCTATTAATAAAACCAAATTTTCCTTTCATACTAACTCTCGCTAAGCCATTTGCAGAAAAGAGATCGGCATCATCAAATTGGGCTTTTATTATTATTGAATCATCGGATGAATTTTTATAACCCCATAAATTATCTAATCTATAGGGAATTATTTCATGACCGTTTCTGTAATATGTATCTGTCTGTGCAATTAAGTTGTTAATGCAAACTAAGAATATACAAATTAAGATTATATGTTTTTTCATATCGTCTGTTTTATAAAATTACCGCTAACGTTTTGCCGCTAAGCCCAGGCAGGGAGTTAAGAAACGATTCCCTGTCTAGCGTTAACGGTTATGCTAAGTTAGGTAAAACTTTGATTTCTGCAAATCAAGCCCTGATTGGGTTTAGCGGCTGTTGGCAACTGTACTTTTCCGTCTGCTTAGCTGGTAGTCTTTCACAAGAATACTCGCTGAGAGGTTAAGTCGTGAGGTTAGATTTCTTATCATATCTACCGTTAGTTTTCTTTTTCTATTCAGTATTTCTGACACTCTACTTTTTCCTCCGATTTCATTTATTAAATCCGATTGTTTAAGTTGCATTTCCTCCATTCTTATCTTAATGGCTTCAATTGGGTCTGGCGCTTCAATCGGGAAGTGTTTTCTTTCATAGTCGTCGATAACTAACGCCAAAATATCTGCTTCGTCGCTTTCTGGCGTCCCCGCTGGCGCATCGAAAAGAAGTTCCATCCTTTTCAAAGCGTTCTCATAGTCCTTGTTTGTTTTCAATGGTACGATATTCATGGCTTTCCGTATTAAATTATATTTGCATCAATTCTGTCATATTCAGCATGAGTTCCGATGAATCGAATGAATGCCCACTGTTTCTCAAAGTTGAATTTAACAACCAATCGGTACGAATTTCCTTTTATGTTAAAAACTACTCGGCTATCCTTAAGGATACTTGCTGTTGCGTAAGTGAGTTTTACGTCATTCGGGGTTCTCCAAACTGAACTCATTGCCGTGTCATACCATGTTTTAAGATATTGCTCGGAATCAGGATGCTTCTCCCAATAATCACGTAATGTCCCTTTTGCAAATATTCTTTCCATTCTTTTCAATTGGATTTCGATGCAAAGATAATATAAAGTTCTCACATTGGGAACTTTCTTGTAGAATTTCTTTTAGTATTGTTGCCAACGCCTGCTGCTAAATTGTCGGCCGGGATGAAGACGGCGACGTCTTTGTCCCGCGACAATTTAGATACCAAGGTAGGAAAAATTTCGCTTCGCGAAATCCGCCCGGCTGAAATTTAGCAGCTGTTGGGGGCTGGCTTTTCTATCTTTAATCATTTCTCTCAAATGTAATGTATTCTACTCCACCTGATTTGTGAGAGCCTTTATTCTTTTCGTTTTGAAAGTCTTTGTTAATTGTTAATTCATTGAGTTTAGCATAAGTATGTAAATCTTTTTTGAATTGGTGGATGTGCCTTTTGTAAAAAAGACTATCAATTTTATTTTTTCTCGAATACTCTTCAAGTATTTCAAGTTTAGGATATTTTTTCTCCATTTCTATAAACCTGTCTAAGAATTCAATTAGACTTGGTTTTATGATACTTTTTTTGATTTTCTCGTAATCGATTAGAGATTGAGGTAATGGTTCAATTTCCACTTCTTTTCTAAACATTGTGTTTGTCCAACCATAAGGTTTAGAAATTAATGTAAATTTAGGAGCAGGAAGCGAATTTCCGATTTTGAATAGTTCAATTTTTAATAAGAAAAGTTTTATGTCATTCGTTAAGTTCTTGTTTAACCATTCTATCGCTTTTTCATGCTCGATTCTTAATTCTCTAACAATCCACACAATATTTTTTGAGTCATAATGAGAACTGTATGTAATAAGTTGTCCTAAGTGTGAATGATTGGAATTTTCTAATTGATTTTCAATGATTACTATTTCATCACTTAGTTTATCTTTTGCAATAATGTCAACTCGATATTTGCCTGCAAGTGCTTCTCTCTTTACAATCTCTAAATCCATACCTAATTCAAAACCTAATTCTCTTAAGTTTTCATTACGAGAAAGCCATGCAGAGAAGTCGGTGGTTTCGTGTTTCCAAACTTCTCTAAGGTCAATTCGTGTTAATTTATCAATATTCATAATCGCATCATAAGCTTGCCCCCAACGTTGTCGTGGTAAAAAAAGTTGGGGAGCAAACGCCCGCTTCTTTGTCCCACGTTAAACTGAATATAAAGATAGAAAAAGAAACTTGATCTTGCGTATCAGCCCCGAATTTTTTGTACCACGTGTTATGCCCTGCGGTTTCTAGGCGTCAAACTGGTCGGCACGTCAAGTTTCAAGCCGTGAAATCGCATGATAATCAAGGTTTATACACCGAATTCAAGTCGTGATTCAGCCTTTGCGCGTTTGCCCGAGCATTTTTTTCGAGCGGGAGGAATATTCAACGCTTTCTATGCACAGCAGTCAAGGCTTTCAGCGCATTGGGATTGTCGGACAAGCTGAAAAACTGTCAAGGCGCAAAATTCTATCCGCATGGAAGCTGTTTCTGGGAACAAATCGGGTGGGTTTCAATGTCGGTGAGCGTCAAGGAAAAAATGCTTCAAGGTCAGCGAAAGTCCGTCCGAGATGTACGACAATCAAGGCTTATAATCGCCTCGTTAATCAACAATCTCTGCGAGAGTGGTAGTCAGGATAGGAGGACGGTCTGCCGATGACCTTAATCTTCTCGGTTCTCGTCGACCGTTGGGCATAACGTTTTGCGTATTTGTTGTGTTTGGGAGTTTGAAACGTTTTCTTGTCCCGCGATAGTAAAGCTACCAAAAAGCGTTAAGAACTCCAAATGCGTCATCAGCCCAAATACAATAAATACGCTGTTATGGTTTGTTTTTTTAATTGCATTCAATTAGTACATCGGCTCGTGTTCAAGATTAGTTATTTTCATAAAATACTTGAATATTCTTGCATAGTTATCAGTTGAATCGAAAGTATTCTTGTAGATTTCTTTTTCAAAGTTAGGTGATGGAATTATTTTTATCTGGTATCCATTTTTTGAATGCCCTTCTAGTATCCATCGAGAGCCATCGATTTGAGGATAATCTAAAGCAACATTAGGTTTAGTCCTCCAAAAGTTCGCTGAGTCTATCATTTTTTCTAAGGAGTCCCATTGAGTAACCGAAATAGCTTTTCGTTTATTTAATTTCAAATGATAATCAATTACATTATATATGCTTGATAGGGAATCATTTATTCGTTTATTTTCCTTGAGTTGTTTATCATATTTTACTTTATTAATTATCTTCATTTTTTTTGATAATGTATCATAGAATCCTATGTCGGGTGTCATGTAAAACAAACTATCAGAGCCACCATAAACCATAAAGGGATACCTTATATTTTTATTAAGTTTCTTAAAAATTATAATAATACTGTCGTTGTTCTTTTCAATGCGAACAACTATTGGCGGATTGAATGCCCTCAATGAAGTCATTCTATAAACTTTCCTATCGAGATAATGGTTGTAAAGAATAGGTTCTTGCATTTTGAAAAGAGTATATGACTTAATCTTTAATAGAAAAGTGTCTTCAACCATTTGAAAAGTATCTTTTAAACTTTCAAAACTCTTTCCGAATCTTGCAGCATAGTCCTTTTTACTTCCAAAATAATTCAATTTAAATAGGTTTTCCCCATCTAATATACATGGAATTGAGTCTATAAATAATTGAGCAGGGAAATATTTAGATAATGAATCTTTTGGCGTACCATCAACATTGCAAATTGATTTGGTTTCACAATAGTCAATAGCAATAATTTTGTCTTTCTTGTCTTTACAACAAGTTAAAGTGAATAAGAAAGGTATCAATAAAAGTAATTGTCTATTCATATCGCATCATAAAATAAACCACGTGTTAGCGTTTGTTTATTTTTTCAATTCGTTTCAATTTGTCGCTGTGATAAGCAAAAATTAAAACTCCTACTATTAAGAAACTAAATCCAGCCCATAATGGGAAATCACTATTGTATCTTTCAATTGCGTTTTCGCAATCTAGAAAAGTCTCCTTTCTCCCATAAAGACCAAAGATTTTAACTTTATCCTTATTATTGATTTTATTAAATGAAGTTAGAGGTAAGTAAACTCTTAAAGTATCACCAATTCTAACTTTCCTTTCAAAATATTCTTTATCGAAATAGTCTATGAAGTCTGCAACTATTTGAAATTTATTATTATAGTCATTGAAGTATAAAAAGTACTGAAAAGAATTGTTTCTAAAACCTTTGTATTCATGAAATGAGAAATTAGACAATTTTGCTTTAACTTCGATTAAGTCATCTTTTGTTTTAACCTTGTCCTTGAATAAGTAAAATCCAATAACAAATAATCCTACAAGCATCAAAATAGTTGATGCAGATAGTTTAGTGTCTTTAAGGATTACTCTTAATTGTCGTGTAGTCATCTCTTGTCACGTCCTAAAATTAGTTGACAGTTTTTAGTTAATAATTATTTAAAGATATAAGCTTATTTTCATCCCGAGACATGTCTCGGGATGAAAATTTGTTTTTCCATTTCTTCGGCTTGAAATTAGGC
>Ga0209099_1003958_pt1 | contig 11598 bp, 8 predicted proteins | sample AD_JPNHW2_MetaG_FD_184430 | JGI IMG/M metagenome (GOLD analysis project Ga0209099, IMG submission 184430) | Active sludge microbial communities of municipal wastewater-treating anaerobic digesters from Japan - AD_JPNHW2_MetaG (SPAdes) (version 2) | ecosystem: Engineered > Bioreactor > Anaerobic >...
TCTCTTCGGGAACCATAATGCCGGTTGCGGCATTCTCCGGCACGCCCCGGTCCGGCACCGCACCGCTGTCCGTCACGTTCACCGATTCGTCGACGAACAGCCCGACCTCATGGGCATGGGACTTCGGGGATGGAAACACTTCCTCGCTGAAAAATCCGTCCAATACCTACAGCAACGCAGGTACCTTCACCGTAAAACTTACCGCGGCCAATGCGGCGGGATCGGATACCTCTACCCGGACACAATATATCACCGTCTCACCGGCAAATGCCAACGCGCCGGTAGCTTCTTTTACTGCAAGCCAGTCTTCCGGCACCGTACCGCTGACAGTAACATTTACGGATACATCAACCGGTTCCCCGACCAGCTGGTTATGGGACTTCGGCAACGGCCAGACGGGTTTACTCAATCACAAGACCATTACCTACACAAGTACCGGGAAGTATACCGTCACCCTTACGGTCACGAATGCATACGGGTCGTCCTCAACCACACAGACCATTGAAGTAACTACCGATTCGGGCGTGCCGGGGGTTTCCTTTTCTGCAACTCCGACCTCCGGTGTAATTCCCCTGAGTGTATCGTTCACTGACCAGTCAAGTGGATCCCCCACATCATGGGAATGGGATTTTGATGATGACGGTGATATCGACAGTACTATCCAGAACCCGGCCTATACCTATTCTGCCAGCGGCGCATACACGGTGAAACTCACCGCAACCAATGATGCCGGATCGAATTCCCTCACAAAGAGCAGTTACGTCACCGCAACCTCTTCGCAGACGTCGGCCGACCTTACCATCCCCAATATCGTCCCGAACCTCGGTGGCACTGCGTCGGGCAGCATCTTTGCCCTTGAACCGAACCCGGTAACCATCGTTATCAGGAACAACGGGACAGAGGCTTCCCCGGCAACAACGGTCAAACTCGAGGCAAATGACGGGTTCTCCGGTTCCGTTTCGGTCCCGGTCATGGCAGCCGGGGCAAATATCACGGTCCCGGTTACCGATACAACTGTGAGATCCTCGGCAGGTTCCAGTATCACCTACACAGCAACCGTCGATCCCAACAGCCTGATCCTTGAGACGAGTGAGAGCAATAACAAAAAGACGTTTGCCGGAACGGTCAAATATAACGGGTACAAGGGAAAGCGGTACTGGTCAGGCGGCAATGACGTCATCACCCGGCAGACCTACGACCTCCACGGTGGTCTTGAGTATTCCCGGGGCGACAGCGTATACCGGTCCGGGAGTTTCGGTGACGGCGGCTGGCTGAGTTATACCGTGAACTGGAAGGACACCGAACCCACGATTCCCTCCGGTGCAACGATCAAGGCCGCCTACCTCTATGTCCCCTATACATGGGACAACGAGAATATCGCGCCGGACCACACCTTCATTGATTTTAATGGACAACGGGTCAGCCGGACATCGTGGTACACTGACAGGAGCAATTTCGGCGTGTATTCTGATTACGCGTACGGGCTCCTGAAGTACGACGTTACCTCGCTCTACAAAAAGAACGAGGCCAACAATGCTGTCTTCACCCGGGAGAACCCGGATTATCCTGATCCTGCAAAGGCAGCGGTCTATACCAAGATCTCCATGTACGAGTTCTTCCTGGTGGTCGTGTACGAGGATTCCGATTCAACGCGCAAGCAGATCTTCATCAACGACAACTTCGATCTCCTTGGCGCCAGTGCCGAATACGGCACAACCAGCAAGGAGGCAACGGCATACGTACCATTCACCGGCATGACGATCGATACTGCTAATATGAAATCCGCCAACCTGACCACCTTCGTTCCCTCCGGATTGGACCATGAAGGAAATATCCTGTATAACGACAATGTCATTGCCTCGAATGTCTGGGACTACGGGTTGCCTGCCGGCGTGGACCCCACCGGTGCAGACGGCATACCGCAGGTTGCCGTGGATACGCGGGATGTGACATCCCACATCCAGAGTTCCGGCAATATCTTTGCTATCCAGAGTTCAGATACCGGTGGTACGCCATGTATGGCCGCAATCCAGCAGTTCCTGATTATCGATCTTGGCGATAGTACGACGACAACAACCACGACAACAACCGCAACAACAACAACCACCAAAACGACCGTAGAAACCATAGCTACCTACAAAGACGGATCTACCGTCACCCTCGCATCCGGCCAGGGTTCAGCCGGCAGCGGGAGTTCAGGGACCGGTACTTCCAATTCCGGCGGAACCGGGGTCGCAGAGTCAGGCATTCCGTCTTCCGGCCAGCAGGGAAGCCGGAACCAGGCCGGACCGACAGAACAACCGGAGATGCTGGATGGTATGACTCCGGCGGGAACAAAAGAGGAGATGCCCATCGGTTTACTCCTTGGCGGGATCTTCATGATCGGCGCAACCAGTGCTGTTGTGTACCGTAAAGGCTGGATCCCCCCGGTAAGCCTGATGCCCGATGCGAAGAACGGGCAGTGCATATGGGACGGCACCGGAAGCACTGCATCGTGCCAGACCTTTGATATTGAGAACGGAATAATCCGGTACCATTCCCCGGGATTCCTGAATATTCCCCGCACGCACCGGATCGTGATCGGTCTTGTCATCACCTGCATCGTACTTGCGGGTGCAGTCTGGTATCTCGGGTTCCTTCCGGGAGGATCGTCCAGCCTGTTGTCATCGTCCGGTAATGTCCAGGCAGGGAATTTCGACATTATCCCCACCATTGAGAGTATCCGGGACCTTGACATGACCAACCGTGTACCAGACTATCCCGCAGGGTTCAGCGCAAGGAACGGCCTCTTATTTGTCTACCACGGTACGGACACTCCTGCCCTCTCCGATCTCAGCCTTGAGCTGTCCAAGGGGGCAAATGCGGTGACCCTTACATCATCGACCCTGATGCCCTCCCCCAATGCAGTCAATGCCCGGCCGGTCCCGTACTTTGAAGAGATGGGCAATGGGGACGGCATACTGGATCCTGAGGAGTGGCTGATGGTGTACTCCGATAACTGCTTTGACAGTTCAGGAGCTGACGGAGAACCGAAAGGCAGGGTACTGGTCTGGCAACCCCCGGATGCCGGGTCCATGATAGAAGTCCCGCTGAAAGATACGGTCAAGTACAGCCTGAGAAATTCTGCCACCGGCACAATCCTCCAGCAGGGAACGGTCCTGCTGGTCCCCGCAACAACCTAGGAGATATCCATGTCGCTTGTTCTATTATCTGCTACTACAAAACGTTCTGCCCGCAATCATCCCCGGGCACTATGCACGGTCATCTGTTTATTATTAGTCGCTCTCCTGCTCGTACCGCCATGCTCTGCACGTTACGATTTTGACGGCTTCCCGCTGAAGATGGTATCGCAGGGGCAGGTAGACGGGAAAGTACTCCAGTTTACAACTATCGGGCTCCAGAACTCCCCACGGACACTGGAGTTCGATATCCCTGAGGGGTACGAGATCCAGTGGGCACGAACCTATGCCGGGGTCTGGGGAGGGACACCACGGTATACCGGCTGGGTTGATGTCGTGACCAACAGCCAGGACATGGGACAGGTGACACTCTTTGGCCAGGACGATAAGACGGAGAATGTCATGTGCACGGGATACGGGGTGTACTGGACGGCATGGGATACCACGAAGATCCTGAAGAACGGCCACAATACCATCAAGGTCACCACCAGCCAGGGCCTGCCCGAGAGCAAACTGGACGGGCGCATCTATGGAGTGTCAACGGTCATTATCGTGAAAACACCCGGGGGTGCCGATACCCGGTACTGGATCCTCGAAGGGAATGTGAATCTCCACGGAGAGGGATGGACTGCCGGAGCTAACCCCACCGTCAATGACCAGACCTCGGCCACAATCACCGTCCCCGATCTCTCGGGTAATCCCCATGCCAACCTGAGCATCATCGAACTGACCTCAACGCGAAACCTGCCCGATTACGTTGAGTTCAACGGGAAGGATCTCGGTTCACCGGTGACCGATATGTCGATCTATCCCGCAGGCGCGTATGATATCGCCGATGAGGAGTCCTATGACAACGGATATCCCGGCCCGGACGGGAAGACCGTGATGGCACGGTACTGGGACAGCGAGATCTTCGATGTGACCAGTCTCGTGAAAACCGGCAGCAACGAGGTAAAATTCTTACGGGGCAAGGACCTGAACAGCGACGGGACGATCAGCAGTGTTGGCGAGAGACCGGAGGGTGAGGACTACCTCCACCCGGTCTTTGCCATGCTCACGCTCGAACGCCCGCTGGCAGATGCGGCATCAAACGGTGCCGGGACATCATCAGCCATCGGTACCGGGACCGATCTGGCCATCGGCAAAGTGGAGGTGGCAGATGCCTACAATGGTCAGACCGCGACCATCACTGCACAGCTCCAGAACCTTGGTGTACGCCCATCCTCACCGGTCACGGTTGAATTTTCGGTTGACGGGGCGCCGGTCGCCTCAAAGCAGGTGACCGTCGATGCCAGCGGCGTCCAGCAGGTCACGGCCAGCTGGCCGGCAACCGCCGGGTCCCATTCGGTGAGTGCTGAGGTCAAAGCAACAGGGGATACGGCAGCTTCGAACAATGCCATGACCAAAGCAATAACCGTCGGGACGCTCCCGGACCTCGAGGTATCAGTCGGTGCTCCACGATCTCCGGGAGCATCAACTCAGCAGAAGTCCCCGTTGCCGGCAACTGTCGTTGTCTCAGCGGCGGTTCTTGCGATCTGCACCTTCAGCGCTCTCCGGAGACGGGACGAGCAGGATGTGGTGCGGATGACGTCAGGGTTCCTGATCCTGCTTATCTTTACCGCCATGATCCCTGCATTTGTGCCGGCTGCCGCTGCTGCAGGTACGTCAAAACTGTACCTTCTTCCGGTAACCGTTAAAAATACCGGGGGAAGCGATGTGGCAAGCTTTACCGTTACCATCTACCTTGACGGGGAGAAGATTGTGACCAAGACCTATGATGACGGCCTTGCGGCCGGCAGGGAGGTATCATCCGACATCCCGATCAACACAATGCCCGGGTCCCACACCATTAAAGTCGTTGCCGACGAGGCACAGAAGGTCAACGACGGGAACCGGGGCAACAACATGGCGGAGTCGAGCTATGCATTCCCCTAAGATTTTTCTTTTTTTTCTCATTCTCCTTCCGGCTCTTGCCGGGACCGCCGGGGCAACGTACGGGGGGGAGAATCCCCTCAATTCCACGTATTTTAGCGATGTCAGCGGGGGGTATGTCTATGATCTGGGAAACAGCATGTACGAAGGTTCGGTGCCACAGGGCGCGGAGTACAATGTAACGTACTCCATCAGCCTGCCTGCCGATGCGAACGTGACCTTCCAGCGTCTCTATCTTTACTGGTCGTGGAGCAGGCTCGGCCAGAAGGCGGTCTACCCGGGATTTATGGTTTATGATTCCCGCGAGCCCGATATCCCCCTGAAGCTGGTCTCCCGGTACCCGGACAGCAAGGGTTTTGTCAGCCAGTACGATTTCTACTCCGGCGTTGATGCGTACGAGATCCCCCGCCTGCAGCCAGGCCGGAATAATTTTTCAGTTTTCTGCAGGCAGGCCGGGCTCCCCAACAGTACCGTGATCATCTTCGGTATCGGGGTACTGGCGGTGTACGATGAGGGGGGATTCAAGACCTACAAGGGCCCCATTGACCGGTATCCCGGTGCCGGTGAAACTGTTGACCTGTATGCCGTGGTGGAAACTATTCCGCCCACGAAATCTCAAAAAACTCCGCTCTCACCTATTGTTGCAGTTCCTGCGGTGGCGGCAGCTGCTCTGCTGGTGAAGGAGAGGAGGAGAGAACCACTATGAACTACCATTTGCCAATCCTGCTGACGGGAATGATCTGTGTCTGTACCGTTCTTTCGACAGCTTCCCTGCTGGTGAAGGAGAGAAGGAGAGGACCACCATGAACCACCATTTGCCAATCCTGCTGCTGGGAATAATCTGTATCTGTACCGTTCTTTCGGCAGCTGCACAGCCGGATCAGCCCGCCACGGGCAGCCAGGATACGGGATCCTTTATTGTCCACTGCGATGTAGACGGGGCGATCGTGACCATGGATAACGAGGTGAAGGGGGTTATCAGAAACGGGACCCTTGCGGTACCGGTGAACGTCTCCGGACCCCGCTACCAGAACTTCATGGTAACCTTCCCGGAAGGTTCGCATTCCCTGATCTGGGTCAAGGAAGGTTCCGACCTCCTGTACAGCAGTTACGGCATCTCGCCGGAGATGGCAACGAGCGATATGACTTTTGACGGGAAACTGCCGAAGGGAAAGATTGAATCCGCCGAACTCTTCCTGGTTGCTCCTTCCGGCGGGTACTCCCGGGACATCGAGGTCGATATCAACAAACTGATGGTCAACCGGCTCGAGGAGGAGAAGACGCCTCCGCTGATCAAGACCATCTTCTCGCTACTCTTCCCGAATTACAAGGGAAAGGAGTGGAACGACATCTTCTCCCTGGACAATAATACCCAGATTGGTTTTGAGATCAAGGAGATCAAGCCGTACTTAAAAACGGAAGGAAACCATGTCAGTGTCCGGGACCAGGGGGACTATATGCAGCTGACCAACGCGATCCTGACCATAACCTACTCGGGTGAGAGTGCATGACATCTGGCATTGAAACGCAGGAATTAAGCAAGAAGTTCACAAACGGGGTAACCGCCCTGTCTGAGATCTCGATCGGCATCGCACAGGGCGAGTTCATTGCCCTTGTCGGGCGGAGCGGGAGCGGGAAGAGCACGCTGATGAACATCCTCGGCGGGCTGGATACCCCGACGACAGGGTCGGTCTTCATCAACAGGAAAGAGGTGGATTATAAAAACCGGAAGAACCTGATCGATATCCGCCGGACCCAGGTGGGTTTTGTCTTCCAGCAGTTCAACCTGATCCCGTCGTTAAACGCGCTGGAAAATGTCGCGTATCCCCTGCTGTTCAACTACACCCGGAAAGAGGAACGCAATGATCGGGCTTTTGAGCTCCTGAAGATGGTGGGGCTCGGCGAACGGGCAGACCACCTGCCCCACCAGATGAGCGGCGGGGAACAGCAGCGGGTGGCGATTGCCCGGGCCATGGTGGCCAACTCCAGCATCATCCTTGCAGATGAACCGACCGGCAACCTAGACTCGAAGACCAGCGCCGAGATTTATGCGCTGATGCGGAAGGTCAACAAGGAGAAGAACGTGACGTTCCTGATCGTCACCCACGAGCGCGAACTGGCATCGTACTGCGACCGTATCATAGAACTCCGCGACGGGAAGGTGATTGCATGATTGCAAAGGAGATGGACATCCTGCGGGTGTCCGCCCGGCAGCTCCTGACCAAGCGTCTCCGTGTTGCCCTGACCGTGCTCGGGATTGCCATTGGTGTTGCCGCCGTGATCGGGATCGTAGCACTCAGCGACGGGATCCGTTACCAGGCGATCGAGACGATCAAGGCGCAGTCAGACCTGACCATGATCGAGGTGCACCCGAAGACAACGGATGGGGTGACCCAGCTGATCACGGACACGAAGGTCGCATCTCTCCAGGCGACCCCGCATGTGCTGGCGGTGGCTCCGGCATTCATGGATTCTTATTCCACCAAGAAACAGACATTTTTACAGGTGGTCGCGGTCCGGAGCGATGAGATCGATAAAGTCCTCAACCTGAAATATTCGGCAGGGCGCCCGTTTGCATCCGGTGCACCCGAAGTGGTATTTGGCGCAGACTTAAAAGACAAGCTCCAGCGCAACGAGGGGATCCGGATCGGCGATGTCTTTACCGCGCTCGTGCGGGATTATGACGAGAACGGCATGCCCGTTGACCGGCAGGTGCCCCTTACGGTGTCGGGAGCGCTGGGCGACCGGGACGACCAGTTTGACCGGTACGTCTTAATCGACATGACGACGGCATCCCGGATCCGGGGCGAGCAGAAGGGATATGACACGGTCTTTATCCGGGTCGATGACCCGGACGCGGTCTTCTCGGTTGTCGACGAGATCAATGCGCAGGGTCTTTCGTCCCAGGGATCGTTCGAGCAGATCAAGGCGGTCAACCAGTTCATGGATGCAATCCTGATTGTGTTCATGATCTTCGCTGTCTTTGCCCTGTTTGTCGGGGGACTGATGATCACGACCACCATGATCACTTCGGTGTACGAGCGTACGCGGGAAATCGGGATCACGATGGCCATCGGTGCATCGGAGAGTGACGTGATACGTCTCGTCCTTTACGAATGCCTGCTGATCGGGATCATCGGCGGTATCGTGGGCGATATCCTCGGGTACCTTTTCACGGTAGTCCTGAACACAGCAGGAAAACCGTTCATCATCGACCGGATGGGACCGGAGTTCTCGGCCATCCTCGGCAACGAGATTGCAAAGATCTCCCCGGAGATGGCGGTCGCCGGCATGGTGATTGCGGTTGTCTTCTCGCTCGGGGCCGGGCTCTACCCGGCGGTCAAGGCAACGCACCTGAACCCGGTGGAGGCGATCCGGGGGATGATCTGATTTATCTATTGGCAGATACGCTATGGACAGGGAAAAACCGGTTTTATGGAGAACTGGTGGAATCCTTTTTTTCTTTTGCACCCTGCTGCTCACAGCCCTCATCCTTTCAAGCGGATGTACCGGGAATAGTACTAGTCCGGTGACGGTCGTGCCGGCAGGTGAGAGCGGTTTTGAGATGAAGATGGTCGGCCCGCATTTTACTGTGTATTTCCCTACCGGTGATGATGAGGATGCCGGATATATCCTTGCGGTCCTTGAACAGGAGGGTATGCCGCTTTTCACGCAGTATCTCGGTACGGAGCCGGCACAGATACCCGTGTACCTTGCAACCGGGACTGGAGAATACGGAGTAAAATCCGGAAAACCCGGCAAAGTGCCTGCAATTTCTGCGGGTGATACCTCGGTAAACAACGGAAGTATTATCCTGTACCGGCCTGCTCACTGCATGCGTTCCTGCGAACAGAGGATTCCATTCTTCTCGCGCGGGGCATGGTATGTCTACCACCCGCTGGTTGTTAGGGATCCATGGCCTGATAACTGTCTTGAATCCTGTATCATACCCCACCGGGTGATCTGGGCCGGGGCATATGCATCGATCCAGCAGTACCTGGGACCGGACACGGTGCAGAATCTCCCGTATTTCCTCCGCGAAGGAATGGCGAAGTATGTAGAAAACCAGTACCGCTCTCAAACCTCGCGCAATTGGGGGGGTGAACCGGATTTCCCGTTCTCTGCTTTTGCTCCCGGTACCGATGGGCAACCAGTTCTCATGACCGCGGACCAGATGGAGAAACGCTGCAACGGGTACACAAACGATGTGCGGCTTGCGACCTTGTGCCGGGAGGAGACCGTGTATGCCCTTGGGTACATCAGCGGGACGTACGGGAGTGATACGATGGCATCTTTGTTACCGGAACTGAAAAAGACCCATGACTGGAGAACCGCGTTACGGAATGTAACCGGAAAGGATACCGATGACCTCTGGCGGGATATCATCCGGAGCCATGAATTAGCGATTGGTGCGGACAGGATAATCGCGGTGTGAAAAACCAATGAATTTATTCAATTTGATGGAGTGGATCCGGAGTTGTCAGCCCTTCCGTTTATTCGATTATAACCGGAACGGTGCAATTGACTTTGCTGATGTCGTAGATCTTTATGATATGATCTAATATTTTTACCCAAGCGATTGAACCTCACTGCGAGCGGAGATAGACAACCATGACCGGATACTTTTATCTTACCATCCCCGTCCTGCTCGGGCTCCAGATACTATTCCTCGTCCTGCTCGGGCGCTTTATCCTGAACCTCCCCAACCGGCGGCTCCGGGTCCTCGTGCCTTTTACTGCAACGGTCCTCTATATCTGTTCCATGTCACAGCTTGACGGTATAATATTCGAGAGTACCCTCGGGGGAATCATTGTCGTCGTCCTCCCAACGCTTTCCGTCCTCACCGTCTTCCCGTTCGCTGAATCGTATCAGGAAATAAAAAACCAAAGGATGCTGATTTTCCTTATTTCCATCCCCCTGACGATGGCGCTCCTCTTTTACCTCTGGGCATGGAATTTCTCCAGCATCCCGACAATATTCCTTCCCGTGGGGAGTCTGATCCCTGCAACCGGCCGTCTCTTTCTGCTGAAAGAACTGCTTATTATGTATGGCGAGATGCTGATTTTTTGCGGGACTCTTACCGGTGCCCTCGTGCTTGTGCTTTCGTACGGAATTAAGAATTGCCCGGAGATGGGGCTCTCCTGTTCCGGGGGGCAGGTTGCCCTGATCGTCCTTCTTGGGATCGGATCTATCGTTCTCAATTCACTCGTCGTCGGGTTCCTTGCAATCTTTCTGTATCTCGTCCTGCGGATCATTCCGTCCCGCGCCATACAGGTGGCAACCTCCGTGTTTTTCGCTGTTGGTGTAATGGCTGTGACCTCCCTGATGCCCGTTGTGAAGGTCTATTCCGAACAGGCCACCGCCCCGTACGATTTCACGCTGTTCGCCCTCCTCCTCCTTGCGTTGGGTTCGGTGACCCTTCTCCCGGTCTTCGAACGGTACTTCCTGTCAAAAGAGCTGCCGGCGATCTACATCTGTTCGACCGCAACCATCATGATCCTCGCGCTCATATTCCATGGTCCTGCAGAGAACCTCTTCGAGATCCTTGCCCGGGGGTTGTCGACGATTACGGACAGCGGGATATTTGCTGTGGGCCCCTCTGTCGCCGATGGGATGGTGAATAAAATCGCCTTATTCGGTTCCGCTGTTATCGTATCAGGGATTGCATATGCCGCGCTGGCGTTTGCACAGCTTCGGATCCGGAAGCAGAAGAAATGCTCTGCTACCATCCCGGTTCCGGAAAATTTCCCTGATCATACCAGCGGCAATAAAGGACCGGACCATGCCGGGCCAGCAGAAAGAAGGGAAGAGACAAAACCGGAAGAACCGGATCGTACGGGGTGGACTGTATGACCATCATGCAGGGATATCCTGACATCGTTTTTTACTCAATCCTGATCCTTCAGATCATCTGCCTGGCGCTCCTCGCCCGTTTCGTCCTTCATCATGACAATCTGCGGCACCGGGTCCTCGTCCCGATGCTCGTTCTCACCGGCACCGGGATAGTGGGGGGGATCCTTAAGCAGATTGGACCGGATATGGGCGGGATCCTCTTGTTCATGATCCCGGCACTGGCTATCCTGACCCTGTTTCCCCTCTTTGAACCATATATAAAGATTGAGCGGAAAGGGGCGGCGATCGCGTTCCTTTCCATTATGCTTACCGTTGCAATGTTCTGGTATCTGTTAGGGATGGCATTCGGAGGCACTGGCATATTCCTGCCCGTTGAGGGTATCAGCCTGTTCAGCGGCGTGTGGTTCGAAGTACGCCTGGTCTCCATCTACCTTGAACTGCTGATGCTCGGCGGCGCGCTTCTTGGTATCATCATCCTGGGAAATGAACTGGCTCCTGCATATTTCCGGGAGGATCCTAATTTTGTCGCTATCTGCTGCCCGATCCTGGGTATTGCAGCGGTGTTGTGCAATTCCCTTGCCGCGGGCTTTTTTGCCGTCTTTGCATTCTTTGTCCTTTCCGGAGTCAGATCAGG
>Ga0209099_1003964_pt1 | contig 11591 bp, 11 predicted proteins | sample AD_JPNHW2_MetaG_FD_184430 | JGI IMG/M metagenome (GOLD analysis project Ga0209099, IMG submission 184430) | Active sludge microbial communities of municipal wastewater-treating anaerobic digesters from Japan - AD_JPNHW2_MetaG (SPAdes) (version 2) | ecosystem: Engineered > Bioreactor > Anaerobic...
CAACATGAAGGTCAAGGAGACCTGTCAGATCAGGCACACCGCTATGGAGGCCGCCCGTATCGCGGCCAACAGGGTGATGTCCAAGACCCCCGGCAACAACTACCACCTGAAGTTCAGGATATATCCTCATCACGTTCTAAGGGAGAACAAGCTCGCCACCGGCGCCGGTGCTGACCGTGTCTCCAGCGGTATGAGGAACTCCTTCGGTAAGAACATAGGCACCGCCGCCCGCGTTCACGCCGGTCAGGTAGTGCTCACCCTCAGGGTTCCGCCAGCAAACTTCAACAGCGCCAAGTTGGCCCTGTGGAAGGCCTCCCTGAAATTGCCCACCCCCTGCTTCATAGAGGTGGAGAAGGGCGCTGAGCTGGTGAAGTGAAACCACACCCTCAAATCCCTTTCTCTTTCTCATTTTTCTGTAAGCATTATTTATTCAAGGCCCTTTTACCCAACGAGGGGTAATTTGGACGCTGACACTCTGTTCCTGGCTGCGGGTGCCATCATCTTCATGGGGTTCATCTCCAACTATCTATTTCGACGGTTCAAGGCCCCGGACGTCCTTATCCTGATGGTGCTCGGAATAACCCTCGGCCCGGGCGGGATCGGACTTATCAACTCCGAGGCGGCCCAGGGATTAGAAGTTCTAACGCCGTACGTGGCCGCTGCGGCACTGGCCATAATCATGTTCCAGGCCGGGATGGACCTAGCTCTCGGTGACGTGGTAAAATCTTTCAGCAAATCACTGGTCCAGACGGTGATCGCCTTCGTGGCCTCCATGCTCATCACCGGGTTAATATTGATGCTCCTAACCGACTGGGACCTGGGCACGTCGCTCATGGTGGGGGCGATACTGGGCGGGACGAGCGGCGCCATAGTCATTCCGATAATATCCGCTCTCAAGGTATCCACGAAGCTCAAGATGGTCCTGACCCTGGAGGCGGCCATAACCGACGTCCTGGTGATCGTGGTGGCCACATCTTTGATAGTGTTCATGAGCCAGGATTCGCCGAGCGTCATGAGCGCGGTGGAGCTTCTGGTCAGCACCTTCATGGTATCGACCATGATCGGAATCATCTCTGGAATAGTCTGGACCAAGATCCTACAACGGCTCAACAGGCAGCCGTTCTCCTACATGATCACCATCGCCGCCATGCTGATAGTGTTCTCCGTGACCAACTTCCTGGTGGACAAGGCCGGCGGCGGGGCCATCGCCGTGCTGGTGTTAGGTCTCACCATCGGCAACTGGGACGAGATATCCAAGGTGCTCAAGCAGAAGGGGGAGCAGTTCGCCCTGGGAGACAAGGTCAAGCGCTTCCACGACGAGATAGCTTTCCTCATACGCACGGTCTTCTTCGTCTACCTGGGTCTGGTCATAACCACCATCCATTTCACCGCCTGGTACGTTCTCCTCGGTCTGATCGTGTTCTTCGGTCTGCTGATCGCCCGCTACATATCCCTCTTGCTGGCCGACAGGTACATTGGGCTGGATGCCAGCGATGAGATGGGGCTGTTCTACATGATGCCCCGAGGTCTGGCGGCGGCGGTCATGGCCTCCATTCCGCTATCTTATCCTCTGGTGTTCAACAACGAGACGGCCACCGCGATCCTCGGCATAACGGTCGTGGTCGTCCTGCTCTCTACGGTGTTGGCATCCATAGGCGCTTTCTACATGGAGATACACTCCAAGCGCAATGGGCGTGATGTTCAGAAGGAGAACGATATAAGTTCGGGACCTGATAAGGAAGGGGCGTGACCATGGACCTGCAATTAGAAAGGGCGGTATCCGAGATACGCTCCATGAACGCCAAGTTGGTCGGCCTGCAGATGCCTGAAGGTCTGAAGACCAGGGCCCGGGACTTCGCCGCGAACTTGGAGGCGGCCACTGGCTGTCAGGTGGTCATCCTGGGAGACCCATGCTACGGGGCCTGCGACCTGAGGTCCATCAAAGGATTGGACCTGCTAGTGCATGTCGGCCACGCTCCGATGCCCGACCTCCGGCCTAGCATCCCCACCATCTTCCTTGAGGTGCGCATGGACTTCGATCCGGTGAAGTCGATCATGGGAGACATCGAAAAGGTAAAGTCGAGGGTGGGACTGGTGGCCACCGCCCAGCATGTTCATCTTCTAACGGCGGTGCAGAGCGCCCTGAAATCTGCGGGACGAAACGTCCTCATCGGCGTAGGAGATTCCCGCGTCGCCTCCCCCGGCCAGGTGCTGGGATGCAACGTCACCTCCGCGCTCAGCGTGGCCAAGGACGTGGAGCAGTTCATATTCCTCGGTAGCGGATACTTCCACCCACTGGCGGTCTCTCTGGGGACTGGCCTTCCGGTCCTGTGCATCGACCCCTACCGGGGAACGGTGGACGATGTCTCCGAAGCCAGGGAGAAGGTGATCAGGCAGAGGTACGCCGCCATGGCCAAGGCCCTGGATGCCAAGGATTGGTTGGTTCTCCTTTGCGACAAGCCCGGTCAGAGGAGGTACGAGCTGGCGGTACGCTGCCGGGACATCCTTCGGAGGAAGGGGATGAGAGCGGACCTGGTCCAGCTCAACGAGGTCCGGGCGGACGCGTTGCTGCCTTACCGGGCGGAAGCGGCGGTGAGCACAGCCTGCCCTCGTTTGGCGATAGACGACGGTCCGCATTATCCCATCCCGCTACTGACCCCATGGGAGATGGAGATGGTGCTCGGCCTACGAAGCATGGACGAGTACCAGTTCGATCAGATAATGGCCGGGGAAACCCCCGACTAAATTTTTTTTAATTTTGTCGAGGACGAGCCGGGACCTGGGCCGCCTCCAGATAATCGTGGCCAAGCCTTCGGCGTACGCGCACGTTCAAGCGGAGATAGATCAGCGGGCCAAGGCCGGACGGTCGCTGGGCCAGCTCAAACCGAAGCACATTTTCCGCTACGAGGACGAAGCGAAGTTCCAGGAGCGGCTCAAGGGCAGGATGGCCTGAACGCCGTTCCGATGAAGATAATATATCGGTTGGGGCGAATCACCCTTTCATGCTAGCCCCCGAGCACATATTCCAGAAGGCCGTGGCCAATCATGCCACGGTAGGTATTGGCCTGGGGGAGGATTCCCGCAAGGTCCTGAGAAGCGTCCGTAACGCAGAGAAGAACGGTTACGCGCGCATGATCACCTTCGACTCCGCCAAAGAGATGGTCTCCGCGCTGCGACGCGGGGAAGTGGACGCGGTGGTGCGCGGGGACCTTAGCGCTAACGAGGCCATGGCCGAGGTCAAATCCCAATTTTCGCATGACCATCTCTTGCGAGCGGCGTTGATGCAGCCCAAGGGAGGGCGCATGTTCTTTCTGGCGCCGGTCGGTGTCGACGAAGGGTGGGGGGTGGCGCAGAAGCTGGAGTTCATACGATATTCCGCGCCACTTTTCCTCCAGCTGGGCATCGCCATGGAGGTCGGGGTGCTGTCCGGCGGCCGGTTGGGGGACATAGGAAGGTCCGCCGAGGTGGACCGGACGATCCGCGAGGCCATCGAGGTCGAGCGGCTCGGCAAGGGGGAAGGGTTCGACGTCGAGCATTGCCAGATACTCATCGAGGATGCGGTGCGAAGAAAGAACCTGGTCATCGCTCCGGACGGCATCAGCGGCAACGTCATATTCCGGACCATGCACCTGGTGGACGGATGCGTGTCCATGGGGGCTCCCATCCTGAACCTGGAACAGGTCTTCATCGATACCTCGAGGGCCAAGAAGTGCTATGCCGACTCCATCGCCCTGGCCTCCGCCCTGGCCCATCAAGGAAAATGATTATTGCGTACCGGGGCGATAGGGAAGGGGAGATAACATGAGATTGGAGATAGACGGTGAGTTCGCAGGGATCAGGTTCTCGGCCTGCCATTTCATAGCTGGACATGACAAGTGCGGTCGCCTGCACGGGCACACCTACGTGGTGAGCCTGAAGCTGCACGGGAGCATGGGGAAGGACGGCATGGTCATGGACTTCATACCGTTGAAGAAGGAGCTGCGGGCCATCGCCGAGGAGCTGGACCACCGCGTGCTGGTGCCGGCCAACTCCAAGAAGATCGCCCTGACCATGGGCGAGGAGGTCATGATCAAGACCTGCGGCAAGAAGTACTCCTTGCCCCGGGAGGACGTGGTGCTGCTGCCGACCGCAGAGAGCAGCGCCGAGGAACTTTGCCAATTCATTCTCACCAAGGTCCTGGAGAACGTCAACTTCCCATCCAACGTCAAAGAGGTGGAGGTCGGGGTCCACGAGGAGCTGGGGCAGAGCGCCTGGGTCAGCAAGAGGTTGGGGGTAAGGAAATGAAGGCCATCTGTCTGCTGTCGGGCGGCCTGGACTCTACTGTAACGTTAGCCTACGCCATTCACCAAGGGTTTGAGGTCACCGCCCTCACCATCAATTACGGGCAGAGGCACAAGAGAGAGCTGGACGCCGCCCGGGCCGTCGCCGCTCATTACAAGGTTCCGCACATCGTGATGGAGTTTCCGCTCACCGGGTTCCGCAGCGCCCTAACTGACGTAAATATTCCCGTCCCAGACCGGAGGTCGGAGGAGATCGGATACGACATTCCGGACACCTACGTTCCGGCCAGGAACATCGTGTTCCTAAGTTTGGCGGCGGGCATGGCCGAATCGGTCGATGCCAGTGCAGTGTTCATCGGGGCCAACGCCATCGATTACAGCGGCTACCCGGACTGTCGCCCGGAGTTCTTCCAGGCGTTCGAGAATATGCTGGAGGTCGGAACTAAGAGGGGCGTGCTCGGTCACCCGGTTAGCATCGAGCACCCCATCCTGAAGAAGACCAAGGCAGAGATCGTGAAGATGGGAATGAAGCTGGAGGCTCCGCTTCACCTCACCTGGAGCTGCTACCGTGGCGGCGAAAAGGCTTGCGGCCATTGCGATTCCTGTGTCCTCCGGTTGAAGGGCTTCAAAGAGGCCGGGACCAAGGACCCGGTGGCCTACGAGGGCTGAGGATGCTCGTCAACGAGATGTTCCTATCCATCCAGGGAGAGGGCCGGACCATGGGCCTGCCTACGGTCTTCGTCCGCCTGAGCGGCTGCAATCTGGATTGCCGATGGTGCGACACACGTTACGCCGAGGAGGGCGGGTCGGAGATGTCCGTGGAAGAAGTGCTTGAGGGAGTGAACGGATACCGTACCAGACACGTATGCTTGACCGGTGGCGAGCCTTTGTGGCACGATGGGGTGCCAGAGCTCATCTCCCGGCTGCTGGAGGAAGGCAAGCAGGTGTCACTGGAGACCAATGGCTCGCTTTCCATAGCTGGTCTACCAGACCACCCGGGGCTGATGATCAGCATGGACCACAAGTGCCCTTCCTCCGGAATGGAGGGCCGAATGTTGTTAGAGAACCTTAGGCTCCTGAGGCCCAAGGACCAGCTCAAGTTCGTGGTGGCGGACCAGGAAGATCTTGAGATGGCCGAGGACGTCCTGCGCAAGTTCGAACCCGATTGTCCGGCCATCTTCACGCCGGTGGGCGGTCTAACGTTGGGACCGGTGGTGGAATTCGTCCTCAAGCACAAGCTCGAGGTAAGGGTGCTACCGCAACTGCACAAGCTCATCTGGGGAGAACGGCGCGGAGTGTGAGCCGTGTCATACCTTAGCAATGATTAAATAATATGCTTCTAGTTTCCCTAATCTACATACGAGGTATGACGATGAGCATCATTATCGTGGCAGAACACTGTCTTTTGCGTGCTTAAATCGGCTCATCGCTGCGACCTTGGATGTAAGAGTTGGGTATCATGACCGAACTTCGAACGTCGTACAGTCAGGACCATAGCGCCCGTGACGGGCTTGAGGCGGACAGAATATTCACCAGTCACTTCAATCGCTTGGCCTTGGACCCCCTCACCCCTGATCACGTGGAGATACTGGACACCACCCTGCGTGACGGCGAGCAGACGCCCGGCGTGGCGCTATCCATGGACGACAAGATACGGATAGCGCAGCTGCTGGACGACCTAGGGGTAGATGTCATCGAGGCCGGTTTCCCAAGAACTTCCCCGGGGGAGCAGGAGGCCATACGCAAGATCAGCTCCCTTAAGCTGAGGGCCAAGGTGTGCGGTCTCGCCCGCTGCTCCAGGGAGGACATCGATTCGGCCGTGGACAACGGCGTAGACTACGTTCACACCTTCATCGCCACTTCCGAAGGGCACATGAAGAACAAGCTCAAGATGAGCCGAGAGCAGGTCAAGGCCCGAGCCGTCGACGCGGTCGAGTACGCCCGATCCCGAGGTGTCATCGTGGAATTCTCCTGTGAGGACGGAACCCGCACCGAACTCGACTTCCTGAAGGAGATGCATATCGCCGTCCAAGAGGCCGGCGTTCACAAGATCAACCTGCCGGACACCGTAGGCACCATGTCCCCACCGGCCATGGAGTATCTGGTCTCCGAGGTCATGAAGGTGACCAAGGTCCCGCTGTCCATCCATTGCCATGACGACTTCGGTCTGGCCGTAGCGAACTCGTTAGCGGCGGTACGAAAAGGGGCCCGTCAGGTTCACGTATGCGTGAACGGCCTGGGAGAAAGGGCGGGAAACGCCGCGCTGGAGGAGGTGGTGATGGGCCTGCTGGCCTTCATGAACGTTCGCACCAACGTGGAGACCCGGAAGTTAGGGATGACCTCTCGGGCCGTGGCCCGTATGACCGGGGTTCCGATCCCGGACACCAAGGCCATAGTCGGCAACAACGCCTTCGCCCACGAGTCTGGGATACACGTGCACGGGGTGCTCAAGGACCCCTCCACCTACGAGGCTTTCTCCCCCGAGCTGGTTGGAATGCAGCGTAACATCGTCATGGGCAAGCACACCGGTGCTCACTCCGTAAAGGAAAAGCTGAGCGAGTACGGGATAATCCTGCCCGAAGAGATGCTCTCCACCGTGGTCAGCAAGATCAAGACCCTAGCCGAGAGCGGCAAGGAGGTGGACGACGCCGAACTGGTGGCGCTCGCGCTGCACATACAGGGCCAGGTGAACAAGGAGCACCAGCACGTGAAGCTAAAGGAGTTCACGGTATTCACCGGCATGAACATCACTCCCACCTCGACGGTGGTCATAGAGGTGGACGGAAAGCTGGTACGATCCTCGGACGTGGGCATCGGACCGGTGGACGCCGCCTTGAACGCCATTCGCACGGCGGTAAGCGAGAACATATCGCTGGTCGAATATCGCCTCAACGCCATCACCGGCGGGAGCGACGCCCTGTGCGAGGTCACCGTAAAGCTGAAGATGAACGGCGACCAGAAGGTGATGTCGGTGGGCAAGAGCATCGGCTCGGACATCGTGCTCACCAGCGTGAACGCTGCCATGGACGCGGTCGACCGTCTGCTTGGTAGGCAAAAATCCTAAGGTGAACAGATGAGAAAGGATCCTAAGACAATTTCGGAGAAGATACTGTCACTGAAGTCCAGGACGGACGCCTGGGCAGGGGACATAGTTGAAGCGGACGTCGATCACGTGATGGTGAACGATGTGACCGGACCGCTGGCCTTCCAGGAGTTCGAGGCATTGGACTGCGAACCGGTGCGCGACAAGATCGTGCTGGTGCCAGACCACTTCGTGCCCAACAAGGACGTGGCCTCGGCCAAGCAGGCCAAGGAGATGCGCGATTTCGCCAAGCGTTGGGGCATCAAGAACTACTTTGAGGTAGGCCGGGGCGGAGTCTGTCATCAGGTCATGCTGGACAACGGGTTCGCCTACCCCGGGGCGCTGGTCGTGGGCGCCGATTCGCACACCTGCACCTACGGAGGGGTCAACGCCTTCGCCACCGGCGTCGGTAGTTCCGAGGCGGCGGCAGTGTTCGCCACCGGCCAGCTGTGGTTCAAGGTGCCCGGTTCTATCCGGGTCTTACTGAAAGGCCGGCCCTCCAAATACGTGGGCGGGAAGGATCTGGTGCTCAAGCTCATCAGCGACATCGGGGTCGATGGCGCCACCTACAAGACCTTGGAGTTCGGAGGCACTGGCGTTTCGTCATTGACCGTCTCCGACCGTCTTTCGGTGTCCAACATGGCCATCGAGGCCGGCGGAAAGGCGGGAATATTCCCCTGCGACGCGGCGACCGTGGCTTACATGAAGACCGTTCGGAAGGACGGTTTCAACGCCGCCCTTCCCGACGACGGCGCTTCCTACGAACGCACCCTGGAATACGATCTTTCCGGGTTGGAGAGCATGGTGGCCCTGCCGCATCTGCCTTCCAACGGCAAGGCGGCGCGTGACGTCGGCGTCCAGATCGACCAAGCTTACCTCGGCTCCTGCACCAACGGGCGCATCGAAGATCTGCGCCTGGCCGCGGAGATCATGCGTGGGCGGAAGGTGCACCGGGACGTGCGCATGGTGATCGTTCCCGCCTCGGTCAAGGTGTTCGATCAGGCCATGTCCGAGGGTTTGCTCCTGGAGTTCTCCAAGGCCGGGGCCTTCGTTTCCGGACCTACCTGCGGAGCCTGCCTGGGCGGTCACATGGGCATCCTCGCCCCGGGCGAGAGGTGCGTCAGCAGCACCAACCGCAACTTCATCGGCCGCATGGGGCACCGGGATTCCGAGGTGTACCTTGCCGGACCGGCCGTGGTGGCCGCTTCCGCCATCACCGGACGCATAACCGACCCCCGGGACCTGGAGGCGGTGCAATGAAGGGCGTCAAGGGAAAGGTGTGGCGGTTCGGTGACCATGTCGACACCGACCAGATAATCCCCGCTGAACGGCTCACTAGCGACAACAATGACAAACTGGGCACGTTCGCCTTCGAGAAGGTCCGCCCGGAGATGGTCAAACTGGTCAACCAGGGCGACGTCATCGTCGCCGGTCGCAACTTCGGCTGCGGATCGAGCCGGGAGCACGCTCCCCGGGCGCTGCTGCAGATGGGCATTTCATGCGTGGTCGCAGAGAGCTATGCCAGGATATTCTACCGCAACTGCATAAACACCGGGCTTCTTCCAGTGGAGTGCCATGTTGACGCTGACGACGGCGACGTGCTTTCCGTCGATCTATCGAAAGGTATCATAATCAACCAGACCAAGGGGAAGGAGTGGAGGTTCGCCCCCTTCCCGAAGTTCGTCCAGGATCTCATGGACAAGGGCGGCCTGATGGCCAAGATCAAGGAGGAAAAAAGATGCAAAAAATAGCGGTACTGCCAGGGGACGGCATCGGCCCGGAGGTCGTGGCCGAGGGCCTGAAGGTTCTGAACGCCATCTCCGAGAACTACTCGGTGAAGTTCGATTTCCAGGAGTTCAACATCAACTCGGAGCGGTACCTGAGCACCGGGAAGCTGGTGACGGAAGAGGACATCGACCAGCTTCGCAAGTTCGACAGCATCTTCCTTGGCGCCATCGGGGACGATCGGGTGAAGCCCGGCGTCCTGGAGAAAGGAATACTTCTGGCCCTCAGGTTCAGCTTCGACCAGTACATCAACCACCGGCCGGCGCCGCTCTGGAAGCCCTTCGGACGATTGAAGAGGGACGTCGACTTCAACATCGACGTGTTCCGGGAGAACACCGAGGACTACTACATCGGTGCGGGAGGACGGGTGACCGGTGGCAAGGGGACCATCGACATGAGGGTCAAGCGCCACCTCTACGACATGAAGGTCCGTCTGGAGGCGAACGCTGACGCCTCCGACGATTTCGCCTTCGAGATCGGCATGATGTCCCGCAAGAACATCGAGCGTTTCGCGGACCACGTCATCGATTTCTCCAACCTCATCGGGGAGAACTACATCACCGTGGTGGACAAGGCCAACGTGTGCAGTAACATCTACTCCCTGTGGAGGGAGGTCTGGGACGAGAAGTGCAGGAAGGCCGGCAAGGAGCACGGCTACATGTACGTGGACGCCATGACCATGGCCCTGGTCAAGAACCCGGACAAGTTCCGGGTGATCGCCGTACCGAACATGTTCGGGGACATAATAACCGATCTGCTGGCCGAGGTGACCGGCGGACTGGGACTGGCGCCAGGCGGCAACATCAACCCCAAAGGGATATCGATGTTCGAACCGGTGCACGGCTCCGCTCCCAAGTACAAGGGAATGGACCGCATCAACCCGGTGGCCACGATACTCGCCACCAAGATGATGATGGACAACCTGGGCCGTCGGGACCTGGGCGAGGTCATCTTCAAGGGCGTTCGTGGGGCTTTCGACAAGGGCGTATACACCCAGGACCTGGGCGGAAAGTACACCACGAAGCAGATGGGCGACGCGGTGGTAGCCGCCATACACGCCCTGAAGTGAGGCTGGCGGCGGTTAAACCCTTTCAAAAATCCTTCTCTATTTTGACCCTGCCCTGGATCATTGACCTTTTCGGACCACTTCCTGATACGTCTCCAAGGTGCGCTTGGCCATCTCGTCCCAGCTGAAGGCCTTCATCCGCTCCTTGGCGGCGTTGCCAAGTTGTGCCCGTCTACCTTCGTCTTGGCCCAGGGCGTTGATCGCTTCCGCCAACGCCATCTCGTCCTGCGGGGGGACCAGGATGCCGGCGTCTCCCACGACCTCCGGTAGCCCACCGGTGTTCGAGGCTATGACCGGCTTGCCGTAGGACATGGCCTCGGCCGCCACCATGCCGTATGCTTCATGTACCGAGGGGATGACGAACATGCGGCACTCGCAGAGCATGCGTTTCTTCTCCTCCTCGCTGATCCAGCCCATGAAGTCTATGCGGTCCGTCAGTCCAAGATGTTGGGAAAGTCTCTCCAGGTTCTTTCGTTCCGGGCCTTCCCCGCAGACGCGCAGATGGCAATTGGTATGCTGCATCGCCTTGATCAGGTAATCCAGTCCCTTCAGCCTGACCAATCTTCCCAGGGAGAGGATGTAATCGCCATCCTGACCCGTTCTATCAGGAATATCCACGCCGTTGTAGATGGTGAGAAGCCGGTCCTCGGAGAAACCTCGGGCGGCCACGTCCCTCTTCATGTAGTCGGAGACGCAGACCACTCGGTCGAACTCGGGCAGGTGCCGAAGGAACAGTCGGTCGTTGAGCTCGCTGGCATAATGCGTTAGCCCCACGCCTTCTCCCAGGGTGTTGTGGCAGGTGTATATCTTGGGACCTTCGTAACCAAGAACTCCCTTGATCAACGATCCGGACCAGCGATAGTGCAGGTCCACCACGTCCGGTCTCAGTTCGTCCAGGGCCTCCCGGACCTTTGAAATTCGGACATAAGGGGGATTGTATATCTTGAGGTACCTGGAGGGCAGGCGGATGACGGTGTAGTTGTCCATCTCCTCCCTTTCCGCCGTTCCCGGAAGGCGGCTGGTGAGCACGAACACCTCATGCTCCTTTCCCAGCCTCCGGCAGATATGATGCAGGCGGTTCTCTATGCCGCCGATGAAAGGGTAATGGAAAGCGTTTACCTCGACTATGCGCAACTCACGACCTCACATGTCGACGCGCCGGCTCAGCTCGCTGGGCAGGTACATGGGGCGGAAGGGCATGTCGCCGATCTCTCCCCGGACCTTCTCTATAAGCTGGTCCACGGTCATCTCCACGTTCTTGTTCTGCGAACGATCGTACACGGTGAGAACATCGGAGGTCATCTCCTTGTCGCCGATCACGATGGCATAGCCGACCCAGTCCTGCTTGGCCTCCCGGACCTTCTTGCCGACCGTCTCG
>Ga0209099_1003966_pt1 | contig 11589 bp, 3 predicted proteins | sample AD_JPNHW2_MetaG_FD_184430 | JGI IMG/M metagenome (GOLD analysis project Ga0209099, IMG submission 184430) | Active sludge microbial communities of municipal wastewater-treating anaerobic digesters from Japan - AD_JPNHW2_MetaG (SPAdes) (version 2) | ecosystem: Engineered > Bioreactor > Anaerobic >...
CGGTGGTATACCGTATGCTGTACAAGGGGTTGTGGGTGCCCAACGCGATGGCGCCCTCGGGGCCGGTGCAGCAGACGCGGCTGTGGAAGCCCGTGGGGGTGAACCTGGCCACTTACAGGGCCGAGGTGTACGACAGCCACGGCAACCTGTTGTGGAGCTCGCAAAGGCTGGATGAGAGCGGCGTGCCGGTGGAAGGATGGGACGGCACCTTTAAGATGGTGCCCTGCCAGCAGGATGTCTACGTATGGAAGATACAGGCGGTGTTCCGCGACGGCACGATATGGCATAACCAGGATACCGGCAAACGCGATGATATCCAGGATGCCGAATGGGGAACCATTACGTTGATAAGGTAAGGACGGAGAACGGAGAACGGAGAAGGGAGAACGGAGAACGGAGTTGAAGGAACCACGGAGCCACGGAACACGAAGGAACACAGAGCTTTATATCGTTCTCAGTGAACCTCGGTGACCTCTTCTTGTGAACATCAATCCCGACAAATATCTCTTTATCGGTGAAATCTGCAAATTGTTGTAATTTTGTCATAGGGCCTTGGTTTTGAGTATTATCAACAAAGATAATTGTGGCATCTAATGACCACTTATCTGACCAAGGCCCCCTTTTTTTATTTACATGGATTCTCCATGGTTTTCTTCTTTTTACCGCTCAATAGCACGAAGAAACACAGAGAATTGCATGTTTTCTCTGTGAATCTCAGTGCGCTCGATGCCTCCGTGGTAAGAAGGACATCTCTCAATGCACGCGTCAGGAGACGCGTGAGCGGAGGTCCTTTTCAAAGCTATTTGATTTTAATGACCTTTCCAGAATACACTTCGCCCTGGCTCGCGCGCCTTTCCTGACGTGTGCACCACAGATTCTTTTTCACTTAATTTTCCGGATATCCTATATTGCTGGCCATGCAATAAAAGTAAACAAATTTTTTACAGCGTTGTAAAGTCTCAACACACGCGTCAGGAGACGCGCGTGAGCGGAGTTCCAAACTATCCGGACTGTTGGATTACTTGCGTGATCCTGAAATAGGGGAGCTTTACAACGGAACCCCGCGAACTGCGTTCGCTCGGGGTTTTATGCTTATACGGTTCCAAACTATCCGGACTGTTGGATTACTTGCGTGATCCTGAAGGGGGGGCTTTACAACGGAACCCCGCGAACTGCGTTCGCTCGGGGTTTTATGCTTATACGGTTCAAAGCTATCAGGTCTGACGGATTACTTGCGTGATCCTGAGATAGGGGAGCTTTACAACGCAACCCCGCGAACTGCGTTCGCACGGGGTTTTATGCTTATCCGGTTCCAAACTATCCGGACTGTTGGATTACTTGCGTGATCCTGAAGGGGGGAGCTTTACAACGGAACCCCGCGAACTGCGTTCGCACGGGGTTTTATGCTTATCCGGTTCAAAACTATCCGGATTGTTGGATTACTTGCGTGATCCTGAAATAGGGGAGCTTTACAACGGAACCCCGCGAACTGCGTTCGCACGGGGTTTTTATTTTTCCTTCGTCGCTTTGCAAACAAGTTTGCAGCTCCGGCGGAAAAATAAAAACCCCGGCGCATAGCGCCGGGGTTCCTTTGTAGCGGGGGCAGGATTCGAACCTACGGCCTTTGGGTTATGAGCCCAACGAGCTACCTCTGCTCCACCCCGCAGTATATCTTTGTTATATGAATGAACGTTTTATTAAGGGAGTGCAAAGGTATATTTTGTTCCTTTGCTATCCAAATTTTCACGAAAATATTTCCTAAATGACGCATAAAGCCGGTTTTGTAAATATCCTGGGCCATCCCAATGTCGGCAAATCCACCCTGATGAACCTGCTGATCGGTGAGAAACTATCCATCATCACGGCTAAAGCCCAGACTACCCGCCATCGTATTCTCGGAATCGTAAACGGCCCCGATTATCAGGTAATATATTCTGATACCCCCGGTATCCTGAAACCGCATTACAAGCTGCACAAATCGATGATGAAATTCATCGATAATGCCCTTCAGGATGCCGATGTATTCCTGTATATGACCGAAGTAGGAGAAAACACTTTCGAGGAAGATGTTATCCGGAAGATACAAGCATCAGGAAAGCCGCTGATCCTCATTATTAACAAAGTCGACCTTGCATCGCCGGAAGAAGCTGAACAGAAAGTCGTTTTCTGGAAAGAACAGTTCCCCGGCGCCGAAGTGATCCCGATAGCCGCCAAACTGAACTATAATATCGGAAAGATATCAGAAACCGTCCTGCAGCTTTTACCCGAGAACCCGCCTTATTATCCCAAAGATGATGAACTATCGGACCGGCCGTTACGTTTTTTTATTTCTGAAATCATCCGCGAAAAAATATTCCTTCAGTTCACCAAGGAAGTGCCCTATTCCACCGAAGTGGTCGTTGAATCATATAAGGAAGGGGAAAAGATGACCGTGATTGCGGCAACCATTTTTGTAGAACGGGAAACCCAGAAAGCCATCCTGCTCGGGCATAAAGGTGCGGCTATCAAGAAACTTGGAATAGATGCCCGTAAGGATATCGAAGTTTTTATCGGCACTAAAGTCTACCTTGAGCTCAGCGTAAAAGTGAGCGACGACTGGCGCGAAGATGAAAGACAGTTAAGACGTTTCGGATATGAACTCTGATCATCCTGATATTACCAAATGGCATAAAGAAACGGGGTGCTGCCTGCAGGCAACACCCCGTATAATATTTTAAATTACCCCGATTAGAACGGGCAGCATTCCATTTCACGGAATTTCGACCCCCTGTAACTGGGCGCAAATCCACCACCGCCGCCATTGCTGAACAAGCTGAAGCTGTCGAATTCAAAAACGAGCGAGATTTCATGCGAAGCACGGGCAGCCGTACGGAGTTCCGTGATGATATAATCGTAGGTATACATGATTTTCAAACGCGATTCACGGTTAAAAGGCGCATTTACACCTACCGAGAACATGGCGTCATTGGCCTTGAACAGGTCAAAGGTCTGGTTACGGAACCAAATACCGAAATAGATAGAGGACTTCAGGACGTTAACCCCAACGGAGTACGTTGAGAATTCAGCTTGCTTTTCGTAAATAAAACCCGGATTAAATTTGAAAGATCCTGTATTGCGGTAATTCCTGTATGATGATCCGCGGCCCTGTTCAATTTCGAGTACCAGGTCGCCGCTGACAACCAACTTGCGCGGCAAAGTGGCGGTAAGCCCAAGGAATGATTCATTGGGTGTAAATGCATGGTGCAGCGCCAGGCCAAAAGTTCCCTGGATTGCAGAAAAATTCCAGCCGGTTTCGGCAAAGCGATACACGCCTCCTACGGAAAAGTCGGGATAGGTAACATTGTTTTTATCAGGAGCTTCGAAGTTCGTAGGATATATATTTCCATATCGTGCACTTAACTGATCCGTAAAAACAAGGTGATCCCAGTCTATCGATTTTTGGACGAAAGAAACCATGAAGCCAACCTGGGTGACCATATTCTCCTGCAGGGGAACACGGGCAGCGGTGCCTATGCCAACGCTGTTGTTTTTTATCAGACCGGTTCCTGCTTTATCGGAAAGCACCAGCATACCCAATCCGCCCGATCCCGGAATTCCCCGCTCCGCAACATCCATCGAGAAGCTGTAAGTTTTGAAATCAGTGGGAAGTCCCGTCCACTGGTCCCGATAGTTAAACCTTGCCCTGTAACCAGGATTAAGGCCGATATATCCGGGATTGTAATAAATCGGATTGTTGTAAAACTGGGTGAAATGAGGATCCTGCGCTTTCAGGCTCAGCACCGAAACGAGTGCAAGCAAGATAAGTGCTACATGGGCAGTTATGTTGCAGGTAAGGGAGTATCGTTTCATCACATCATTATTTTTTGATACGGTCAGGTTTCCGGAATCCTGAAAACCTGCTGAGACATAGTTATCTGGATTTGTTTTTAAGAAAAGAGGATAAAAGTACAACATTTTTTTACTTTTCTAATTTTTATCTTATTAATGTTACAGTGCCGGTATCTGTTTGCGGCAGACAGGTTTTATCACCCACATTCACGCCATCCCATTTGGTACCATCTATAAAAATGGCGCTGGCCCTCCACATATATACCCCCGATTGTACGGGAACACTGTTCAGGGTTCCATCCCAGCCTTCAGCCGGACAGCCGTTCTTGTCAAGTTTATCTGACGTCCAGAGGGTATTTCCCCAACGATCGATTACTTCGATACGGTACTTTTTGAGATTCATACCAACCGGTTTGAAAATCCTGACTTCCTGGTGCGGGTCGTCGGGTGAAAATGCATTCGGGATGTATAACCCTTTAAATGTCAGTTCGTAATTCATTGTCAGGGTATCGGTACAGTTCTGGCCGTTCCATGTAACGAGGGTGATTGTATACGATCCGCCCTTATCATAGGTAGTCACCGGGCTTTCAGAAAATGAGGTTTTTCCGTCGCCAAAGTCCCACAGGTAATTTGTTGCATTCAGCGTACCGTTTAACAACTGTATCTGTCCCTGGGTGTCTTCATAATTGTCTTTGATTGTGAATGCGGCAACCGGACTGCTGTTTATGGCAATCTGGTTTACAGTATTGCCTGTGCAACCGTGTTTATCTTTAACGCTCAGTTCGGTTGAGAACAATCCAGCGCGGGTAAAGTCGAACGACGGATTCTGTTTGGTGGAAGCACCGATCACAGCGCCTGCCTCATCGTGGAAAATCCAGTTCCAGGTGCTGATTTTTGCCGATGCCGTATCCGTGTTATCGATGAATTGCACCGGGTCGCCGTCACAGGAAGTGAGCCAGTCGAAAGCTGCTTTCGGGCTGTCGAAAACATTCACGGTCTGAACGATGGTATCGGTGCAACCCATGGTATTGCCGGCAACCAACCTGACATTATAACCGCCTGCTTCACTGTACAGATAAGTCGGGCTTATCATCGAAGCGGTATCAAAAATTGAGGTCGGATCGTCAAAATTCCATGTATAGTCATTAACCTTCAAGCCGTTTTCCCTGGTGGTATTTTTAAATTCCGTGGTAGTGCCGAGGCAGATGTCATTCCATATGAATTCCGCTTTGGGAGCCGGGAATACTTTTAATGGTTTTGTACTGGTATCGGCAGCAATAATACCTCCGACCAACTGTGTATTCACGATCAGGCGAACCGTATATGAACCCGCCGTTGCATAGGTGTGCGAAACAACAGCCTGCTGTGAAGTATAGGTTTGGGTTGTGCCGTCGCCAAAATCCCACATCCAGCCGGCAATGGGTCCAGCGCAGGTACTCATATCGGTAAAATGCATCGACCGGTTCTGGCAGGCAGTGGTATCGTTTATAGTAAATTCACTGGAAATGCAGGGTAACCGCTTGACCGAATCGGTAACTGCGTTGACGCAACCATGAGCATTCGTTACCGTAAGGGTGGCAAAGTAGAGCCCTGTATTGGGATAAGAATGAGTAACATCGGGACTGGACGGGGCATTGATGGTCATGGACGTTCCGTCGCCGAATTCCCAAATCCATTGCGTAAGGTTGTTGCCGGATGTCTTATCCTGAAATTCAACTACATCATTGCAGTCGCCGCCGGTGTATTCAAATTTGGGATTGGGAAGCGCTATTATTTCAATCTGCCGGTTAACAGTAGCTGTGCAGAAAGAAGTAGTGGTGACCGTCAGGGTTACCACGTAGGTACCGGCTTTTAAGAATTTATGGGTCGGGTAACGCAGGTTCGACTGATTATAGATTCCGGTATTCGGATCGCCGAAACTCCAGGCATAAGTGGCGATGGAATCGAGCACCGGCGGGAGTAATTGCGGAGTGAACCGGGTTGTGTCGCCGAAACACGTTTCATCAAAACTGAACGTCATGTTGAGTCCCGAAGGCACATACACCGGTTTGATTATTGTATCGGTGCACCCTTCGGCATTGGTGATAATCAGCTTAACGTCGTAGTAGGTGTTTGTATTCATGAATACATAGGTCGGGTTCTGAAGCGTTGAATAGTTGTTCGATTCAAATTCCCAGTACCAGTTGGTAACGACTGACTGCTGCGCATACGACGAATCGGTGAAGGAAACGGATCCCTGATGACAAGGTTCGGTGATATAGGTGAAATTGGCTACGGGCGCGGGTTTTACGGTCACTTCCGAAATTACAGTTGCCGTGCAGCCGCTGAGTGTACTTACCTGGAGGGTTACCTGGTAGGTGCCGGTACCAGCATATATCCAAACCGGATTTTGCAGTGACGATGTATCGTTGGTGCTGCCTGTTACGCCAAAATCCCAGTTCCATGAAACAATCGGGTCGCCGTCGGGAACATAGCTTTCATCCGAAAAGACCGTATAGCTCTCAAGACAATTGCTTTGGCTTGAGAATTGAGCTACAGGCAGCGTATGAACGGTCATCGGCTGGCTGTCCGAATTCGTGCAGCCGTTGATATCGGTGATCACGAGCGTAACGGTATAAGTGCCGGCATTCGTATAATCATGGCTTGGATTAGCCATCGGTGAGTGAGCGGTTCCGTCGCCAAAATCCCAGTCATAAGCGGTAATATCAGCTAAATTGGTAACGGTGGTATCGACCTGGAAAACCACCGGTGTGCCAAGGCAGGAAGTCATTATATCGGCAATGGCAACGGCAGAAGGAGTTTCAACAGTAACCGGCTGTGTTATGGAATTCGTACATCCGTTCATGTTTTCAACTTCGAGCGTCACATTATAGGTGCCGGGCTGGCTGTAAATATGCTGCGGATTTTGTAATACCGACGTATTGCTACCTGAAGCCGGATCGCCAAAACTCCACGACCAGGCAACGATTGCCGATCCCCCCAGAGCCTGCGATTCATCGGTAAACATAGCCGGCTGTACAGGGCAGTTGCCTTGTACGCTGAATGCAGCAGCAGGGCTGAATTTGATATTCACCGGCAGGGAATATTCATCTTCACATCCGGTTGTCGTAGTAATATACAGCGAAACATTATAGGTTCCGGCCTGAGCAAAAACATGTTCGAGGTCGGGATTTGCCGGGGCGAAAATGGTGGTGTCGCTTCCATCGTCGAAATTCCAGTGCCATGAACTGATGGTTCCGTTCATCGTGGTTGAAATATCATTGAATGTTACCGACATCCCGCTGCAGGCAGGCGTCGTAGCGGTAAAGGCTGCCACCGGAGCCTGAGTGACCGGCACATTACGGGTCTTGGAATTCTCACAGCCTGCAGTATCGGTAATGGTGAGGGTTACATTATAATATCCCTGGGCTGCATACACATGATACGGATCGGTGTCGGTCGAAGTTGCGCCATCGCCAAATTGCCATAGCCAGGCGGCTGTTGCTGCCACATTCACCGATGCAGAACTGATAAAATGAACCGTATCGTTAGCACAACTTGCATTGAAGGTAAAGTCGACGGCAGGCGCAGCATAAATCAACACATTCCTGATAATGGTGTCGGAACAACCATTCACGTTTTCTGTAATAAGCGTTACCGGGTATGTGCCTGCCGATGTATAAGTATGTTGCGGATTTTGCAGAACAGATGTATTGGCCGGGCCGGCGTACATGTCACCGAAATTCCAATGCCAGGTGAGAATCATTCCACCCTGCGACAGGTCGTTGAAATGAACGGGGCTGCCGATGCAGGAACCGTCAGAACTGAAATTGGCAACCGGGCTTTGAAGCACCTGAACCGGCAGGCTTGTACTTCCCTGGCAACTGTCGTTGGTTACAACAGTAAGCGTCACATTGTACAGTCCATAATCTGAATAAATATGGCTGACATTCGGATTACCCGGCAAAGTGATCGTCTGCGAGGCGCCATCTCCAAAATCCCAGGTCCATTTCACTATATAACCCAATTGTGTAGCGGCAAGGCTGGTAAAGCTTATGGCGCTTCCGGAACAGGAAGGCTGGCTGGTGATGAAATTTGCCGTTGGCGCCGGGGCAATGGCAATATTATGGGCAGCCGTGTTTGAACAACCGTTGGTATCGGTGATGGTAAGGGTTACGAGATAATTTCCGCTGGCCGGATAAATATGGCCGGGATCCTGCTCGTTTGAGGTACTGCCGTCACCGAAATTCCAAAACCATGTTTCAACACTGGCAATGGCCATGGTTGATGCGGGTATGAACAGGGTTGATGTTCCGGCACAGGTCTGCTGTGCATAGAAGTCAACTGTCGGTGCCGGGATTACCGTCACAGGAAGGATTACCTCGTTCGCACAACCGTTTGATGTTGTCACGGTAAGGGTTACATTGTATACTCCGGTCGAAGCAAACTGGTGAGCAGGATTCTGAACAGTTGATGTATTCAAAATTCCCGATGCTGGATCACCAAAGTTCCATGCCCAGCCGGTGATATTACCGCCTCCGTTCAACTGTGAAAGATCGGTGAACTGGGTCAGGTTATCTTCGCAATTGTTGTCAAAGGTAAAGTTGGCAACCGGTGTAGAGCCTATGATGACGCTCTTCGTGATCTCTGCCGTACAACTGTCGGTCGACTTTATCGACAATGTCACGTTGTAAGTCCCTGGTATAGCATAGGTATACTGAATATTGGGGTTGTCGGGATAATTAACGGTCAAAGTATCACCATTGCCAAAATCCCAGAACCATTTGATGATATACCCGGAAGCGGCAGAACTCAAATCGGTGAATTCGACCGGGGTATCTTCACAAAGCCAGGGTTCTGTTTCAAAATTGGCGATCGGCAACGCGTAAATGGTAATGTCGTGTGATCCCGATGCTACACAGTTGTTGGTGTCGGTGATGGTAAGCGTAACATGATAAAGACCGGTCGAAGTAAAGGCATGCGACGCATACATATCGGTACTGGTGAGCCCGTCGCCGAAATCCCAGAACCAGCTTTGAACAGCGCCTGCAGCGATTACCGTGGTATCGGGAATAAAATGGGTAAGCTCGTCGATACAGGTATAAGTATGGGTGAAATCAACGTCGAGCGGTGGAAGGATAACCACGGGTTTCACGATGGTATCGGTGCAGTTGTTGAAATTGCGCACAATATGGGTTACCATGTAAGTACCGGGCTCGGTGAAGGTATGGATGGGATTTTCAAGTTCGGAATTGTCATCAGAGCCCGACAGGGGATCTCCGAAGTTCCACCACCACTGAACCACGTTTCCTGAACCGTTGGCAAACGATGCATCGGAGAAATTAACCACTGTGGATGCGCAATTGCCTGTGTAATAGAAATTGGCAATGGGCGCCGTGATTACAGTTACCGGCAGGATGACGGAATTTTCGCAACCGAAAGAATTGCGGATGGTAAGCGTCACGTTGTAAATCCCGGTGGTATCGAACATGTGCTTAACGTTCGGATCGTCGGGGAAATTGATGGTGTCGTCGGGAGTTCCGTCGCCGAAGTTCCACACCCACTGTTCAATATAACCGTAAAGGGTAAACGATAAGTCTTTAAACTGGACTTCCTCGTTCGAGCAGTTGGAGACACTGGATGAGAACATGGCTACAGGAGGCTGCGAAACATATACTTCATTCATCACAATTCTTACATAGCCGGTTGTATCGGTCGTCGTCAGCTTCACATTATATGTACCCCATGACGGGAACACGTGTGAAGGATTCATCAGCAACGAGGTGCCGCCGTCGCCGAAATCCCAGCTCCAGCTTGCCACAGCGCCGATATTGGTAGCTGCCGGATCTACTGCAAAATCAACAGACTGGCTTTCGCATGATGCTCCCCAGGTGAAATCAACACCGGGATTCGGATCAAATGTCAAAGTCATGATATCGTTGGCTTCCCCGCACATATCAATGCCTGTTCCAGTGAGGGTGAGGATTACCGAACCGATGGCGTAATCGGTTTCACTCGGAAAATACACCGGATTAAGTGAAGCAGCATCGCTGAATGTGCCGGTTCCGGAAGTAATCCAGTAAACCGAAGAGGTATTGGTTGCCGTAGCATAGATAATGTGAAAGTCACAGGCATCGCAAACGGTCGCATCAGGGCCTGCATCTACCACGGGGTAAGGGATAATGGAGAGCAACATATCATCGGAAGCTGAACCACAGAGCGGATTAGAAGCCGTAAGGGTCAACGTTACGACGCTGTTGGCGATATCATTGACTCCAGGGATATAGTCGGCATACAGGGAAGTCGGGTTTATAAACGTTCCGTCACCGGCAGTTGTCCATAGTACCGTCGAGTATTCAAAGGCATCTCCTGACAATTGGGCGATACTGTTTTCACAGATGATATCGTCAGCGCCTGCATCAGCAGCAGGAAGTTCGTTGATCACAATGGTTCCGTTCATTGCCGATTGGCAACCGGTGACCGTGTTGACAGCCTGAACGGTATAGGTTCCGGGATACTGATTGCCGAATGATACAGGACTCCCTGTACCGGCCACAACTATTCCGAAAGGATTTCCGTCGAGGAATAATTCATAATTCACGCCGGTTTCAGAACCGTCGAGACCAATATTTGCCGTGCCGCAATTAGTCCCGGCCGGAATTACATTATAAACCAACGGGTTGTTTACAATAATTGTTGAGCCGCTCATGGTCGACTGGCAGGTGAGGGCCGTTGCGCTGGCATTAACGGTATAAATGCCCGAAAGGTATTGAACACCGAAATCAAGAATTCCGCCTGTTCCGGTCAGGGTGTCAACCGGAAAAGTATTATTCAGCATTAATATATAGGTGATCCCTGATTCGGAACCATTCAGGATGATATTACTGCCGGAACAATTGGTGCCCTGCGGATAAATGGCATAAGAGGTTGGAAAAGGCCTGAAAACCGTGGAATCGTTCATTTCGGAAGCGCATCCGGTCACGTCATTCACGGCTATCACCGTATAGGTGCCTGCAATCCATTGGGGACCAAAGTCCAGTGCATTTCCGGTTCCGGCTATGGACGTGCCAATCAACGTCGTTCCGTTAAATAACTGATACGAAACACCGGTTTCTGATCCTGATAAACCAACAGACTGGCCGACACAGATAGTACCGGCAGGTACAATATTGAATACGAAGGGATTGGGATTAATGACGAAGGAACCGCTCATCATTTCCTGGCAATTCGTGCTCTGGCTGATGGCCAGTATGGTATAAGTTCCGGTGGTCATCTGGGAGCCGAAATCAATCGGGTTCCCGGTTCCTGAGATCGTATCGATCTGAACTGAGCCATCGAGCAGTAAAACATAATCAACATTAAGCTGAGAACTGCTAAGTCCTATGACTGTACCCGGACAGCCTGATCCTGTGGAAGTGATTGTAAAGACAGTAGGCTGAGGATAGATGTTGACAGCGCCTGACATTTGGGAATAGCATCCCGTTGCCGGATTGGTGGCAACAACAGTATATACGCCTGTAATCGATTGAGGGCCAAAGTCGAGCGCACTTCCCGTACCGGCTACCGGCGATCCGACTGTAGTGGTGCCAAGGTATAACTGGTACGAAACACCGGTTTCCGATCCGGATAAGCCGATGGATTGGCCTGCACAAATATAACCGGCAGGCGTCAGGCTGAATACCAACGGATTCGGATTCATGACGAGCGAACCGTTCATCAGCGACTGGCAAAAACTGTTTTGGTTCACAGCCAGTATGGTATAGGTCCCGGCAGTCGTTTGGG
>Ga0209099_1003967_pt1 | contig 11588 bp, 11 predicted proteins | sample AD_JPNHW2_MetaG_FD_184430 | JGI IMG/M metagenome (GOLD analysis project Ga0209099, IMG submission 184430) | Active sludge microbial communities of municipal wastewater-treating anaerobic digesters from Japan - AD_JPNHW2_MetaG (SPAdes) (version 2) | ecosystem: Engineered > Bioreactor > Anaerobic...
GAAATGCCCACATTCCCGGGAGGAGATGATGCCAGGGCGAGATTCCTTGCCGACAATATCCGTTATCCTGAACAAGCATCAGAAAACGGCATCCAGGGCATTGTATATGTCTCATTCATCATTGATTCCAAAGGTAATGTAACAAACGTAAAAGTTTTGCGTGGTATTGGTGGAGGATGTGATGAAGAAGCCATGAGGGTTATCAAAATGATGCCTCCCTGGCATCCGGCAAAGCAGAACGGAAAGACTGTACGTTATTTGTTCAATATGCCGGTTACATTCAAACTGCAATAATCTGATCAAACAAATTAAAAAACGCCATCCTTCGGGGTGGCGTTTTTTATTTGATTGCAACCGGATGATGAATGATATCGCTTAGCTGATTTGTGCTGTTGCAAAATTCAATCCTGCATCATAAGCTCCAAGATTCAGGTTCACAATATCTTCACCCTTCCTTCCAAATAATTTCCTGATGGCATCTCTTAGTTTTTCGGCAGGTATCTCGAGAAAAAGAGCTGCAGCTCCCAGTATTACCATGTTTGCAGATCTGGCTGAACCCAGGTTCCTGGCAATATCATCAGCATCCAACGCTATATGCTTTTTCAGGCTTGATATGTCAGCCATGAGTTTATCCATCTCAGGATAGTTGCCGATATTGATAAAAGGCTTGATATTGGTAATAACCCATCCATCGGCTGAAAGATAAGGCAAGTATCGTAACGATTCCATTGGTTCAACCGATATGATAAGGTCAGCCTGGCCATAAGGAATAAGGTCGGAAGCAATTTCATGGTCGGCAATCCGCAGGTTTGATGAAACATCACCTCCCCGTTGGCTCATGCCATGCACTTCGGCCTGTTTAAGGTACAACCCTGAGTCGAGCGCTGCCATACCAATGGCTGCAGCAATCGAAAGAATTCCTTGTCCGCCAACACCGGCTAATATTATATCCCTTTTCATTTTGTGAATCTCTTATTAAGTATCAATATCATGATTTCCTGAAACTTATTGTGGCTTAGCTTCTTTCCTGGCAACCTTAAGGTTTCTGGTTGCTGTCTGAATACATTCCCTTCTCGGAATCACAACTGAAACACCCTTATAGTCAAGCTCTTTCCTGATAGCCGCCATATTCTCCTCATGATACTTCGGCGAAGGATTAAGAGTGATTATATGTTCAGGGTCAACCCCAACACCTTGGCAGATATTCTCAATTTTCCCCGTGGCTGCCGAGTCCTGGCCGCCGGTCATGGCTGTAGTGGCATTATCCAGTATTATTACCGTGACTGACGAGTTATCATTTACACAATCGATCAGCCCTGTAATTCCGCTATGGATAAAGGTGCTGTCGCCAATTACTGCAACAGCCGGATTCAACCCTGCATCGGAGGCACCTTTAGCCATGGTGATGCTTGCACCCATATCTACACAGCTATTGATCGCATTGAACGGTTCGAGAGCGCCAAGCGTATAGCAGCCGATATCGGAGAAAACGCGTCCTTTGCTCCATGTTTCAAGAGCCTGGTTCAGTGCGTTATATGAATATATATGAGGGCATCCTTTGCATAATGAAGGCGGACGGCCAACAACAGTAGCAGGGATATTGCGGCCACGCGTATCTGCCTGCCCGAGGGCAACTGCAACAATATTCGGGTTAAGTTCACCATCAAAGGAGATAGTTCCGTCGAGACGGCCATGTATAGGCTTGCCATGATTGAGATAGCCGCGCAGCATCTCTTCCACCACAGGATTTCCTTCTTCCAGCAGTAATAAGGAATCGCATTCTGAATATATCTTTTCAACCAGCGATTTCGGGAGCGGGTACTGACCGATTTTCAATACAGGAAAAGGAACCTTGCGGTCGGGGAAGTTTTCCATCAGGTAATTCACTGCAATGCCTGTGGTAATAATGCCCATTGAATGATCGGGGCCTTCGGTAAACTTGTTAAAGCCGCCGGTTTCGCTCATGGCTGTAAAATCGGCCTGTTTACTGACGAGCGTTTTATATTGTTTCCTGGCGATTGCGGGTAGAAGGATAAATTGTTTCAGGTTTGAAGGAAGTTTAACGCTATTTTGATCTCGGCCCGGCATCCTGAGCACACCCGAACGTGAGTGTGCCAGTCGCGTGGTGATACGCAGCATTACAGGTGTCGCTAATTTTTCCGAAAGCTCAAATCCGTATAACACCATGTCGTAAGCTTCCTGCTGGTTTGATGGCTCCAGTATCGGGATCATGGCAAATTTCCCATAAAACCTCGAATCCTGCTCATTTTGAGACGAATGCATGGATGGATCATCGGCAGCCACTACAATGAGCCCTCCATTGGCCCCGGTAATCGCTGAATTAACAAAAGCATCGGCTGCCACGTTCATTCCTACATGTTTCATACAAACCATGGCACGCTTTCCTGCATACGACATCCCAAGGGCTGCCTCCATGGCAGTCTTCTCGTTTGCCGCCCAGGATGCATGTATGGTTCCTTCCCTGGCTTCCTTTGAATTCTTTACAAATTCAGTGATCTCGGTCGAAGGGGTACCGGGGTATGCATAAACGCCCGACACACCTGCATCAATAGCAGCCTGGGCTATTGCCTCATCACCCAGCAACATGAGTTTCGTCATTCCTTTGAAATTAGGTGTTTTACTGAACTATACAAAACTATGAAATTACCTTATCATGGGCTGTGGAATCATTCTAAATTTCAGTGAAAATGCTGTATCTAAAAGGGCCTCTACCGCCAGTTTTATCAGTAAATATAACCTCAGGAATATGAAAACTGAGAGCAGCAGCATTTATGGTTCTTTTTCCTCGCTTTCATATACCTGGTCCATTTCCATCAAGAAATTTCTTTAAGTTTGAAAACCAAATCATACAAATTCCATCGATAATTTGAATTACCTGGCACATCTTTATCTTGCAGGCACTGATACCGGCAAAATCGTAGGCAACTTCATTGCTGATGCGGTAAAGGGTGATGATTACCTGAATTTTGCCCCTCACATCAGGAGTGGCATCATTATGCACCGCCGCATTGATTCATTTACCGACAATCATCCCGTTGTAAGAGAGAGTATCAGACGGCTCAGGCCGAAACATCATAAATTCTCAGGCATCATTGTGGATATGTTTTATGACCATTTTTTAGCAGCAAACTGGAGCGATTACTCATCGGAAGATTTGCTTGCATTCACGAATCACAGGTTTGCAATCCTGATTGATCATTTCCACCTGATGCCGCATCGTACTCAGCGCATGTTGCCGCACATGATACGCAACAACTGGCTTATGGCCTATGCCTCTCTTGATGGCCTTGACCAGGCATTGACCGGGATTTCGCAACGTACAACGTTTGTCTCCCGCATGGAGGACGCAGTTGAAGATCTTAAAGCCAATTATTCAGGTTTTGAAAAAGAGTTCAGGGAATTCTTTCCTGATATACAGAAATTTGTCAGTGAAAACGGCTTTGATTCCTTCCAGGAAAGAATTGTCACGTAACAATTTGACAAAAAAAGGCTTCCTTATAATGGAAAGCCTCTTAAAAAAGATAGTCCGGAATTAATCTTCTGCAATGATCTCTTTGCCGGCGGCCAGATCTTCAAGCATGGCCGTGGTAATTGATTTTGGCCTCTCAAGCGGATATCCCAATGCGCGGTCCCAGATGAGGTTGGCACATATACCAATAGCCCTTCCGATACCAAAGAGAACAGTGTAAAAATCATATTCCCTTACCCCATAATGCCACTGGATAACACCGGACTGGGCATCAACATTTGGCCAAGGATTTTTAGCTTTTCCCTGTTCATGGAGAATTGGCGGAACGACTTTGTAAAGCATGTCAACATATTTGAAGATGGGGTCTTCAGCAATGTGATTAAGTGACCATTCACGCTGCAGCATGTAACGCGGATCGGTTTTACGCAGCACAGCATGGCCGAAACCGGGGACAACCTGCCCTGACTCAAGTGTTTCCCATACGAACTTCTTCATTTGTTCTTCGGTGGGTACAACACCATCCATTTGTTCCATCACGTGATGCAACCATCGCAACACTTCCTGGTTGGCAAGGCCGTGAAGCGGCCCGGCCAGACCATTAATCATAGAAGAAATTGACAGATAGACATCCGACAATGAGCTTCCGACAAGGTGGCCTGTATGGGCGCTTACATTTCCTCCTTCATGGTCGGCATGTATAATAAAATGCATGCGGCTAACGTCGTCGTATGGCTTCCCTATGCCCATCATATGAGCAAAATTGCCACCAAAATCAAGGTAAGGATTTGATTGTATCCGTTTCCCGTCGCGGTACAATTTTGCGTATATGTAAGTAGCAATTTCAGGCATCTTTGCCATGAGGTTGAGAGAATCTTCGTAGGTAGAATCCCAGTAATCAAGCTTATGCAACTTACCTGAAGCATATTTTTTGGCAAAAAGTGATTCGCGCTGCAGCGTAGTGACGACTGCTGAGAAAATGGCCATCGGGTGGCTGCAACATGGCATTCCGTCAATTACCTCGTAAACATACCTGGGAAGTATGTGTCTCTTGTTAAACTCATCCAGAATATCCTGAAGATCATCTTCAGTCGGCATATCACCCGTCACCAGGAGGTAGAAAAGCCCTTCCACATAAGGCATCTCCGATCCTTTTGGCTTTGGAAGCTTCTCAAATACCTCAGGCAGGGTATACCCGCGGTACCTGATACCTTCAAAAGGATCGAGGTACGAAATATCCGTAACGAGGGCTTTTACACCTCTCATACCTCCGATAACCTGCGCGATTGTAACTTTGTCAACTACAACATTTCCAAATTCTTTAAGAAGCCTTTCAGTACGGGGACGCCATTCAACGATCTTTTCGTGAAGTTTGTCTTTGAGTCGGGTTGCCATAATATATATTGTTATTATTGTTGATTACATGTTCTCGATCATTGCCGTGGCAAATTCACTGGTTTTTAGTTTTGTGGCGCCTTCCATTAGCCGGTGGAAATCGTAGGTGACTTTTTTCATGGCTATGGTTTTCTCCATGGATGAATAGATGAGCCGGGCTGCTTCGTTCCAGCCGAGGTATTCGAACATCATGGCCCCGCTGAGTATCACTGACCCGGGGTTTACCTGGTCGAGTCCCGCATATTTGGGAGCTGTGCCATGAGTTGCTTCAAAAATTGCATAACCATTGCTGTAATTGATATTGGCGCCGGGAGCAATTCCAATTCCACCGACCATGGCAGCAAGCGCATCGCTAATATAATCACCGTTGAGGTTGAGTGTGGCTATTACCGAATATTCCCGTGGCCTGAGCAATATCTGCTGAAGAAAAGCATCAGCAATAACATCCTTTACAATGATTTTACCTGATTCAATGGCTTGCTGCTGCAATTTATCAGCTTCCTCCTTGCCATTTTCGGTAACAATTCTGTCGTATTGTGCCCAGGTAAATACTTTATCACTGAATTCGCGTTCTGCCAACTGGTAGCCCCAGTTTTTAAAAGCGCCTTCGGTAAATTTCATGATATTTCCTTTATGCACCAGTGTAACGGAAGGCAGCCTTCTTGAAACTGCATACTCAATGGCAGCCCTCACAAGGCGTTCGGTACCTTCGAGCGACACAGGCTTGATACCCAGAGAGGAAGATTCGGGAAAACGAATCTTCTTCACACCCATTTCATTGACCAGGAATTCACGTAATTTTTCTGCTTCGGGTGTTCCCTGCATAAATTCGATTCCGGCATAAATATCTTCGGTGTTTTCACGGAAAATGTGCATATCAACGGCTCCCGGGTCTTTCACGGGGCTGGGGACTCCTTTAAACCAACGCACGGGCCTGAGGCACACGTATAGATCAAGCATCTGGCGCAAAGCCACGTTCAGTGAACGGATACCTCCTCCAACCGGGGTGGTGAGAGGACCTTTGATACCTACAATATATTCCCTGAAGGCATCTAGTGTTGAATCTGGTAACCAGTTTCCGGTTGCGCTGAATGCTTTTTCACCGGCAAGTACTTCTTTCCATAAGATTTTTCGCTTTCCAAGGTAAGCCTTTTGCACAGCAGCGTTAAAAACCCTGACCGAAGCATTCCAGATATCGGGCCCGGTACCATCTCCCTCAATAAAGGGAATTACAGGATTATCAGGCACATTCAGCTTCCCGTTTATTATGGTTATTCTATTTTCTGACATTATTTCTGGTTGATTTTCTTTAGTTTATCACTATGCAATAATACAAAATATATAGATTTAAGCATATTTAATGATGTTTATACAAAGATAACGCATATGTAAAAAAAAGTGCACTTTGAACAAGCTGTAATTCAACTTTGTTCAATGATCGTTGCAATTTGTTAAATATTTACCAGAAATGACGGCCAATATGTACTCAGTGAGCAAAAGCACTATTTTTTATGACGGCTCATGCGCGTTCTGCAACACCTGGGTCAAAATTATTAAGCGACTGGATCATCAGAACCAAATAAATATCAGCACTTTACAATCTGTTGATTATAGCGCTCTGCCTAATAAGCACAAGTCAAATCCCCCGGCTGATACTGTGATTCTGCTTCATCATGAGAAAATCTATATAAAATCGGATGCTGTGCTCAGGGTAATTTCAATACTTGGCTTTCCGTTTAATCTGCTGTCAATCTTCAGGATAGTGCCACGCCGCTGCCGCGACAAGTTCTATGATTTCATTGCAAGAAACAGGTACAGGTTTGCCGGACAGGTTAACAGTTGTGCAATTCCTCCGGCAGTTCACGATAAGTGAGTTGCCTGAACAGGGTTATTTTGAATCCGGTTACCAATTCTTTTGAAGAAGCAAATGAATGATATTCTCATATTGGTTAGCGTTATTTATGTAAGTTTGTACTCTCAAAAGTAATTCGCCTATTATTCATGCAACTGCCTTCAAGATTTCTCTCACTCCTCCTGCTGCTTTTTGTTATAACTTCCGCATCTGTCTTCGCTCAAAACGGCGCAGTTCGCGGATTTGTTTATGATAAAGAATCAGGTGAACCTATTATTTTCACCAACGTTTACCTTTACAAAACCTCGCACGGTGCAGCTACCGATGAAAACGGTTATTTCTCCATAACCAGGATTCCTGACGGCAAATACACCCTTATGGTGACCTATCTCGGCTACGACACGCTCCGCGAACCCGTCGATATCAAAGGCAGCGTGGTTATAAACAAGAAACTATACCTGGCTAAAGGCTCTTACCAGTTGCAGGGAATCAATATTACAGCCGAATACACAGAGCAACGGACCGAAACCCGAACGTCAGTAGTAAAGATCACACCAAAGCAAATCAGGCAAATACCAACCGTAGGCGGCCAGGCCGACCTGGCCCAGTATCTGCAGGTATTGCCCGGAGTGATATTCACCGGCGACCAGGGCGGGCAATTGTATATCCGCGGCGGAGCTCCCATTCAGAACAAGGTGGTACTCGACGGCATGGTGATTTACAATCCTTTCCATTCCATCGGGCTTTTCTCGGTATTTGAAACCGACATTCTCAGGACTGCCGATATATATACCGGAGGTTTTGGCGCCGAAAACGGCGGAAGGATATCATCGGTGATGGATCTCACAACCCGCGACGGCAATAAAAAAAGGATAGCCGGAAAAGCCGGAGCCAGCACATTTGGCGCAAACCTGCTGCTCGAAGGACCGATTAAGAAACAGAAAACCTCAGATGACGGCAGTTCGTCATTTATTTTATCATACAAGAATTCATACCTGGAGCAAACGTCAAAAGCCTTATACAGCTATATCGATGAAAACGGGCTGCCTTTCAATTTCAGGGACCTGTATGGAAAAGCTTCAATCAATGCATCCAATGGCAGTAAGGTGAATTTCTTTGGTTTCAATTATTCCGATCAGGTTGAATACAAAGCTGTTTCAAACTTTAACTGGGACGCATACGGCGCCGGGATGAATTTTGTGGTGATACCCGGAAAAAGCCCGGTTCTTATCGAAGGGAATTTTGCTTACTCTTCCTATAAGATGAACCTTACCGAAAACACACTTGCACCCCGTACCAGCCTCGTCCGCGGTTTTAATATGGGCATGAATTTCACCTATTTTTTCGGGAAGGACCAGATGAAATACGGTTTTGAGATGCAGGGATTCAAGACTGTTTTTGATTACTTCAATTCTGCAAACCGTAAGATCGATCAAACGCAGAACACATCAGAAATAGCCGGTTACTTCACTTATAAAATCGCCCGTAGTAAGTTCCTTATCGAGCCGGGAATGAGGTTCCAATGGTATGCTTCTCTGTCAGAAATCTCGCCCGAGCCCAGGCTGTCGATGAAATATCTGGTGTCGGACAAACTGCGTTTCAAGATGGCAACAGGCCTCTATACCCAGAACTTTATCGCAGCCAACAGCGACCGGGATGTTGTAAACCTTTTCTACGGATTCCTTTCAGGCCCCGAAAACCTGCCAACGACTTTCGACGGCAAAAAGGTGACCAGCAAATTGCAAAAAGCTCAGCATCTCATTCTGGGTGCCGAAATTGATGTGATGAAAAACATGCTGATTAATATTGAAGCTTATTATAAGAACTTCTCACAGCTCACTAATATCAACCGTAACAAGATATTTGAAGACATAGGTGAATACCAGGATAAGCCTGAATACCTCCGCAAGGACTTCATCATTGAAAATGGTTCGGCCAAAGGTGTGGACTTTTCAATGAAATACGAGAACAAGAACCTGTATCTCTGGGTAGTTTACTCCCTGGGATTTGTAAACCGCTACGACGGCCTCATTCATTATGTGCCTCATTATGACAGGCGGCACAACGTGAACATAGTTTCATCCTACAAATTCGGCAAACTCAATAGCTGGGAGGTTAACGGGCGCTGGAACCTGGGGTCAGGTTTCCCTTTCACGCAAACACAGGGCTACTATGAGAAACTGAACTTCGCACAGGGTATTTTCTCTGATATCACCACCATGAATGGCGATCTCAGCATAATTTACGGCACTATAAACGGCGGACGCCTGTCGTATTATCATCGTCTCGATCTCGGCCTGACAAAGAAATTCTCCTTCAGTGAAAATGTCACCCTCGATGCCAACTTCACTGTTACCAATGTGTATGACAGGGATAACATCTTTTATGTGAACAGGATAACCAACGAAAAGGTTTACCAGTTGCCAGTGATGCCAAGTTTTGGGTTAACACTGAATTTCTGACCAAAGAGTTAGAAAGAAAACCGCGTTATTCTTTGTTTTTGGTGTCAATGATAATGGTCACAGGGCCATCGTTAATGAATTCCAGCTGCATATTTGCACCAAACACCCCTGTGCTTAACGGCTTTCCAAGTTCGGTTTCCATTTGGCCGACAAACTTTTCATAAAGCGGAACAGCTGTTTCGGGCTTTGCTGCCCTGATGTATGATGGCCGGTTGCCTTTTTTGGTACTTGCATGTAAAGTAAACTGGCTTACTACCATAACATCACCACCGGTATCAGCCACCGACAGGTTCATCACTCCCTGATCGTCGTTGAAAATCCTGAGCCTGGCAATTTTGGCAGCCAGCCAATCTATATCTTCCTTGTTATCAATATCCTCTATTCCGATCAATACCAGCAAACCATGCCCTATCCGGCTGAACTCTGCGCCGTCAATGGTAAGTCTGCATCCTGTAACCCTTTGAATAACTGCTCTCATAAATTATCACTAAGTCACCGGCTGTTCCACGCCTCATCATTCATACTCAACCACATCCAGATTTTCATCATTAAGGATTGACAAATAGTTGCGGTACCGGCCTTCGTTAATTTCACCTCTTTGGAGTGCTTCTTTTACGGCGCAGCCGGGCTCATGCACATGCGTGCAATTGGTGTACCGGCATTCGGGGAGCAAAGCCCTGAACTCGGGGAAACGTTCACCCACCTCACGGCTTTCAAAATGAATGAGCCCAAACTCCTTAATACCTGGTGTATCAATAATATAACCTCCACCTGTCAACGGCAGCATTTCGGCAAACGTAGTGGTGTGCATACCCTTAAGGTGATAGCCGGAAATGTTTCCTGTTTTAAGATTCATGGAAGGTTCAACCGCGTTGATAAGCGCTGTTTTACCCACCCCCGAATGGCCGGTGAGCAGGCTTGTTTTATGAGCGAGCAATGTTTTGAACTCATCCAGGTTTGTGCCTTCGAGCGCCGAAACAGCCATCACACCATAGCCAATATTCCGGTAAAGCTCCATTAATGCCCGGTACCTCTCGTCTGATTTGGAACTGTAGATATCAATCTTATTAAACACAACGCAGGCCGGTATATGGTAGGCTTCGGCTGTTACGAGCACCCGGTCGATAAATCCGGTCGATGTCCTGGGTTGCTCAATGCTCGCAATAATTATCAGCTGATCGATGTTGGCAGCGATGATATGAGAGAATTTCGAAAGCTTTATCGATTTGCGGATGATATAGTTGTGGCGCTCGCTAATGGTATGTATCAAACCCTCCTGTTTTTGCTCCGGCAGATCGAATTCCACAAAATCGCCAACGGCAATAGGATTGGTGGTGCGTATGCCATGAATCCTGAATTGCCCTTTCAGGCGGCACTGAAATACCTCACCAGTTTCTGTCCTGACAAAATAAAAACTACCGGTAGATTTAGTTACAACACCTTTCAAATTTTCGCTATTACCTGAATTTTAACCGTTTGCGTTATAATATTGCCTATCATCGTGTAAAACTACAAATTCCTGCCTATATTTGAGTTATAATTCAAGTGATGATGACAGTTTGCACCATTCTCCAGTTTGCCGTCAGCCCGGTACTTTTCCTGTTACTGTATATCTTCCTTCGTTTTAAATACCGGGAAGGCGATTTTTCGCTTTTCTTTAAAGTATTTATCATTGGTTTGCTAAGCATACTGGTTGTTATGCTTGCTGACTTTATCATTCATAAAGCCGGCCTCGACAGCCTGCACAGCTTTCATAGAACCATGTTTTACGCATTTGTGCTTACGGCAGGGCTCTTCGAATTGATTAAATTTCTCATTATCAGATTGGTTGCGTATAAGGACAACCGATTTGTGAGCATAAGCGATGGCATTGTTTATTCGCTGGTTGCAGCGCTTGGATTTACAACATCATATTCTGTTTACGCCTATTTCTTTCCGCCCGAATTTGTAAAAACATGCACATACGCATGGAGCATTGGCCCGGCTGTGCTAAGTATTGCTACGGTTATGGGATTTTTCTTCGGCATCGCTCAAAAAAGACGCAACAGTTTTATTGATATACTGACAGGGCTCTCTGCCGCGATAGTTTTGCACGGAGTGTACCGGTTTTGCCTCTTATATAATGATAACACCCTGCTGTTAATGTCGCTCATTGCCATGGCAATAATTGCTATCACACTTATTGTCAGGGCTGTACGCAGCAGCCAAATATCAGCATAAACGATAGATTTTGCCGGGCAGGCAACGAACAATTCCTTCAAATTCAAGATTGAGAAGAGCGGATGCCGCTTTCGACGGCTGCATACCTGTTCTTCCGATTACTGAATCAATATCAAGGTCACCTTCATTACGAAGCAGGTCAATGACCGATTGCTCCTCGGGAGGCAGTTCT
>Ga0209099_1003968_pt1 | contig 11588 bp, 12 predicted proteins | sample AD_JPNHW2_MetaG_FD_184430 | JGI IMG/M metagenome (GOLD analysis project Ga0209099, IMG submission 184430) | Active sludge microbial communities of municipal wastewater-treating anaerobic digesters from Japan - AD_JPNHW2_MetaG (SPAdes) (version 2) | ecosystem: Engineered > Bioreactor > Anaerobic...
GGCGCTTCACTGACAAGGATGCGGAACTCATCAGGACCTTCACCAATGAGCTACAGGCTGTTTCCGGCATCTCGGTCTCCAGGGTCAATAAAATCACGTTCACGCTGGTAAGCTGGCGGCGTATCATCCCCAAGCCGTTCAACCAGTGTACCATCAATGACCTGCACAAGGGCATCATGGACCTCAGGAAAGCGAAAACACCCCGGGGTCAACTCTACAAGGCAAACACGGTCAGCGACTTTCTCAAGGTCCTCAAACAGTTCTACATCTGGCTCTCCCGGAACAGACTTACCCGGATCTCCCGCGACCGGATCCATGAGATCAAAGCCCCCGGTCGTGACCCGATGACAACCACCGCGTCCGACCTGCTCACGCCCGATGAGATCATGCGCATGGTCAAGGCCTGCAAACGGGACTCCGACCGGGCGCTCCTCCTGACCCTCTATGAAGGTGCATTCCGGATCGGGGAGATCGGGCGGCTGACCTGGGGCGATCTCAAGTTCGATGAATACGGGGTGATCGCCAACGTGTTCTTCAAGACCGACAAACCCCGGTACATCCGCCTCGTTATGGCGCTCGAATACCTTGCCCGCTGGCGTTCCGTCTATCCCGGCATTCCGGAGGGCAATGCTCTGGTCTTCATCAACCGGCGTGGTGAACCGCTGACCCATGCCCAGGTGAGCCGGCAGCTCGACCGGATCGCACTCCGTGCCGGGATTACCAAGCGTGTCAACCCCCATGTCTTCCGGCACTCCCGGATCACGCATCTCGTCCGGGAAGGGATCAGCGAGAGTGTCATCAAGGCGATCGCATGGGGATCGCAGGACAGCCGGATGCTCAAGACCTACCTGCACCTGACCGGGCAGGATATCGATAACGAGATGCTCCGGCTCTATGGCATCGAGGTCCCGGAGAAGAAACGGCAACGCGGTCTCAAGCCTCATCAGTGCGGTCACTGCTCGACCATCAACCCGCCGACCAACGAGTACTGCGGGACCTGCGGGCATCCCTTAACTGTGGAGGTTGAAAAGATGGTCGCGGCGACCGGGGATACTGTCCGGAAAATCCTGTTGGAGAACCCGCAGGCGCAGCGGATATTCCTCGACATCCTGAAGCAGGTACAGAAACTTCCCGCATAATTTTTTATCAGCATCGTACGACGCAGTTTTGAGAAATCTATTTATAATCGGTATACCTTAGTGTACCTCATGTCAAGGATCATCAAGGTGTCTGATGAGGTCTATGATGCCCTCCAGACCCTGAAAGATTACCCTTCCACCTCGTTCAGCGATATCATCAAGGGAGTACTGGAACTTCAGTTCCCGGGGGATTTCTTTGGCGATACTGATGCGATAGACCGGCAGCTGATCCGGGAAGAGCTGGGGATGGAGAACCGGGCACCCGGTGAACTTCGGCAGATCGTTAAAGCGCGCAAGATGCGCAAGAAGGTGAACAATGACAATACCGATATTTATTGAGAATAGTATGTGTGACTCCGGGCTGGCGGATCTGTCCCGATCCTGCCGGTTCGTCAATACCCTGGAGGGACCGTATGCAGAAGATTCCGCAGATCTCCTCTTCTCAACCCGTACTCCGTGACGGCATCCTGACCATTCCGCAGGAGGTCTTCCGCGCCATGCATCCCATGGACCAGGCTGCAGCCCAGGCGCTCCAGGTCATCGGCAAAGCCCGGATCCTCCCGCAGGATCCTGCCGCCACCGGGTGATACCATGGCAGGTGGTATTAACGCTCTCCTGATCGATACCCCGGACCCCGTCCCTGCCCAGCGAGGACCCGGCGAGGCGTCCGAGCGACCCCGGAGGGGGGGGTGGCATCCCCGGCAGGGAAAGCGGCGCGGAGCGCCGCGTCCTCCTTTCCTTGATAGAATGGTTACATCTGCACGTTCAGCTGGTTGTTCAGATGGTTCCAGCCAAAACCCGAAAGAACGCAAACGGCGCCGTGCCTATCACCGTTTACGGACCGGCCTGGCGTTCCACTATGGCAAGAGAATGCGGTTCCTCACATTGACCCTGGTAGAAGGATCTAACAACGATATTCACCAGTGTTTCCGGGCATTCAAAGAGCGGATCCGCAGGCTGACCCCCAACAAGATCCGGAAGATGGATCCTGAGTATTTCACAGACCAACGGATGCACCGGTTCTTCGGACCGGAAGAGGGCTGGGACAAGAAGGTCAAGTTCGAATATTTTGCCGTCAACGTATCCGGATCCCGGCAGCACATGCATATCCTGTATTTCGGGTCGTTCCTTCCCCAGCCGATTCTCAAGAAAATGTGGAAGGAGATCACCGGGGATTCCGATATCATCGACATCAGGACGACACGGGAAGGCATCAACAATGACGGGCGGCTGGCCGGGTATGTCCTCGCGCAGTATGTCGGGAAGCAGGAAGGGGATATCCGGTTCCAGATGTCGCATGGCTGGACCTGGAAGGGGATGGTCAAGGACTGGAAGCGCGCAGTAAGAAAATATACAACAGATGTTCGTGGGGTAAAGAGAGTTGACTTCCAGAACCTTCTTCGATATTGGGCTGATTTTGTCAAGAGCATGAAGACAAAACAGGTGAAATTAACTTAATTTAAAGGCCGTTATTAATGAGAATGAAAAATCAAATCGTATAATTTAACGTCATTAAAAATAGATTGAATTTTTGGCGGAAAAACATGCGGAGATTCTATCCATTTATTTTAGGGTTGTTGATTCTTCTAATCATTTCAAGCGGATGCATCCAAGTATCTGAAAAGACTAGAGCAAGTGGTAATGCTTTAGCGGGGTACGAAATTACAGAACATATATACCTTTATGGAGATAGGGGGCCACTCACAAAAGAATATGATGTTCGGATATGGGCTTTGGGAGTTGATGTTGTAAGAGAAAAAGGTGTTTCTGAAGCTACAAAGAATGCGTATTTACGTAGTTATAATGAAGCAATGAAAGCATTCTCAAAATGATTTAAAAAAAATGAGTGTATTCCATCTATTGACTCGTGATAGAATATGACAAAGTATTGTATTGAATGTAAAACCCCCCTCTCATTTTTCCGTCGTTTGTCTTCTTCGATATGTAAAGAATGTCAGGAAAAGAAAATTGTAGAAGAAAAAAAACGGCGAATGGAGTTCCTTGCGGAAGAAAATAAAAGAATTGTGGAAGAAGAAAAAAGACATTCTGATCACCTTGCGGAAAGAAAAAAGATCAAATCCTATGTTATTATTAATAAAGAAATTACGGATAATCAGCTTGAAAGTCTGAAAAAACATAAAACTAATGATTTAATCGCGTTTTATAATGAAATCTTGTCAGAATTTGAATCGGATGGGAAAGTTGAGAAAAGTGAATTGGCAACTCTTCAAGCCATTCAAACAACGCTCGGTTTACCTCATGACGAGATACGATATGATGAAAAATTTGTTCCGTATACGTATGCATATATGATAAAAGAAGAAAATAAACTGCCCCCTTGTATACTTTCTGTTGGAGACGGGGTCTCTCCTCCTATTCTCAAAAAAGGGGAAGAAATTCACTATTTAACACCTGTAATTTTGAAAGAGATGAGAGTGAAGAAATTGGGATATGAAGGTGGATCGCATGGTGTGAGTATACGCATCATGAAGGGTGTGAGTTATAGGGTCGGGGCAACTCGTGGGCATATATTAAAAGAAGAAGCATTAACCGAAACATCTCGAGGTTTTTTCATTATTACGAATAAAAGACTTCTCTTACAGCCGTTACAAAGCAATAAAGCCGTGAGTATCCCTCTAGAAAAGGTCATCTCTTACAATTGTTTTGAAAATGGTATTAGCGTTTATAAGGACGGGCGCGAGAAAGGATTCTTTTTTGAGACCCCCAAAAAAGGTTCATCAGAAGTAATCGGATTAGTCCTTGAATATTTATTTAATCCGATTATGAAAGGTGATTCAGTAAAATAGTTTTTTCGTTTGTTGTTAAGGTTGATGAACAGAAAGAATATTTTTATGGTGTCTTATTATTAATGTTAATATATGGAGCAGTTGGGTTTTCCTGATATTCAGCAAGCGGAAAATTTGCGTACTGTTTTTCAGCTAGCACATGAGCGAAATGAAAATATAGTTAATTTAATTCGAGCTACAGACGGTGCAATATGCGGTTTTTTAGGATTAACTGTAATTGAATTATTTAAAGATGGAGTTGATTTAAAATCTCTGACGGTACCCTTTTTTTGTGGAATATTGATTGTATCAATGTTTCTATGGCGTAATAGAGTAAATGCATATCAAAGAGATATTGTTAAAGGTTATAACCGAATGGTGAATTGTGAATATTTTTTAGATGTCCCATATCGAATGACGATAAGAAAAAATATAGAAGAAGATATTCAAAAAAATTCGGATATTATTACTAAACCTAAAAATTTTGATGACTTATGTGAATATTTGAAACCTGAAAATTATAAGCATCCGGAACATGACAAAGCAAATTGTTGGGCTTGTGTGTTTGAAGGCTTGGGAATTTTAATTTTTATTTTTTGGTTTTGCCAATGGATAACCTAATTTTTTTGGTAAAAGAATCAGAATTTGTCGGGAACAAAAGAGTAAGCGCATCGAACCTTATGGAAGAGTGCGCCGACCGGGACTCGAACCCGGGTTTAGGCGTTGGCAACGCCTAGTGATAACCACTACACTATCGGCGCAACCGATGTTTTGCGCTCTCAATGGTGGGTATTCAAAGAATAAAAGTATATCGACATTTCGACGCGGGTTCCGGCAGACCGGGCTCAGGTTTTATCAGTCACCATACCGGGGATCATCCCGGAAAACCACCGTTCACCAACACCGGGATACAACCCCGGCATCCTATACCGGCAGACACCTGTTCGTGAACAAACCCGACACCTTAATGTAACGGACTTCTATACCTAAGAACCGATGATCCCCCTTTTTGTCGGACTCACCGGAAGACGTATTATAATCTTCGGAGGGGGTGAGGTCGCGGCACGAAAAGCAAAATATTTTGCACGGGAAGCGGATGTCAGGGTTATCAGCCGCTCTCATGGAAAGGCGGTGGCAGAGCTTCCCGTCACCTGCATCGTGCGCGACCTGCAGGGTGTAACCGATGAAGATCTGGAAGAGGCGGTCCGCGGGGCATTCATTGTCATTGCGGCACTTCCTGACAGGAACCTGAATAACCGGATAGGAACAGTCTGCAGGAGGCAGGAGATCCTGTTCAATAACGCGGACGGCGAGTGTGGCGACCTGATCGTCCCGTCGGTCTCATCGGGCAGGAACTATACGATAGCGGTCTCGACGCTCGGAAAAAGCCCTGCGATCTCCCGTTTTATCCGGGAACATCTTGACAGCACATTTGTACGGCTCGACGAGATGATCGAACTTCAGGATATCCTGCGCCGCCACCTCAGGAAAACCGAATCCTCCCGTGAAAAGAGGAGCGCCATTCTCCGGGATATGGCACGGGATCCCGAGATCTGGGATGCACTCTCCCGCTCGCTGCAGGATGCCGAAGATCTTGCGAAACGGAGGTACCTGGATGGCTGATTTCGGATCCGTCCCGCTTGCAATCGCTGTACTGAGCCACCACCAGGCAAAGGTCACCGATCTGGAATTGTTCCGGTTCCCTGACGAACCGGCGTTTCTTACCCTTGCTACGGAACGGTTCAAAGGCGTCCTCCTCCTCCAGACCTGCAACCGGGTGGAAGTGATTGTCGAAGGAGAGGGATCGGCGCTTTCAGATTTCCTCAGAGGGCTCAACCGGCGAGGATTTTCCATCCTTGAAGGGACCGGTGCCCTCCGCCATCTCTTCGAGCTGGCATCCGGAGTGGACTCGATGATTGTCGGAGAAGACCAGATTATCGGGCAGCTGAAAAAGGCGCTCCTTGATGCCCATGCTGCCGGTACGACAAGCAGCCTCCTTGAGATCTCGGTCAACAAGGCAATCCATGTCGGCATCGAGGTCCGCAGGCGCACGGAGATCAACCGGGGGGCAGTGTCGATCGGGTCCGCCGCGGTACTCCTTGCCGAGAACGAACTTGGGAGCCTTGACGGGAAGCATATCCTTGTCGTGGGAAGCGGGGAGATGGGGCTTCTTGTCGCCCAGGCTCTCGCGGTCAAGAAGCTGACCGCAATGTATGTTGCCAACCGGACCTACGAGCGGGCCAGGATCCTTGCGGGAAAGATTGGCGGCAGGGCGGTCCGGCTCGCCGATCTCTACCATTACATCACGCTCTCCGATGTCGTTATCTCCTGTACCTCGGCCCCTCACCCGGTCATCCACTGCGGGGAACTGAAGGATGCGATGAAGGCCCGGTGCTGGCCGGTGGAAGGGCATCCCCGGCCGCTCATCCTCATCGACATTGCCCAGCCCCGGGATGTGGAAGACGGGGCGGACCGGATTGACGGGATAAAACTCTTTACCCTCGATAACCTGCGGGTGATCAACGAACAGACCATGAACAACCGGAAAGCGGAGGCAGAGCGGGCGCGCCAGTTCATTGAGGACGAACTTATCGTGTTCCTGCGGCAGCTCAGCCGGAAGACCGCCGACGATGTTCTTGCCGCGCTTCATACCTGGGCGGAAGCCGTGCGGGTCCGGGAGCGGGATCGGGCCGTGGCACGGCTGGGGGATGTTGACGGGCGGAGCGCGGCGGTGATTGACGACCTGACCCGGGTCCTTGCTAAAAAACTGCTCACCGACGCGACATTTGCTGTGCGGGCAAGCGCCGAAGCCGGGGAACTGGATGCCGCAGAGGCGCTGGTTAAAGCGATCACTACGGGAGAGCCCCTCTCGTTTTTACCGGGGACCGGGCCCGCAGACAAATAACGGTTTTTGGTTCTGCAGAGATCCTTGATCTCATCTGAGCAGAAGAATTTCAGGCCGGAATGGCTTTCCCCAGATATCGCGGCAGGGGCTTTAACCCCGTGAACAAAAAAATGATGATTCCTGATAAACCGGTTTTCCTGTTCCCGCCATTGTCCCGGCATCGGCTGATAATTCCGCTCTTAAAAAAAGATCATAGTTTCCTGAAGGCTTTCCCTGCGAGATCCGAGAGCGCCGTGTAATTGGCTGAGGGGCCGCTCACCCGGAACACCTCGAACACCGGCCCTTTCGTGAACAAAATCTCATAATAGGCGATATCAGGGATCGCATTCACCGTCATGGCCGTCTCATTTGGTATGTCCGTCTCATTTTTTTGAGCCGCATGGTATGCGACATAAGCCGTGCAAAAATCGCCTGTGCCGGGATCGGTAAGGTTCATGAAAATATACGAAAGTCCCGATTTTTCTGTATCCTCCACGTACCGCACGATATCCTGCATCCGTTCCTCCGGGTACAGGGCGATATTCTGGGATATCACGGTTGGCTCGCCGTCAGATCCCTCAAAATTCCGGAACCGGACAACATACCCGCCCTGCCAGCCAAGACTGACAGCCATATCGCTTACCTCGGCGGCATCTTTCTTCCGGCTCTCCATGACAACAAACCCTTCCGGTGCATCTGCCGCACGGAGGGCGATTGTCCCCAAATCCGGGGTGGGGGCAGCCGTGGCAGCGGGGGAATTCATATCCGTGACGGCTTGTGTCGAACAACCTGCAAAGGAGAGGGAGATGAGAAGAAGAACCGCAAAGACGGAGTACTCTTTCTGCATCGGCATTGTTTTCATTACATTTAAGATTAATATGGTGGATTTGATCCGGTTTTCCCGTCCTATGCGGTTCCCCTGATACAACAAAACGAATAATCCGCCCGGTTTCCCGGAGATTTTGCGGCAACCGGGCAGCCAATGCACAGGCAGATCGTCGTGTCAAACGTGCAGGTCATGCTTTTTCCGGCAACGCAGAATGCCAGTTCCTCCTTCTCCCGCATGCATTCATTGTATGTCGGGCACCCGGGACAGGAGCACCGGGAGCGCAGGAATCCAAAGTCTCCTGCCATATCAACGCCGGCGACCGGGTTCCGTACAGGTTTTGCAGCCTCCATGGCAGATCCCAGCGATCGCGGTTGCGATCAGGTACTACTACGGCACGGGGTATTTGAATAATTTTCGCATCCATGACCGGACAATCCCGACGGCTGTAAGAAAATTGTAAACCATAAATAGCATCGCCGTTCAAGGTACAGCAGAAGAGAACCGGATCAGGAACCGGCTGGTGAACCATCATGTTTCCCGTTCGACGGATGAGAAGGTCAAGAGCAAGGAACATTCAGCCGATTCTCCGGCAGACGCATGTCGGGCTTTCGGATCTTGTCGTTCCCCTCTTTGTGGATCACGGGATTACTGCACCCCGTCCGATTTCGTCCATGCCCGGGCAGGAACGGTATCCCGTGGAATCCATGGGACGCGTTGCGGAGGATATCCGGAACCTGGGGCTTCCTGCAATGCTCCTGTTTGGGATCCCCAGGCACAAGGACGAAGAGGCAACCGGGGCATACGATGAGAATGGCGTCGTCCAGCAGGCGATCCGGGACATAAAAAAAGCGGTGCCGGAGATGGTCGTTATTACCGATGTCTGCGCCTGCGAGTACACGAGCCACGGGCACTGCGGTATTGTCGGGAATACCCGGCAGGGAACTGATCTCCTCAACGATCCGTCGCTCGAGCTGATGAACCGGATTGCAGTAAGCCACGCGGATGCCGGGGCAGATATCGTCGCACCGTCCTGCATGCTGGACGGCATGGTCGCCTCCATCCGGGGGGCACTGGACGAAGAGGGGCGCGAGGATACCCTCATCATGTCCTATTCCACGAAATTTGCGTCCGCGTTCTACGGGCCGTTCCGGGAAGCTGCGGAGTCCGGGTTCTCCTTTGGCGACCGGACCACCTACCAGATCGACCCGGCCAACGGGCGGGAAGCAATCCTCGAATCCGAGCTCGACGCCGCGGAAGGGGCGGATATCCTGATGGTCAAGCCGGCCGGCCTCTACCTCGATATCCTCTCGGAGATCACTGCGTCCGGGCTTCCGGTTGCCGCCTACCAGGTCAGCGGGGAATACGCGATGATCAAGGCCGCCGCGGAACGTGGCTGGATCAACGAAAAGCCGGCTGCGCTTGAAAGCCTCACCTGCATCAAACGGGCGGGCGCCGATCTCATCATCTCCTACTTCGCACGCGATGCAGCGGGGTGGCTCATTGAAGAGCAGTGAGCTGTATGACATTGCAAAGAGCCTGATCCCCGGGGGGGTCTCGAGCCCCGTCCGGGCAATCAGGCCGTACCCGTTTTACACCGTGCAGGCAGCCGGATCCCATATTACAACGGCTGACGGCGCGGATCTCATTGACTGCTGCTGCGCCTATGGCCCCCTGATCCTCGGGCACGCTCACCCGGCGATCCGGTCCGCGATTGAAGCCCAGCTGAAAAAAGGCTGGCTGTACGGGACGCCGACGCCGCTCGAACCGGAGTTCGCCCGCCTGATCGTGTCCGATCACCCGGGGATGGACATGGTCCGGTTTGTATCGAGCGGATCGGAGGCGACGATGGCAGCCATCCGGCTCGCCCGGGGATTCACCGGGCGATCGGACATCGTGAAGATCGAAGGGGGGTTCCACGGCGCCCACGACGGCGTGCTGGTGAAGGCGGGCTCCGGTGCTACAACGCTTGGCATCCCGGACTCGGCAGGGATCCCGGCGGACATCGTCGCCCATACAAGGCAGGTCCCGTACAACGATCCCGAGGCGCTTGAATCGCTGCTTGCAAAAAATTCCGGCATCGCGGCAATGATCCTCGAACCGGTCCTTGGGAATATCGGGCCGGTTCTCCCGGAGAACCAGTACCTGCAGGAAGTGCGGTCGATAACGCGGGACCATGACGTGCTCCTGATCTTCGATGAGGTGATCACGGGATACCGGCTCGGCATCGGCGGCGCACAGGTCCGGTTCGGCGTGCAGCCGGATCTCACAACTCTGGGGAAGATCATAGGAGGAGGTCTTCCCATCGGTGCCTTTGGCGGCAGGAAGGAGATCATGGAGATGATTGCGCCGGCCGGCCCGGTCTATCAGGCAGGCACGTTCTCGGGAAACCCGCTCTCGCTTACGGCGGGGATTGCAACGATACGCTACCTCCATGAGAAACAGTTGCTGTACGGCAGGCTGGAACAGAATGCGGCAGTAATACGGGAGTCCCTGCCTTCCCGCAAAGCGGGCTCGTTTGTCTCCCTCGGGTCGATGTTCAAGTACTTTTTCCGGAATACTCCCCCGCGGGATTACCGTGAAGTGAAGGAATGCGACACCGCTGCGTTCTCTGCGTTCTGGACACGGATGCTCGCGGCGGGGATTTTCGTTCCGCCATCGCAGTTTGAGACAAACTTCCTCTCCTCTGCCCATTCGGATGAGGACATCGGGAAGATTGCGGAGGCGTACCGCTCATGCATTTAAGAGTCGGGACCCGGGGCAGCAAGCTTGCGCTTGCGCAGGCCGATACGGTCATCCGCAGGCTTGCGGAACTCGATATCAAAGCGGAACGGGTCATCCTCACGACACAGGGCGACACAACGACCGGCGTCCCCCTCCATGAGATCGGCGGTCAGGGGGTCTTTGTCCGGGCGCTCGACGATGCAATCCTTGCCGGCGGGATCGATTGCGCCGTGCACAGCATGAAAGACATCCCCGCGTTCCGGCCGTCGGGGTTGCTGACTGCCGCCGTCCTTACGCGGGACTCGCCCGCCGATTATCTCGCATACCCGTCGACGCTTGACGATGTCCGGGTGATCGGGACGTCAAGCACCCGCCGGCGCGCCCAGCTCCTCCGCCATGACCCGGATCTCACCATCCGCGATCTCCGGGGTAACGTCGATACACGGATCCGGAAGATGCATGCAGGAGAATACGACGCCATTGTCCTTGCAAAAGCCGGGCTGGAACGGCTCGCCATGCAGATCCCCGGGGAACCGCTGCCGCCGGAAAAATTTGTCCCGTCCCCCAACCAGGGAACGATTGCCATTGTCGGCAAGGCGGACCCTTCTGTGATGGAAGTGCTCTCGGCTCTTGACGACCAGAAGACCCGGACCGATGTGGCAATCGAGCGGGCAGTCATGGAACAGGTCGGGGGAGGATGCTTCACGCCAATCGGCATCTACTGCAAGGCCGGCCGGCTGATTGCCGAGGTGCTCTCTCTCGACGGGAAACGCACCGAACGGATCGACACGAAGGTGGACTCCATCGAAAACGCAAGGGCGCAGGGGCGGATCCTCCGGGAGAAGGCGCAGGACCTGATCCTCGAAGCGCATACCGTGCTGAAGGTTCCGCTATGACGGGAAAGGTGTACCTTGTCGGCTCCGGGCCGGGTGGGACCGGGCTTCTTACCCGGCGTGCCCGGGATGTAATCGATGCTGCCGACGTCGTATTGTTCGACCAGTTGCCCGGGGACGAGATCCTGTCGACCCTGCCAGCTCGTGCCGAGAAGATCGACTGCGGGAAATTCGGCGGGCGGCACACGCTCGAACAGGACGCAATCGAGGCCCTCATGATCGAGAAAGCCCGGAAGGGGAAGGTCGTCGTCCGGCTCAAGGGTGGGGACCCGTTCCTCTTCGGGAGAGGCGGCGAGGAACTGGAGACGGTGCGGGCAGCGGGGATTGCCGTTGAGA
>Ga0209099_1003969_pt1 | contig 11587 bp, 12 predicted proteins | sample AD_JPNHW2_MetaG_FD_184430 | JGI IMG/M metagenome (GOLD analysis project Ga0209099, IMG submission 184430) | Active sludge microbial communities of municipal wastewater-treating anaerobic digesters from Japan - AD_JPNHW2_MetaG (SPAdes) (version 2) | ecosystem: Engineered > Bioreactor > Anaerobic...
GATACTATCGGGGTCCGAATTTATACTAACTTGATTGTGCGTTTTCATTATTTAGATCAATTGATTAAAATTTTTGAAGGAGAAATAATAATAAGTTATTTTTTACGTAAGAAATATTTTTTTGTTTTTTTTGATACATGTTTATTAAATAATATATTGTATAAAATGCAAATGTACATTAAAATTTTAAATTTAGAATTATTAAAATGGAAAAAAAACTGACAAAGGTAATAATTTTAAATGGTAAAAACGTTTTTCTATGCATAAATAATTATTCAAATTAAGTAATAGGCAAACTTACATAAAATAATAGAATTTCACATAAACACCATGAAAAAACCCACAGCTTCAAATTATTTTTTACCTTCGTACTCGAAGTACATTTCTTTGGTATAATGAAGTCTGTGGGCAATGCAAATATAGCAATTTGCTCATTAGCTTTATAAAGGTCGTTTATATTTGTGGTGGTTAGACCCCGATTACAAACTGATCTATTTTGGTTTCTGTTTATTCGGAAACTTGCACATAAACATAGGCCCAAGAGCTTGAAGAGTAAATTATGGTTAGAAACCATCTTCATTGTGCATCTTTTTTTACAGAGTAAACACCATGAAAAAACCCACAGCTTCAAATTATTTTTTACCTTCGTACTCGAAGTACATTTCTTTGGTATAATGAAGTCTGTGGGCAATGCAAATATAGCAATTTGCTCATTAGCTTTATAAAGGTCGTTTATATTTGTGGTGGTTAGACCCCGATTACAAACTGATCTATTTTGGTTTCTGTTTATTCGGAAACTTGCACATAAACATAGGCCCAAGAGCTTGAAGAGTAAATTATGGTTAGAAACCATCTTCATTGTGCATCTTTTTTTACAGAGTAAATATAATTGTTTTTTCTGCTTTTTTTTATTAATGATAAGGGCAAATCGTATAAAGTTTCAATTATACCAATCGAAAGTAATACCAAATCTCAGTGAAAAAACGCCAGGGTTTTTCAGATTGATTTCATTGTGATTAACGTAATATATATCATTGAATCTGTATGAATAGACCAATTCAACAAAATAAAGCGAAGAATGTAATCTTATTCCGGCCTCTAAGCTTTTAGCATAAGTAAAGGAATTATTTAATGAATGGTCAAATACAACCCATTCTACCGGCTTGAATGCAACATATGGGCTTAATGTAAAATGATAAGGCCTGAACGTTCTGCAGGGGACCGGGATGTGCCGATACAACCTTAAATCATATAACAACATTATTTTGGGTGATGAAAATATATGAACACCGGTTTCATTATGTCTTGGTAAACTGTCGGTAACGCTTGTCAATTTATTATTAAAAGGAAGATAATTCCATTCCAGTAAATTGATTCCCAATTTAAGGCCAATACCAAAATCAATAGTAGTGTTGAACATGCTCCCATAAAGAGAATAATTATCACATACGGTAGTTCTGGATATTAAAGGACTATATGTGTAGCCAAATGATCCTATACCGATTGCTCCACGTGGAATATGTATATTGTGCTCATTTTTAAAAACATAATCATATCCTGATTTAAATTTGTCGGTTTGCCTGTAGTTACCTGCCGAATATGTTATTTTTGAACGCTTTCTTAATCCTGTTTTCTGTTTTGAAATAATGTGATATTTGAATTTATAATAGGTGTTATCATATTTTTTCACACCAATGTTCTTTTTCCAGACATTTATATCTTTAACGTCACGATCAAGTGTAACCCTGGTTTTAAAAATTCCCCCGATATAAACATCTGCAACCACCGAATCTATTCCTTTTCGGATGAATTTGCTATTGTTTCTGTTTGCGGGAAAAATACACTGAAGTTCAAGATTATTAGTGCAACCGTCATCGGGAAATGATGTGATGCATTCATACAAATAATCATTTTGCATATAGTATTTCTGTGCTTTCAAAGGCTTTACTGTTAGTAATGTTACTACCAACATAATGATGAATAAAAAGTTCTTTTTCATGATTTTTTGTTTTTAATGGTTAACTTTTAATTTTTATAATGGTCATAAAATGAAATTGTAAATCAAAAAAGATATTATTTTTAATTAAAAAATGCCTCCATATAACAAATATTATACACCTTGGCTTTTTTTATTTCTTACTTCGAAAAAGTGGCCTTAAAAAAGTGTACAATAAAATAATAGCCCCCATTGAAAACCATTTTATTCTTTTGTTCTTTTTATCAATTTGCTCGGCAATATTTTTATAATATATTTCATCTCCACTGATGATGCTGCATTTTTCAGGGGGTTGGGTATATGGCTTATTTAAAATGGCTGAATTAACTATTTCATCCATTTCTTGCCGAACCTTGTTGTTCTTCGTATTTGCCTGCCAGTTTATTTGCAAAACACCTTCATTGCCAATTTTATAAACAAAATTGATCTGAAATGCTCCTGCAATATTGTGCTTACCTTTAATAAGAGCGTTAATCAGGCAGCTATCAGAAGAGGTATTAATCCTATAAGCAACATCGCTGAAATCTTGCTGTAGTGAAATCTGTTCTAATATAACATCTATGGACGTCTTTATTGCGGCATTAATTCCTGAAATTGTTCCCGAGCGAACATCCATTTTAATAAATGTGAAATTGATCGCTGTTTCAGGATTTTCATTTTTCAAAAATGATATGATGGAGGATGCATCACTTTTATTATCCATATTCATGATCGCAGTTCCCATATCAACCATCTGTTCTTTTATTGCCCCGGGTACAGTATCCCATTTGGGGGGGGCAGTTACATTAAAGTTTGAAAAATAAAATGTGCTTGAATCTGATCTTTGGGCACGTCCATGAAATGAACTTAAGACGAATAATAAAATGATTAATTTTTTCATGATGATTGAGTTTATTATTTAATTGATTTAGAATTTAACTTTATAATGCGCCTTATTGAAGTATGTAAATGACAATTGGTTGGTTTTTAAAAATATTTTTTACACCATCCTTAATGCCAACAAGTTAAGTAAATAATTATTAAAAATCATTTACATCTGGCGCTTGTTCATCATTATTCTTCCAAACACACAAAAAAACTGGAGGAACAATTATGAGAACAATTATTGCAATTTTAAAAGTGATACTGGCGCTTGGCTTCACAGTAATATTATTGTCCGCAGACAGCGTAAGAGAACAAAAGTATTTTCCAAAAACCGGCGATATGGTTTTTCAGACAATATCGGGATCAAAACTAACAAATGCAATTGCCGGGATTACTCAATCAGAATATACACATTGTGGTATCGTGGATTTTCAGAAAGGGAAATGGGTGGTTATTGAAGCATATGGCAAGGTAAGGGTATTTCCAATGAACGAATGGATAAGCCAGGGCAATTTCAAAAGATATGCGGTGTGCAGATTAAAGCCCGGATTAGATAAGAAAATCCCAGATCTTATGACTGAAGTCAGGAAAATGATCGGAAAACCTTATGACTATGGGTTCGATACAACAGATGCAGCTATTTATTGTTCAGAGCTGATTTATAAAGCATATAAAAAGGCAACCGGGCAATATATAGGAAAAACCAACAAACTCGGCGAACTGAACTGGAAACCCCACGAAAAATATATTCGTTCGCAATGCAAAGGCAAACTGCCGCTCGACAGGGAATTGATCACTCCAAAAGCGATTGCAGAAGCCGGTGAGGTTGAAATGGTATTTAACAACATAAAATATTAAAATAGCAAGCGCAAAAAGACTTCTTTACATGAGTTTTCAAATAGAATGAAGATGAAAAATAATAAAAACTATTTTCAAAATGATATTACGGTCCATTAGTAAAATAGTTGATTGAAAAATTTAAATACTGTTTAAAATATAACAACATGAAAATATCAGATGTTTTTGAAACAGTCCTTGCAATAATAATATTTTGTATTGTATTGTTGATAGGGGCTTCCCTTGCTTAATATTAATCGAAAATATAAACGATCCGATAAAACTAAAAAACATGAAAACAAAGGCATTAATTTTTGCAATGATCATTTGGACATTTTCTGTATGTCCATTAATCTATGGTAATATCAACACAGGCCATCAACACGAAAAACCCGTCGCCAGATATAGCAACGGGTATCTGGTATTTGGAGCATTTGAAATTCTCTTCACTAATCCTGCTTATAGCTGTTATGGATTTGTTGCAACAGGCAATTATGAGGCTCGTTCGTGCAGTTTGTGTAAAAAAACGTATTACTCCCAACAATTTAAAGATAAAAAAGGAAAAGAATACCTCTTATACGCAAACGAGGCTTGCCATTCTTCGAATACAGGCTATCATGATAATTTAGACATAGGTATTTGCATTGATCCTCCACCTAATCAGCGGGAAGAGTTTATAAAGTAATAATCATCATTAAAGAACTCTAATATGAAAACAACAGTGATATTTTTTATAATTTTTGTGTTGCAATGTACTGCATATAGCAGTAAAAATGCTCTATTGAAAGAACATGATGATTGGGCAATCAGAAGTGCATTTGATATTAAAAACACGACCCCTGAATCATATAATTGGGATAGCTATAGTCCGCCATATTGTTTTTCTGTCAAGGGGCGATTTTGTATTTTGTTATATGGCATGAAAAATAATATTACGATTTGCGATATTGATGAACGCCTGACTTCAAAAATTGATAAAACCACAACAGATTATTTCTTTGTTGATCTCACACAGGCAACAGATGCTGAATTAAATCAGTGCAAAATCGATTTCCCTTCGCTTGAAGGTCTTTATGCAATATCAGTCAGTGGCAATTTAATCCAAAAATGTACTAAGCTTACGGTGGGTGCAGTTGATAGTATTTTAAACAGAATTACTGAATTAAACCGCTTGTATATAATAAACGGGGTTGATTTATCAGTTTTCAAATCTTTTTCAAAACCGAAAATCATAGGAACAGAAAAAAAGAATTTTTTTAAAATTGGTTCATATAATAATGTAATTGTGCCTTCCGACTTTTGTGAAAAAGGAAAATCTTCAGTTTTTATTTTCAATATTCCTCAACATTTCTACTTTTCGCTTAAAAGCCTACTTCTTACAGACAGTATTATGGATCCGGAAAAAGTCAATTTTTATTTTGTGAATCTTGCTTGTGATGATGCCCAAAATTCACACTCCTGGCCTGAATTAAAAAACACTAATTCTATAAAGATATATGCAATTGAAGGCATGCAGGTATTTCCAACAGTATGGATAGTATCTCCCACAGGATCCACAAGCATTGTGTTTGATGGAAATAAAACAGATGGTTTTCCTCTCTATGAATATATTGTCAAAAGCATTGAAAACATATCCCTACCTTAATTATGAAAACACTCCCAACGGAGAGCTTATCTTTCTTATAGGGAACACTGCGGATTTTGACTGGCTGTATTCCCCCGGATTTATTCCGGGTTATTATAACGATAAGGACAACCTGAACGATTATGTTTTTGATGCTGTTATTATGCCCGGTAGTTCAGTCTCCCCTGTATTTAATTCATAAGGAGATATCATCGGTATTACAAAGGCCACCTATAGATACTCTGGTAATTTTAACCCTGTTTCCCGAAGTTCATTTTTACTAAGATTGATCCTCCTTATTCGGTTCCGGATAAAAAAGACATCGTTGATAATTGGTTGGATGATGAAACACCGGGAAAAAATGTTGATCAACAGACCCCATACTATTACGATTATTATGATGATGACAGTATCGACATAATAGCAATGACTTTGTTTTACGTAAATATTTATACCAAGGCGACAAAAACGAATCAGAAAAAAAATTCTAAAAAGTGATTTACAAAATATAATGGCCCTGCATTATATAGTAAAAATCGAATCGATAAAGAATTATTAAAAACAAAAGTGTTTACATCCTGCGAAAAGTATCATTATAATAATAAAATCAAAACAATTTTAAACCCAACATTATGAAAAACATTAATTCCACAAAGGCCATTTCGGAAATCAGCAAAATGTTTGCTGTAATTATTTGGTCACTCGTGAAACATCATAATTCAAGAGCAAGAATAAATACAAATATTAAAAATAATCTTTTAAAACCGAAAGGAGCAAATGCCATGGAAAGAACAGCAACAGCAATGAAAAACCTAGTAAAAGAAGGTTGGTACGATTATAAGAAAGGTACAGAATTCAGGGTGCTTGCCCAAAGAACAATTATAACACTTGTTGAAGACTCCCGGGGGCATGAGCATTGGTTTAAAACAGAGGATTTGGCCTTTGATGAAAATTAATTAATAGCCTCTAATTATGTAATTTGCTAATAGAGATTTTGTCGGTATAAATTAGGCCTCTTCTGTATTTGTTTATGTTAATAGCTGTTTTCTATCTGATTATTTCGCTGAATATTATCATGATCCAGTAAAACAACATCAAAATAATTTACAAAGTAAAAAAATCATTATAAAGGTAAATCACAACAATTCAGTATTTTAATAAAAAGTAATATGAAAAGAATAATAACAACAGAGGTCCTTTCAACCATTATGGCAATAGCCATTTTCTCTCTGATCTTTGCACTTTGCCTGATCATTACATTGCATATATAACCAATAACCTAATATACCCCAACAAAACAAAAAACCATGAAAACAATAATAAAAGCGACTTTATTCATAGCATTTTGCCTGATCATGCTGAATGGTTATGCCCGGCCGTTAACAGGCAAGATTGTACTTAACGATAGGTACGAATATTTTTATGAAATGTCATATCTAAAAAGCCTGCCTGCCTCGAAAGTCTTTCCTGAAGAATTTTCAGGGAAAACATGGTCGGTGGGTGAGGGTGCTACCGAATATGTATCTGCTCAGCTTAAAACCAAATGGGCTTCGGATTCCTTTACAAAAAACCGCAAGCCAGCTACTCCTGTGATTTGTACTGACATGGGTGAACATTATTTGATTGCCCAATATTACATGGCGGCTCCTGGCCAGTATGGAGCCATGGTTATGGGGCAGGATGGCTATTTTTATAATCTCTATTCATTTTTCTGCGATATATTTTCTTCTCAGGAATACACTTGTTATGGTTTACCCATAGGGGATACACAAAAACTAAGCAGTGACGGGATTACTTATTATACTTTAGCTGTCCAAAAAGACCCCTGCGGAGGCAATATTAATACAACTTTATTTTTTTTTCCCACCAGTATTCCTCCTGTATTCCAAAAAAATTATTTTCCAGATGTTCCGAAAGGTTGGAAAATATATGAAAAAGAATAGAAATTATTAGTTATTTGATAAATTTATAAAAATTAAATTCAATTTACCAAACAAAAAAATTAATACTTTTATTGTGATAAAAAAAATGATAACAATAAATTTTTATTTAACATGTGCGAAGAAGAAATTAAATTGAAATCCATAAGAAGACAGATACTTGATAATCATGATCATGTTTCAGCAAAAAAGGATTATTTAGTCTGGTGCGAGCAAAAACAGGATGAAATAGATAGCTTCAATAGAAAACCAGTAAGAATAAACCTATCTGATATTAAACAATTATTTATTGATGGAAACTTGCAAGGCAACCTTTATGATGTTTTCAGGGCGCATAATTATTTATATTACGGAATACCTTATTATTTACTTACGAAAAGCTGCGGAAATATAAATGACGTTCAGAATATAATAGCAGGACAAATAGATTTAACCCGGATCAACCCGCAATTAGTTGAAAAAGAAAACAAAAAAACAACAAAATCTGACTTCGAAAAAATTGAGAATGAAATTGCCATTATTGAAAAAGAGGATGATAAAAAAAAGAAAATATACAACGTATTAAAGATAGATCAGGAAGAAGATTACCACACATTAAAGATTAACTATTGTACAGAATCAATTAAAGAAAACCAAGAATATACTGTTCATTTCCCTCTATTATTGAGTTGTAAGAATATTGAAAAGTCCGGTGTGCCCGGAAAAGAAACATCCTTTAACATTGACATTTTAATAAACAAGGGGGACAATACCTATCTGGGCCTGAGCAGTGGTTTAAAACAGGTTTACGAAACTCATGAAACAATCAAAAAGATAAAACTCCAAATTGCGGATATCAATTTAAATATAAAAGATAAAAAATTTAATCGATCCGAATTGTGCAATGAAATCAACCTTTTTTTAAGCTATCTTAATTCGATCAGTAAGGGTTTCATGTATGTTGAGTATAATGAAGAGAGACTGTCCGTTTTGGAAAGTATCGAAATAAAATCTAAAAAACCTGAGGTCGTGCTAAATGAAGGTGAAAAAAATAAGCCATATAATACAAAGGCTTATAACGTTTTCCATCAGGTATACGAATATTATGATCAGGAAAATCAGATTTGTTCAAGTTTTTTTGCAACTAATTTTATACCAATGTTTCTTACCGGTGAGTACATATATATTAATTACAAACTCTGCGCATTAAAGATTATAGAAGTACTCAGGGGGAAAATGTCTGTAAACGCTTGCGATTTTTTAATAAAAAATTTGGAAAAAGATATTCAGTTGGAAGATTCGCTGATAAAAAAACTTAAATACAGAATTAAGGATTTGCCATATCGACATTCGGATTTTACTAAAGAAATTTATATTGTATTAAATGAAGAAATTAACAATGGTAAAAATACACATGAAAAACTATTACATATTTTAACATTAGTGGAAGAAATTCTTAATGAATATGATAAAGAATTCCTTCCGAAAACTATTAGCGATCCACCAATAATTCATGGTCCTGAAACAGGAGTGTCTAAGAATAAAAACGAAATATTAAAAGACATTATTGATTTGATTATCATCAATCGGGCATCTATTGACGATATAGATACTGTGATTGAGAAAAATTTATTCCCTGTTTTTATATTAGCTTCTAAATATCTTGATTTTAAAAGACCCGACGAAACCAGCGTTGCTTCTTATACGGCGGTTAATTTAACCACGAAATATGTTGACGAAGTGAGTAACGCGGAATATGCAGACTATTGTAAAACAAGTAGAGCAAATCTAAACAGATATACAGCAGATCCAAGAAAGATGTGCCGTGCATTTATTGATGCATTAAATGCAGAAGAAAGACTGTTTTTATTAAATTATATTGATACACATCCTGAATTGCATTATGATTTATTAAAAGAACTTGAGGTCAAATGGGAGGGGTTTTTAAACATGTTAATGACACATTTTTATTACATCCGCAAAAAGAACCGGAATATTCAGGATAATGGAAACATTGCTAACCATAGGCAAATAAAAGTACTTGATGACTTATTTAATGAGGGCTTTTTTAATTTATTATTTACTTTCAAAGGATTGGCAAATATTGAAAGTGGCCTGATTGATATTAAAATTTCATTGGCAGAAATTGTAAAAAACATTGAAATTATTCATAAAAATGTGCAGGAATTAAAAGAGATGATTACACCCGGGGAAAACACAACACAACATTATAGTATTGAGAATTATTTTAATAAAAAATTTTCAAACAACACGAATGACAAGTGTGAAACTTATATTAAGTACATAAAGTTTTTTACGGGTGAAAAATATCAAGAATTTATTTCAAGCGAAGAAGGCATAGGGAAATTAGTTCAAAAAATGATCACAGAGCAAACTAAGTTTGTGGAGCTGTCTGATGCCTTTGAAACTGCATTTGAAGACATGAAAAAAGTGTATGAATGGAAAATTGTATTGAATGAAAAAGAAGTGGATTTTTTTAAAAATTGGCTGAGAGTTTCTCAGAATTTGTAATACTAAAAATTAATAATCTAATGTTTAAAAAAATGAACAATATTGATTTAATAAGAAAATATCTTTCAAATGATATTTCCCCCGAAGAAAAAGAGTTGTTTAACGAACGATATAAAAATGATCCCGATTTCCGTGAGTCGTTTGAAATAGAAAAAGAACTGTTTGTTGCTTTCAATTCTGTGTTGGAATATGAAAAATATAAGGAAATAAAAATTGCAGCTTGTCGTGTTGCAGCCAGTATAAACAGGGAAGTACCACCTAAGAAAAAAATAAGACTGCTTAGTGTAAAACAGTGGGCGGTGGCGGCTTCAATAGCGATTGTTTTTTACTTGGGCGGGTGGGGTTCAATGCAACCCCAAATTGCAAAATTGGTAGAAGTCTCTGATAGTGCAAATATAAAATTAGTTAAATCTGATTTAGAAAAACGAGAAAGACAAAAAGAATATGAAAGCAATATATCTAAAAAAGATACGGAATTGGCTATGGCTAAAAAAGAAAATTCAAACCAAAAAGACATTATTAAAACAAATCCGGCTTATACCGCATTAAAAGAAATAGTTTTCAACGATATTTCTTCGAGCAGTGAATTAGAGCCGCTGGCCGGTGATAATTCTATTGTTTTAATTCAACCTGAGAAATATAAAAATAAAAACTTCTCTATGTTTTATATTAAAGATGAAATTGTTTTTAAATGGAAGAACGAAGTCGATTCCTTATATCTTACAATTAGTTTCAATCGCAAAGAAATTATTCATAAACAATTAATATTTAACGGCAAAAAAATTGATCGCACTAAAATTACTCAACCTGGTTATTATAAATGGGATATAAGACCTATTAATAATTATGATGATTACCTATATGGCGTAATGTATATTTATAAATAAAATAACTAATTCACACCCATAAGTATAATGGGGCTCCAATCACTAGGTGTTGCTGCTTGGTTTTGATCATCAATAAGTCGAATCTTTGCTAACTGTAATGCCTTAGAATAGCTGACATTTCCTTTTTGCTTATTAATTTCAGAATAGAAATTTACCATTATTTCTTTTGAATATCCACTTTTTATCTTAAACAGGCTGTAAGTAATGTTACTTACTCCTGCATACAAAAAACCTCTCACAAGCGATATCATACCTTCCCCGGGAATGTTTTTCCCAATACCACTCTGGCAGGCTGTCAATGTAACAAGATCTGCGCGCATAGGATATAAATCAAATACGTCCTCTAATTCCAGTTTTCCATCATTCGTGGCAAGTAAAACAGAATCATTATCAGATTCATGGAATATAATATAAGGATTGTCAGGATTATCTGCACACCCATGCGTGGGTATATCAATAAATTGGTAATCTCTACATACTCTTGTATAAACCTCCTCTGTGGCAAGGCTATCAATAAAGCAATGTTTGCTGGCATTCTCTGAATAAAACATATTAGAAATCACTGTTGTCCGGTAAAAATACAAAATTATATTAATGTCTGTGTAAATTGTTGAAAATGTGTAATGTAATTTTCATAAATGCTACTTTTAGAAAAGTAAGCCCCCCTGAAAATTAATTTTTATCTGTGTATCTAAAAGGTCTTTTTCCCAATCTTTCTCTGGATTCTCCAAAAACTTCAGCAACCCGATGTAGTTAAACAAATGCAGTTTACAAAAACTGACAATGTTTGAGAATGCCCATGGCCGCTTGACCATCTTCATTACCACTGTCAGGAGAAGGTTTGCAATCAATGCACACCATATCTGTATTTTTATTGCATTTTCATTATCACCCAGAAAATAACGTAAGGGAAAATTTTGTTTGAGTT
>Ga0209099_1003971_pt1 | contig 11584 bp, 10 predicted proteins | sample AD_JPNHW2_MetaG_FD_184430 | JGI IMG/M metagenome (GOLD analysis project Ga0209099, IMG submission 184430) | Active sludge microbial communities of municipal wastewater-treating anaerobic digesters from Japan - AD_JPNHW2_MetaG (SPAdes) (version 2) | ecosystem: Engineered > Bioreactor > Anaerobic...
TTTTTTGATACTTTTCAGCAATTACGAAAACTTTCCCTGCGTAATAGCCGAAGCCATGGCATGCGGACTTCCTGTGCTTTCGACGAATGTTGGCGGCATTGCTGAACATGTAAACGAAACAAACGGGATACTGATAAAGGCTAAAGACAATGATGCGTTTGAAAACGGACTGAATCAGATGCTTGATATATGTCATAACTTTGATAAAAAACAAATTCGTAATTATGCAGAAGCGCATTTTTCTTATGAAGTGATCGGCAGACAACTGGTAGAAATTTATAATAACATACTTTGTTCATAAAGATTTTAAAAACATTTGGTGTCCGATTTTCTTCGGCAATCATTAATTTGCTGATTGCTGTGGCAATCTCGCAGTATCTGGGCGCTGACGGCAAAGGGGAGCAGGGTATAATCATTACAACTATTGCGCTGATTCTTATTTTTTCAAACATCATAGGCGGCGCTTCATTAGTTTTTTTAACACCCAAATTACCGATAAGAAAACTAATATTTCCTTCCTATTTATGGAGCATAATCGTCAGTGGACTGTTTGCTTGTATCTTATTACTTTTTCCGCTGATCGAGCCCCGGTATGCAATTCATGTGGCAATGCTGGCTGCAATCAATTCTTTTGTTTCGGTAAATTGTTCTGTGTTGTTGGGCAAAGAAAATATAAAGGCCAACAATACAGTTAATTTTATTCAAACAGCATTGATAATCTTATTGCTGCTTGCATTTTTTCTTACCGGCAAATCTGTAAATATATATGGTTATATTTATTCATTATATATTGCATACGCGCTTACTTTTATAATTAGCTTGTTCTTTTTGCAGCCTTATTTCAAAAACAGGACTGTTGAACAGTCTATTTCTGTTGCGAAAGCGATACAAATGTTGTTTCGTTATGGTTTTATGAACCAATTAGCTCATATCACTCAATTGCTAAGTTTCAGGGTAAGTTATTATTTTTTGGAATCATATTCGGGGTATCATGCTGTGGGTATATATTCCAACGGTGTTTCCATTATCGAATCTGTCTGGATGATAAGCAGTAGTGTGGCTTTGGTACAATACTCCAAGATTGCTAATACTGATGACAAAAAGTTCAATCAGGGTCTCACGGCAGAACTTTTGCGTATAAGCCTTTTCGTTACATTTTTTGTATTGATTGCATTGGTGCTTCTTCCCGGCACTTTTTATTCATTCATTTTCGGGAAAGAATTTTTTGATATCAACCGTATTTTGTGGCTACTTGCACCCGGTGTATTTGTATTTGTGAATGCACTAATTTTGGGACATTATTTTTCGGGAACCGGAAAATATTTTGTGAATACGATTGGATCTTCTATCGGTTTATTGATTACTATTGCACTTTCAGTAATTCTGATTCCACGGTTTGGTTATCTCGGGTCTGCCATTACAGCAAGTATTTCGTACCTGTTCACTTCGGTTTTTGTTACCTGGTATTTTTGCCGGGAGTCAGGGATCAGATTCATTGAATTATTGCCCTTACCACATTATTTCAAGGGATATTATTTTAGGTTAAAACAATATCTTTGTATAAAAGACAAAACAAAGGGAAATGTATAAAATTGCCAAAGCTTTTAAAGCGTTAGGGTTATTGTTGCGTAAGCCTTATTTGATGAATCTTCTTATTGATAGCGAAGACAATAAGAAGGAATACGTTGCCAAAAAATTTGGATTGCCTAATGGTTTACCAACAGTTGATATTTCTTATTTCGTTGATATTGAAGAAAAAATTGAACCGTATAGTTTTCTGGACGGATCGTCTTTGCCAAGTGATTTTGCTCTATTAAGAAGTATTTGCAGAAAAAACCACGTGGAGGATTATTTGGAAATAGGCACCTGGCGCGGAGAAAGTGTGGCAAACGTTGCTCCCTTGGTAAAAAACTGTTACAGTATCAATTTGCCTGATGAACAGATGAGAAATGCCGGTTTAGATGAGGCCTATATCGGGATGCATCGTTTTTTTTCAAAAGACTTGACTAACGTAACACATATACAGGCAAACTCACAAACGTTTGATTTTTCTTCATTAAACAAAAAATTTGATCTTATTTTTCTTGATGGTGATCATCATACCGAAGCTATCATTAATGATACGAAAAATGCTTTCAACCTTCTGAAGGATGAACATTCAGTTATTGTTTGGCACGATTACGGACTGAGCACCGAAATTCCCCGATTTAATGTTCTGGCGGGTATTTTAAACGGGTGTCCACCAGAGAAAATAAAAAAACTGTATCATGTTTCAAACACGCTTTGTGCCATTTATACCGGAAAAACAATTCATTCGGCAACGATTCTCCCCAATACTCCTCCTTCAAAATATTTCGCGCTTACTTTGAAAACAATTTCTAATAAAAATCATTAATTTTACGATCCGTAAAAGTATTTATAATGGTGTTAAACGATTTGAATTCAAGGCGGCTTTCATACTTATATAAAACTCTTTTATTCGTTGGTACGATTACGCTGATTGTTGCTTTATTTCCAAAAGAAAACAAGTTCAAATACCGCTTTGTGGAAAACAAGCCCTGGATGTACGAAGACCTCATTGCGCCTTTTGATTTTGCCATTAATAAACCGCTTGATGATCTTAATAATGAAAAGCGTAAGATCATTAGTGAAAGCAACCTTTATTTTATTCTTGATAATACTGTAGTAGCAAACAAACGTAAATTGTTAGTCAGGAAATTTGACGAATTGTATAAAGTCTCTCAAGCTGAAGCAAGGCAACACCATCTGAAGATTGTTTTAAATATTTTTGATTCTATTTATAAAAAAGGCATTTTGAAATATGATGATGTGCTTGAAAATAAAGATAAAAGTCACACTGTCTATTTAGTGCAAAATAATGTTGCCGAGAAGAAAACAATCAATGATTTTTATTCCCTGCGTGAAGCTCATGAATATATTGAATCGCAGTTAGCTTTAAATAAAATTGCTGATAAAGGGCCGCTTCGTGATCTTATCGAAAGCATACTGATACAAAATGTCAGTTATAATCGCGAATATACCAGCAGGCAGCAAATGGCGGCCATTGAAAACATCTCAACCACCAAAGGTTATATTCAAAAAAATGAACGAATCATATCCAAGGGCGAACTTATTACGGCAAACCGCTTTCAGGTTTTGCAGTCATTGAAGGAGCAGTATGAAGGAACTTCGGGAAATATTCATAATTATTATTTTATTCTTCTTGGACAAATTATCCTGATTTCCATTGCGATCATTATGCTGGTGTTTTTTTTAATAATGTTCCGACAAGATATAATTGCAGATAATAAAAAAACACTACTTATTTTAAGCATAATTCTTCTGGTTGTTTTGGTAGCAAGTATTATTATCAGGCGCTACGGATACGAGTATATTTATGTGCTGCCACTTTGTATTGTGCCATTAATGATCCGTACTTTTTTCGATACCCGGCTTGCATTATTTGTTCATCTTATCACTATTATCACAATTGGGTTCCTTGTCCCTGACGGATTTGAATTTATCTTTTTACAGCTGATAGCCGGTATAGTAACTATTATAAGCACGGTAAAACTGGAAAAGCGCTCTCAGTTTTTTATCACTTCGATCTATATTTTTTGCACGTATTCATTGATTTATATCGGGATGGTTTTGGTTCAGTCCGGAACCTACAAGGATATCAGTACTCAAAATTTTTTATATTTTGCATTCAATTCAATGCTCACGCTGGTCGCTTATCCGTTGATCGTTATTTATGAAAAAATATTCGGATACGTTACCAATGTTTCATTGATGGAATATTCAAATACAAATAACGCTCTTCTGCGTGAATTGTCGCGCAAAGCGCCCGGAACATTTCAACATTCGTTGCAGGTGGCTAACCTTGCCGAAGAAGCCGCACACCGCATTGATGCAAACGCATTACTGGTGAGGGCAGGAGCGATGTTTCATGATATAGGCAAAATAGAAAACCCCGGTTTTTTTACCGAAAACCAAATGAATGAAATTAATCCTCACGAAAAACTGAGTTTTGCTGAGAGCGCCAAAATTATTATCAATCATGTGGAAAAAGGTGTGATCCTTGCCCGAAAACACGGTATCCCTGAACAGATCATTGACTTTATCAGAACACATCATGGCACCAAGCGCACTGAATATTTTTACCGCCTTTATAAAAAGCAATGCTGTGATGAAATTCCAGAAGAAACATTCAGTTATTCAGGTCCGACACCTTTTACAAAAGAAACGGCATTGCTGATGATGGCCGATTCGACTGAAGCCGCTGCCCGCAGTCTAAAGAAGCCGGATAAGGAAACTATTGATAATACAGTTGATGCAATAATTGACAATTTGATCGAGTCCAAGCAATTGAAAAATGCAAACATTACATTAAGGGATATTACACGCGTGAAATCGGTATTGAAGAATAGTCTGGTCAGTATGCATCACCTGAGGATTGAATACCCGAAGTAGTTTTCTTTATATATTCAAGACTTTCCGGACCACAATTGAACAACAGGTCAATGATGCTCAGATTGCCGATAAATCCGAATTTGGTATCAAAAACCTGATTGTATGCGGGAAAATCAATTGACGATTTGTTTTTAGGATTTATTCCATTACGGAGGTCTAGTGTATTGTCTATATATTTCTTTTGAAAGATTTCAGTATAAACAATCTCCTTATTCAGCTTCAATAATTTAAGGCAAACGGATATGATATCATGGTTTAGTTCGATCAGCCATTTGTAAGACCCTGAAAAGAATTTTTCAAAATCATCACCATAATATAAAAAATAGGCAGATTTATTATACGCAGAAGTGATCGCTCTCCAGTGCATTTTATTCCAAGGAAGTGCATAAGAAATTTTAACGTCTTTTATCGGAAGCCCGCTTCTTCTGCTATGTTCCAATGCAATACACAACGGTAATTTGCCGTTTGCAGAATAAATATAACAACGGTTCCGATAAGTTTGCTTGTGAAAATTCTCACATGCTTCGATCACAATTTTTTCTGAGACGGAAGCATAAGAAAAAAATTCAACAGGTGGCAGGTATGCGGTAGAAAATATCACAGATGCTTTTTGCTGCAAAATTCCGAAAATTATTGAGAAACAAACAATTTTGATAAAAAAAGTTACGTTTTCGTTTTATAATTTATTAATTGTTGTTAACCCCCAAATTTGTTTTTATATGTAAGCAAAATATACCTGAACCCATTAAAAACCTGTATTATGAAAAAACTAATGCTATTTGTATTTTCGTTGGTTTTATGTTCCGGTATTTTTGCCAGCGAAACGGCGACAACGAGCCTGTTCGATGCTGTTCAGAAAAAACTTGTCAAGGTGGTCTTTAAAGGCCGCGGATACACTTCTGACAACGGAAGTTCTCACTATGGGAAGTGTATCTCGTTATACATTAAAAATATAAGTTCGCAACGACTTGAACTTAAACTGGAGGCCGGCAGAAAGCTAAAATGTTTTAAAGATACAGTTCAGGATATGATTGTTTCCAAAACTGAAATGTTTGCATTGGGGCCAGGTGGTAGCAGCGATTATACCATTAATGCTTTTTGTACCCAGAAACATGAGCATTCTCCCGGTGTAACAAATGCCTTTGATATGCAGGGAATGGCCGGAGGTTATCTTTATGAGCTGATTCAGTTGATAGAGAGCCTCGATTGTCAGGACAATGCGGGGCAGCAAGCAGTGTGGGTGCTGACGGACAGCATTTCGCCTGATAATGTCACGGGCGGTGACGCGGAGAAAGCAAAAAAGTTGAAAAAATTTGTTGAATTTGCCATTGGTAAAATAAAAGCGAATAAAGCCAGTGGTGTTATTTATGATTATTCTTTCCCGGATAAAACAAATGAAGGTTTTAAAATAACTGGTGAAATAAATTGGACCATGCCATACAGCGGAACTGTTACATTATCTGTTTATGATAATAAAGGAAAAAAAGTGGTGGATATTTTTACCGGTGTTCACTATAAAAGTGGGTTCCAGTCTTTCAATTATGAACTGGCAAATACGATGTTCAGGGAAGGGGAAATGTACTGGCTGAAAGTTGCTTCGGGAGGCCAATGGCTCAAAGAGCTTGCTATTACAATGAAATAAAAAATCAGGAGGCTGTCTCAAAAATCAAAATTTGTGAGTATTTGACCTTAGTGAACCTTTGCGTGTACTTTGTGATCCTTTGTGGTTCAATTACTTAAACTTACCACTAAGCAGCTCAAAGGTTGGCACGAAGGCACACAAAGGACTTTTGAGACAGCCTCTTTTTTTATACTCAAATTATGCTTATGTTTGTTTAAAATTTGATTTGTGGAAAAAGATGTTATAATTTATGGATTGCGTCCTGTAATAGAAGCGATTAATGCAGGAAAAGAAGTTGACAAGGTTTTGATACAGAATGGTCTCCGTTCTGAAGTATTCGGCGAACTCCGGGGTTTGCTTGCACAACACAGCATACCATATCAGTTTGTTCCTGGCGAAAAACTCAACAGGGTCACGACAAAAAACCATCAGGGTGTCATCGCGTATATCTCAGGGATTTCTTATTCCAATATTGAACAGATCATTCCTTTTCTTTTCGAGCAGGGGAAAGTACCTTTAATATTGTTACTTGACCGTATTACGGATGTGAGAAATTTCGGCGCTATTGCCCGTACAGCCGTTTGCGCCGGGTGTGATGCCATTGTGATACCCTATTACAACAGTGTCAGAATAAGTGCGGATGCAATCAAAAGTTCTGCGGGAGCATTGCATAAGATACCTGTTTGCCGAAGCCAAAGCCTTATACAAACAGTCGAATATCTTAAATCATGCGGCTTGCAAGTTGTTTCATGTACTGAGAAAGCGGAAACACCATATTACAAAGCCGATATGACTTTGCCGACTACAATAATCATGGGTTCCGAGGATGATGGTATCAGCGAAATTCTGTTGAAGGCTTCGGATGTTCAAGTCAAAATTCCTATGGAAGACCAGATAGCATCCTTGAATGTTTCTGTGGCCTGTGGGATTATTCTTTTTGAAACGCATAAACAGAGAACTATTATTTAGTCTGAAATTCAATTGTGAATCTGTGCATGCATACATTGAAAAGATGCTGATTTATGGATGAAAAAATTAAACTGAAGTTAAAGATTATTGAGATATGCAAACAGCATCATCTGGAAACAATAAGTAATTTAACCAGAGAAATGGATGAGCACCAGCAAATGGCGAACGATTACGGCCCACCCAAGGATCGTTATGACGCATTCCGTTCGCAGATGTTACGACGGCGCGATATTTTTGCTGAGCAACTTCAGAAAGCCAATCAGGAATTGATGTCGCTTACTTTGATCAAACCTGAAGAACTAAAAACTAAAGTTGAATTTGGCGCGGTTGTTATTACCAGCCAGCAGAGACTTTTTGTTTCTATAAGCTTGGGGAAAATCGTTGTAAACAACGATACGTATTTTGCTGTTTCGCCTAATGTGCCTCTTTATCATGCTCTGAAAGGATTGAAACCCGGCGACACTGTAAAATTCAATAACAATACAATTCAGATAATAGATGTCTTTTGAGTGCCCGTTCATAGTTATCTTCGGTATATTAGTAAATGGCTCTTATATTTTGTGTTTTGTTTGAAATTAACTGATGAATAACTTTACAAAAAAATTGCTGCTATGAAAAGATTTTTATTATTATTCGCAAGTGTTATTTTTCTCGGAGCTTGCAGTCAGAAAGTCAAAGAGGACATAATAGCCATTCATACTCCTTATGGTACTATTAAAGTTAAACTTTATGAGAAGACTCCTAAACATCATCAGAATTTTATGAATCTGGTTGATAGCAGGTTTTTTGATAGTACACTTTTTCACAGGGTGATCAAGGGTTTTATGATACAGGGCGGCGATCCGGATTCAAAACATGCTGAGCCGGGACAACTTCTGGACGATGGCGATACCAACTATAAAATACCGTTTGAATATGTTGAGGAATACCTGAACAAACGCGGGGCGCTGGCAGCAGCACGCGAAAGCGATGATGTCAATCCGGAAAAAGCTTCTTCGGCATGTCAATTTTATATTGTACAAGGAAAGGTATTCACCGATGCCGGATTGGATTCAGCCGAAGCTAAAAGGGCAAGATATACAAAGTCGTTTATTTTAATGAATTATTTGAAAAATGCAGGTGATTCTATTGCTTTGAAAGAGTTTCAGCAATCTTTTGGGAAACGCAATATTCCTGCTATTGAGAAGACATTAGAGCAATATAAAAATGTCATTGACAAGGAATATTCAAAGTCAAAACCATGGAAATTGACACCAAAGCAGCGCGAAATATATAAAACAATCGGCGGCGCACCGCACCTTGACGGAGCTTATACGGTTTTTGGAGAAGTCATCAGCGGGATGGAAATCGTTGATCAGATAGCTGCTGAGAAATGCGATACAAATGACCGCCCTTTAAAGGATATACGAATATGGATGTCGGTTGAAAGCAGGAGAAAATGACAGGGTAATGAAATCAAATTTATCCTGTTTTATCTCCGGAAATACCCGATACTATTGCTCTCAAATATTAACGACTTAAAAACAATAAAATCTGTTTACTTGGCTAATGCATTTTTTATTTTCCAGAATACCTTCAAACAAGTTTGGGTGTTCCGGGAAACAAAAAAACCGGCTTGTACCGGATTTTAATTTTTTGGAGGAGAATGGGAACTTGCCCCAACAGGTAGAAGCATGGATATTGGTGTTGACACAAATAATTTTTATCCTTACAGCTACTGTCAAATAACAAATGAAATGGAAAAGATTTCTATTATTATTAACACTAATCAAGATGAAATTGAATGATCTAAAATAAATCAATGTTCCATTTGCAATAATTTCAATAAATCTTTTAGAAATATTTTTTTTCTCATTTGACACTTTTATTGCCTTTCTGTCTAAAGTTGGCTCTTTTTATAGTCATTAATTCTTGAAAATAAGGAAACTCGTATTTGTTAATATGTTCTGCAATTGATTACACCCTTAAGAGAGAGCCAAAACCTTATAAAATATTTCTCAAAAACCCGATTTTATTTCAGTTATTCTTATCTTTGCACACAATTAGTTCCGATTATGTGTAAAAAATCACATTTATATAACCAATTATGTGAATTATGAATTTCAAGAGAAACATTACTTCCCAGCTTATTTCATGGAAAAATTCAAAAAACCGTAAGCCCTTAGTTTTAAAAGGAGCCCGTCAGGTGGGGAAAACATGGTTGCTAAAAGACTTCGGCCAAACCAGTTTTACTGACATTGCCTATTTTAATTTTGACGAACAGCCCGAATTAGCTCAGTTTTTTGAACATTCAAAGGATGTTACCCGGATTATTAGCAATCTCTCAATAGTTCACGGAAAAACTATTTTGCCACAAAAAACATTAATTGTTTTTGATGAAATTCAGGAATGCCTGCCAGCATTGAATTCGCTGAAATATTTTTGTGAAAACAATCCCGAATATCACGTGGCTTGTGCCGGCTCTCTGCTAGGAATTACATTAGGAAAAGAATCTTCTTTTCCGGTTGGTAAAGTTGAATTCATGGAAGTTTTTCCGTTGACATTTTCTGAATTTTTATTTGGCATAGATCCTTCTTTGGCAGATTATCTCAATAGTTTACAAAACATTGAACCTATTCCCGATTTATTTTATAACCTTTTAGTTGAAAAATTTAAAATGTATTTTATTTCCGGTGGACTGCCGGAAGCAGCAAAAAGCCTTGTTTTTGAAAACAATATTGAGTCAACAGAAAAAGTACTGTCCAATATTTTAAGTTCGTATGCATTTGATTTTTCAAAACATGCATCAGCTAAGGATTTTCCAAAAATAAGTTCGGTATGGGAGTCTATTCCTTCTCAACTATCGCGTGAAAATAAAAAGTTTTTGTATCAATTGGTCAAAACTGGTGCCAGGGCAAGAGGTTTTGAAGATGCTTTGAATTGGTTAATCGCTTCGGGCTTGGTTTATAAAATATATAATTGTAAAAAACCCGGCTTACCGCTTTCTGCTTATGACGATCTTTCAGCTTTTAAGTTGTATATGCTGGATGTAGGAGTATTACGAAGACATTCACACCTTGATCCCGGTGCATTCAAAGAAGGAAGCCGTTTGTTTGTTGAATTCAAGGGAGCTTTAACTGAAAATTATATACTACAAAGTCTGCTTCCGCAGTTTGATGTAATTCCTCGTTATTGGACATCTGAAGGAAAAGCTGAAATTGATTTTTTAATTCAATATAAAAATGAAATTATTCCGGTAGAAGTTAAATCAGATGAAAATATAAGAAGTAAAAGCCTTACCTTCTATCATAACATGTATAAACCTCCTTTGCGGATTCGGTTTTCAATGAAAAACCTTGATCTGAACAATGGCTTGTTAAATATTCCCTTATTTATGGCCGATTACACGAAACATATAATTTCAAAAATTTCTTAATTATAGTGTATATTAAAAACCCCGGAAACTTTTTGTTTTCGGGGTTTTTCGTGCTTTTGCGTCTTACCGCAGGCGGAGAAGGGGGGATTCGAACCCCCGGTTCGCCTTACGGCGAACAACGGTTTTCGAGACCGCCGCAATCGACCACTCTGCCACCTCTCCAGTCGGGAGTGCAAAACTACTATTTATCTGCGATAAACCTGTAAGTATTTGAAAAAAAAGTTGTGAATTAGCGGGTAATAATCAGTTTTGATGAACACGAATAATCATCAGAAACAAACTTAAACAAATAAATTCCGGCCGGTAAATTTGAAATATCTATACGGTTTTTTCTTGTCTGACAGGCCCCTTTGAATACAATCTTTCCGGTAAAATCAATTATTTCAAAATCCGCCTGCTTATTGTTACTGAAATTATCAATTTCATAATTTAAAAAATCGTTTGCCGGGTTTGGAAAAATTTTAAATTTCGAATTCGCGCTGTACTTATCTGTTGTGGAAGAAAAATCATAGTTAATGTCCAGGATTGGCTGTGCGCTGGTATCATTACTATTCTTGAATTCAAAATAATTATCAGTTGCGGCTGACAGATATTTTAGTTTGAATTGCGTATAACCGTTTTTATTAATAAAACCGACTAAAGCTTCAGGAATATCAATTCTCATCCAGTAATCGTTGTCTTCAACGGTGCCGTAAGTACAGGCTATAAAAGATGTATCACCTGCACAACTGAAATCATCATTCTCAATCTGTAGATTTGCTCCGTAATACCCGGATTTTATTTCAAGCGTCAGATCCTGACCGATAAGATTGTTGCCGGATAAGTTTTGTCTGTTTAGAAAAATACTGGCTTTTTGAATTTCAAAAAGTGGATTTATTGCAGAAGTATTGAAAGTAAGAATACTCTGAATATCGTCATTGCCGATTTTTCCGGTCTTAATGTTTTCAATACTATAGGTCGTTGATGAAAGATAACCGTTCAATGTGGTGTCGTATGCAATAATACTTGTATCAGCATTACGCAGAGCATCCCAGTAATATTCTTCGAAATGCCTTTGAATAAAGGTTTCGAATGATGCATCGCTCAAGTGAAATGAATCTGTTCCG
>Ga0209099_1003972_pt1 | contig 11583 bp, 10 predicted proteins | sample AD_JPNHW2_MetaG_FD_184430 | JGI IMG/M metagenome (GOLD analysis project Ga0209099, IMG submission 184430) | Active sludge microbial communities of municipal wastewater-treating anaerobic digesters from Japan - AD_JPNHW2_MetaG (SPAdes) (version 2) | ecosystem: Engineered > Bioreactor > Anaerobic...
GAAGAGAGAAAAGCACGGTATGAAAAGGCCGTAGCCGCACGAGAAGCGGCTAAACTAAATCAGGGAGGCTACTCTCCCCAAAACATTCCAGTGTTTGAGCATGTAGTTCTAACACAGAATTCTACTCAGGTAATTCGTCTCGTAGGTAATAGCCTTGAGACACGCTCAGCACCTACTGATCCTCTTCTTGTGGAGAGGTCACTTATGAGGGCTGATGATGATTCTTATTTTAATTGTACTTGGAGTCCAGAGCGAGATTGGCCCCTCCGCAAGCTTCTTACCAAACTAGCAAAATATGAGTATAATGAGGAAGACAAGAAGAAGAAGTATGTGAATGAAGGTTGTCCTCTACTCAAGAAATTCCTTACCAATGGTAATACTAACAACCCCTTTGATATGGGTATGCTCCCCAAGAAGTTTGTTCTCTTTAATGCCATCGACCGTAAGGATTCATGGTGTAAGGAAAATAAGCATACTAAGATGGTAGCATGGGATCTTCGTGAAAAGGATGGAAAGAAGTTCTATACTACAGGTCTTACACAGGGTCTTTATAAGGATATTTGGAATAGGAAGTGCTCTGAGATTGGTCATCATTTCGATGAGGTAGATTTCGTTATTCACCGATATAATGAGAAGACTCGTCCTAATGAGAAAACTAATTATGTAGTTTATTGGAAGGAAGAGGTTACTCCTATTAAGAACCTTGGTACTAAGGAAGGAAAGAATATTGACTACAATAAGTTTATTGTAGATGGATATCTAACTGAAGAGGAAGAAGCTTATGAGAGGTATGTTCTTGAAGACATTCCCTTCATTTCACAGGTAACTCCTGCCGCAGTCATTCTTTCTAAGATTGGCAAGTTCCTAAAGGAAGTAGATGCAAAGTATGGTACTACTATTGTAGATGAACTTACTGCTCTAAAGACCGCAGAAATTGCCGCTCTCAAGGAAAAGACTAAGAATGAAGAGAAGGATAATTTTACTAATAGTAAGCCTGTTTCTTCTTCTGCTAGTGCTCCTGCTGAAGAGCCTGAGTACTCTGACTCTGACGAGTCCTCTTCTGAGGATTTGCCCGGAGAAGTTGAGGTTCGACCACAGGAATCTGCCCCTGCCCCAAAAGCTACTAAGGTAACAAAAAAGGCAGTAGGGTTTGTAATTCCTCCTGAAGCCTATGATCATTTTGGTGGTCTTAGCGATCTATCTCCTGAAGATAAGAAGAAGATTATTGGTATCAACATGGAAAATGATGAGATTAAGTTCTCTGAAGATGCTGATGTTGAGTGTGGCTCTTGTGAAAGCTCGATCCCAAATTCCTTTAGCTCTTGTCCCTTCTGTGGAGCTAGTTTCGCTGAGTAACAAATAAAGTAACTAGGTTCTTTTAATCTTGTATTAAAAGAACCTTTTTATTTTTATTTAACTATTTGATAGAGGACTACTTATGACATTAACAAAGAAATACTATGTAGAAGGAATTCTATTATCTGAAGGTACTGAGGTTTTAAATGAGGGTGATCGTTATAATAACCTAATCTTAAAGATGGAAGGTGATACTGCTGATGCTGAGCAAGCTGATGTTGAAAAGGCTATTGATCCTATCATGAAAGACCTTGATAAAGATGGGTATTTCAATGATAATGACAGTGCTCAAATTAAAAAGGATACTGTAGATTATATTAAAGGTTCCCTTACTAGAAATGGTAAGGTTCCTGAAAAAGAAGAGATTGTAAACTTTATTGTTGGTAGGAAGCCCTCTTTCGCAAAGTAAAAAATAAAATATAAATAGTTAACTTCTTAAAGAGTCCTTTTGCAGAAAAGGACTATTTTTATTTCTGTAACTATACTTACATGTTATCAAAAAATGAAATAGCTTCTTTAGCTGATATGACTAAAGATTTAATAGCTCATCCTACTATTCAGGATGGTAGGTTACAAGAAGAAGACTATCTAAAAGAAATAATTGATTCAGAAATATTTACTACTGCTGATGTAAAGGAAATAAACTCCGCTTTAAAAATTATTCTTGGTGATAATAAGATGTCTGATGGTCAGAAATATGACACTATGAATAATCTTTGGAAAGTTAATTATTACTATAAACCACCTACTCCTGCTGAATTTCTTTCTGAAGAATGGTTAGGTGCAACCAGTGAAAACATCTATCCTTATATTAAAGAAAAATTTATAGAATTTTTTGATGTGACTAAACCTTATAGAATATTAAATGCGGCGGCACCTATTGGTGTTGGAAAGTCAACTTTTACTGTATTGGTAAAACTATATGTTACTGTTTTGCTATACTATCTACAGGATTGGAAAAGATATTTAAAAAAGTCTCCACATTCTTTAATTGCTGATGCTTCTGTTTCTTTAAATTTGGATATGGCTAAAGACTTGATTCTTACTCCAATGACTAACATGATGGGGGTTAGCCCAAAGTTTAAAAGAGTAAAAATGGAGGAGCAACTTCTTTCAAAGATGAAAGAAGACAGGTCTACTTTATACTGGACAACAGCTACTACTGGTAGAGCTTTTATGCGTGTAGGAGATTATCATTTCGTAGCTTGTTCTGATGTAACTCACTTTTTAGGATATACTATTACTTGTTTTAGTGTTACGGAAATTACTTATCTTATTGAACATGGTTTTACTGATGAAGCTGTTTGGCGAATCTATACAGACTTGAAAGAACGAGTCTTCTCTCGATTTGGTAATCATTATATGGCTAGAGGAATCCTTGATAGTTCCCCTCGTGATATGTCTTCAAAAATAGATTCTTACATGTATGAAGGATACAAAACAGATCCAGAGGTATTAAATTTCAGTGGGTACAAATGGGATTTTCAGCCTGATCTTTTCCCTATCTATGAGAAAGATAAGAGCAAAGTGTTCCCTGTTTATGTGGGAGATGCCTCAAAATCTCCTAAGATTCTCACACTCCCCGAGGTTAAAGACTATGATGTTGATAAAGTTATTTATATCCCTGATGATATTAAAAGACTAGCAGAGAATAATGTTGCTCGTGTTATTCAGAACTATGCTGGTATACCCACAGGAATGGATGCAAAACTCATAACAAACTATGACATGATTGAAGATGCTTTCGTTCCCTATCTTAAAAATTTCTATAGATATGAACATGCTCCTGCAAGTCTACCTCCTGAAGGAATGCTTTGGGATATTGTAAAAAAGAAATTCTTTGTTAGTCTTGGTAAGAACAACATGTATGAATTTTATAGGAACCCAAATGCTCAAAGGTTTATATCTATTGACTTAGCAAAAAAACATGATATGGCCGCAATATCAATGTGTCATATTGAACATAATTTGAAGGGGGAGAATGTCTATGTTGTTGATTTTTCCTTATCAATTATGAGTACACAAAAAGATGAAATAAATTTGGATGCTTTTAAGTATCTTATAATTGATATGATTACTTATGGTCATATTAATTGTAAGATTGTTTCTTTTGACCAGTTCCAATCCGACTCTAGCAGACAAGCTTTAATAAGAGCAGGGGTGGATGTTATAAATCTATCTGTAGATAGAACTACAGAACCTTATATGAGTTTTATTAACTTACTACAGACAAGAAATATTAAGATGGGTAGAAATCTTGTTATGAAGAATAATCTTAAATCTCTTGTTCAAAAGAAAGATCTTAGTAATAAACTGAAGATAGGACATGTGGAATCCTCTTGGATTGACCTTGATAATGATGACTGGGAAAAATCAAAGATGGGTTATTATGGGAAAGACTTATCAGATAGCGTTGTTGCTTCTATTGAGTTAGCTAAGATTTATTGTACAGAAATAGGGTATGTCTGGAATGAGGAATTAGAGCAGAAAAAAGCTGAAAGGGATATTAATACTGTTCTAAAAGAAATATTTACATTATATAACTTGACTCCTAAAAGCTGATCTTGACTTTTTTTGTATATAACTATATAATCTCATCATGCAAAATTTAGAAGAGAAGAAGAATAAACTGGATAGATATATAGGTCAAAAATTAACTTTTCCTATTACAAATAGTGACACTCATCAGTTTGAACTTGTAGAACTCACCTTAAAAAAGAATGAAATAAATACCTATCTTGATATGGTTGTCTCCTTCTTTGAAGAAGCTTCTGATAATTTTTTTATAAATGGAGAAGTCCTTTATAAAAAAATTGATGATACTTTATATATATACATTTTAGAATAAAAAGGAAAACGAATATGATAACAGCATTTTTTAAATTGCTTTGTGACACTGCGAGACTTCCTGAGATGGCTCATGAAGGTGATGCGGCTTTTGACCTTTTTTCAGCAGAAGAGGTTATTATCCCTGCAAAAGGTTCAGCTTCAGTAGATATTGGTATTGCTTGGGAACCTAAGTTTGATGGTACTACTTACAAAACTGCTGAGGAGAGGTTTTACTTCCAAATGTTTATAAACTTCTTTAAGATTCAAGGTAAGGTTGAATCAAGGTCAGGGCTAAGTTTTAATAGAGATGTTGAAACAGGAGCCGGGGTTATTGATGGGACTTACCGAGGGCGCTTTAAGGTTAAGCTCTATAACTTTGGGAAAGAACCTTATGCTGTAAGTATTGGAGATAAAGTTGCACAGCTAAAAGTTGAAGTGCTTCCTAAAGCAAGATCAAAGCTAACAGCAACAATTAGTGAAGACACTGTAAGAGGTGTAAATGGATTTGGATCAACAGGGAAATAACCCTACAAAGAATAAGAAGGTAAGAAAAGAATGAATTTTGAATCAGAATTAGCAGAAAGTGTTTTTAAGTCTAAGTATCTCTTAGAAGGGGAGACAACCCCTGAGCAAGCTACTGAGCGTCTTGTACAATCAGTAGCTAAAGTATTTCCTGAGATAGAGGAAGATGCACGAACCTATATTAGTAAACAATGGTTTATTCCTGCTGGTGGGGCTTGGAGAGCCGCAGGTAATCCTTCTCATAAAGTCAGTCACGTAAACTGTACTACCCTCCCTCCTCCCTCTGACGATCTTGAATCTATATTTGATAGTTTCTATCATTGGGCTAAGTATGCCGCTTATGGACAGGGAGAAGGTGTAGACATTTCTAACCTTCGACCAAAGGGAGCTAAGGTTCATAATTCTTCTAGATCTTCTACCGGGGCCGTTTCCTTCATGCCAATTTATGATGCTATTCTTCAAGTAATTGCACAGCAGGGCAGAAGGGGAGCCTCTTTAATTTCCATCAGAGATTCACATCCTGATGTTGAAGATTTTATTATTATTAAGGATGAAGAGGGAAAGGTTGAGTCAGCAAACCTAAGCATACAGGGCACTGATTTATTTATGAATGCTGTGAAAAATGATAGTACATGGACACTTTGGTTTGATAATGAATATGAACATATTGAACGGACTATCAAGGCTCGTGACCTATTTGAAAAGATTTGTTTTAATGCTTGGAAGAGGGGTGATCCCGGCCTTCAGTTTATTGATGTAGCTAAGCGTTATAGTAATAGTGATGCTATTGGTGTTCCTATTACATCTACCAATGCATGTGGCGAACAATTTCTTGATCCTAACTCATGTTGTAATCTAGGACATATAAATTTAGCAAAATTCCATGAGTATGGATGGGAAGGTTTTGAAAAACTGATAAAATTTGGAATTAAATTTATTAATGCGACGAGAATAAATGAGATAAATGAAGGTAGATCCCCTTCTTTAGACCAATTAGATAAACAAAAAAATGTTCCAAGAGTAGGTTTGGGTATTACTGGTCTTGCTGATTTATTTTTAGATAAAGATATTGCTTATGGTAGTGATGAATCTATCTCTTTAGTTAAAGAATTAGGGAAGAAATTAGTCAATATTTCTTATCAAATGAGTTATGAATTAGGTAAGAAATATGGTTCTTACCCACTTTATAATAAAGATAAAATTAAGAATTCTGAATTTATTAAATACCATTTAGCTGAGGGTAACATAACTGAAGATATGCTAGATTATCAATTTAATGTTACTCTTAATACTATTGCCCCTGTAGGTTCTGGCTCTCTAGTATCAAATGGAGGAGGCTCTGGTATTGAACCTATTTTTAGTAAATATATGGTTCGTAGAGAAAGAGCTACCACTGGAAAATGGAAAGACTGGTTTATCTATAACCCATATATTGAGCGTTATATGAAGGCTAATAATATTCCTCTTACTCATGAAAATGCAGAAGGTCTTGTGGGTGGTAAATGGGTTATGAGCTATGATGTTGATCCTCTAAAGAAAATTAAGCTTGTAGCAACAATGCAGAAGTATGTTGATTCTTCTATCTCAGTAACCTTTAACCTACCCAAAACTGCAACTGTCTCTCAAGTAAAAGAAATTTATATGTCTGCATGGGAACAAGGGCTAAAAGGTGTTACAGTTTATCGTGCAGGAAGTAGAAAAGGTGTTTTAATTACTGAAGAGAACTATAGAGAGTATATGCTTGCCTCTTCTGCCACAGAGGAGGAGATGAATGACCCAACTTATAGACCTCCTGTTCTTCCTTGTGACATCTATATTACATCCCATAAGGGGCATAAGTTCATTGTACTTGTTGGCCTAAAGAATAATAAGCCTTATGAAATTTTCGTTTCTTCTTATGATCCTTCTTTTAATACAGGGGATTATAAGCATGGTTTTATTGAGAAGATTGAGTCAGGACATTACATGTTGAAGATTCAGAATGGAGAAACTAAGATTGCAATTCAGAATATTGGAAAGCAATTTGAGTCTGTCTATGCTTCTCTCAGCAGAGCAGTTTCTATGGCTTTACGCTTTGGTGCTCCTGTGTCAAAGATGGTAGAACAACTTAATACAGAATCTTCTTTTACAGATTTTGAGAAGGTTATTACTAGGGTTCTCAAGAAGTATGTGGTAGACTACACACCTGTTCTAGGTAAAAATCTTTGCCCTATTTGTTCTCAATCTCTTGTTTTTATAAATGGGTGTATTACTTGCTCCTCTTGTGGGTATAGTCGTTGTGATTAGATAGAAAAAAAGATAGAGGGACAGTAGGTTAGTGGCCTATTGATTAAGATATCTCCTATTTTAATCTAACCTCTTCTTTAACTATCTTATAATAGATGCCACTAACATCTTTAAAACTTAAAAATATCTATAGGAGAGAAATTAATGATTACCTCTATTTTTGAAAAGCTACCTATTCCTGACATAACAAAGATTCATCATTATTACAGATATATAATATTTATTGATAGTAGATTACAAAGAAATCTATCTCTCGATGAGCAATATGAGGTACATCATATTATTCCTAAAAGTATGGGAGGAGAGGATATTTCTTCTAATAAAATTAAACTTTCTTTAAGAGAGCATTATATTGCCCATTTAATATTAAGTAAGTGTGGATATCCTTCTATGGTTTATGCTTTTAGTTTTATGTTAAGTTCAAATAAATATGGAAAGAGATTGACTTCTAGAGAATATAGTAATCTCAAGAAAGAAATATTACTTTTATTAAGTAATGCAATGAAAGGAGAAAATAATCCAACTTTTAAAAATCCTTTAGTTGGAGAAAAAAATGGTATGTTTGGAAAACATCTTTCTGAGGAAACAAAAGAAAAAATAAGGAAAGCTTCAATAGGAAAGAAAAGAAAAGCTCATACAAAAGAGCAGAATCAAAGAATGTCTGAATTTTGGAAAGGAAAAAAATATGAAGATGTAATGGGGGTAGAAAAAGCAAAAGAAGTAAAAGAAAAAATGTCTAGAGATAGGAAAGGACGAAAAAAGAGTGAAGAACATAAAAGAAAATTGTCTATAAGTAATAAAGGAAAACATTTTAGAGAGTATCAACCTCGTTCAGAAGAATATAAAGAAAAAATTAGAGGAGAAAAAAATCCTTTTTATGGAAAAACTCATTCGGATGAAACAAAAAAGAAATTATCTTTAATAAGAAAGGGTAGAATATGGTTACATCATCCTATTAGGAATTTGCGTACACAGATTGACAAAGAGAAATTAGAAGAGTATATTAAAGATGGATGGGTTAGAGGAATGGGCTTTATAGGTAAAGAAGAATAACACAACTATATATAAAGGTGAATATTATGGATGAAACAAAGATGATTAGACTAAATGAAAAGGAAATGACAGAAGCTGAGTTTGAAGAAACTAAGAAGAAGCTTCTAGAGCAAAAGGGAGTTCAGCTTGTAGAGGTTAGCCCCGGAGTTTATAAAACTCGTTTTTTTGATTAAATAAAAAAAGAGAGGGACAGTAGGCTACTAACCTATTGCTAAAAGAGTTTTCCACTTTTAGCTAACCTCTTTTTCTTTTTTAACTATCTTTAATAGAGACTTTAGTAGAGTCTATAAAGGAAACACAATGGAAAACACCTCAGAAAAGCCCTATGGTATCATTTACAAAGCTACAAATTTAATTAATGGTAAAGTCTATATTGGACAAACAGTTAAATCCTTACAGCAAAGAAGAACTACTCATTATGAGAAAGCTAAACAAAAGATAAACACTCATTTTTATGATGCATTAAATGCCTATTCTCCTAACATTTTCCTTTGGGAGGTAATTGAATATTGCTATAATAAAAATGACTTAAATATAAGAGAAATATTTTGGATTAGTTATTATAATTCTTTAGATAAAGATAAGGGGTATAATATGACTATTGGAGGTACAGGAGGGGATATTATGAGAGGCAAAACTCCTGAACAGATAGCTAGTTGGAGGCTGAATCTAAGTAAAGCGGGAAAGGGTAGAAAGCATAAACCTATGTCTGAAGAACAGAAACGGTATTATTCTAAGTTATATACTGGTAGGAAAGCTTCTAAGGAATCAAGAGAAAAACAAAGTAAGTCATTATTAGAGAGTTATAGAAAGCGCAGAGACAAGGGAATACCTAGTAAAATATCTAAATTATGGAGACTAACAAAGCCAGATGGTACTAGTGAAATAATTATAGGAAATATATTAAAATATTGTAAGGAGCATAATTTGATATTAAATACTCTACGAAGAAATATAAATAATTTTGTACAAAATGGCAAGAATAAAGGGTATAAATTAGAAAAATTATATTGACTTTGATTGGATACTATAGTATCATAATCTCTAGGAGAGATTGTGAGTTTTTATATTATAGGAGATTTACACGGTGGTGCTGTGGGGGATGGAAAGAAACTCAATAATAAGGAAGTCTGGAAAGCTTGTGGTGACAAGTATCCAGACTTTGTTATTGTATGTGGAGACTTTGGGTATATATTTGCCCCGGAGTCTAATAAGAAAGCACTAAGACAAGAATTATATAATCTTCTCTGGCTTGAAGAAAAACCTTTTAAAATTCTTTTTTGTGATGGAAACCATGAGTGTTTCGATAGACTTAATAAGCTACCTTCTGAATTTATGTTTGGATCAGATGTAGGTGTTGTTAACAAAAATGTATTTCATTTAAGAAGAGGAAGAGTCTATCATATTGACAATAAATCATTCTTTGTCATGGGTGGAGCATCTTCTATTGATAAAGAGGATCGCATTCTTGGGATAAGTTATTGGGCTGATGAAGTTCCCGATTATAACGATTTTAATAGAGCAAATAAGAATCTTGATATGTATGAAGGAAAAGTTGATTATGTTCTTAGCCATGCTTGTCCTGTAGCTGTAAAATCTTTAATCCATACTTATAAATGGCTTTATCCAGATCCAACAGAGGATCTTCTTAGTGCTTTGGATGAACGTCTTACTTATAAGAAATGGTTTTTTGGACATTATCATTTGGATAAAGAAGTATCCATAGGTAGTAAGAACTACCAGTGTTTATATAAAAGAGGTTATTATGTCGAATAAAAAAGGAGAGAAAATGTCAATTGTACCTAAGTTTGAAGCAGTTTCTGATGAAGACAGTTTTCTAGATGTTAAGCCCATGCTTGTTCCGGGGCCAAAAGTATATAGGGATAATAATGTTATTTATTTTCTAGATGACATGGACAGTGATAGTGTTTATGCCCTAGAGAAGCATCTCAATGATATTATTGAGAATAGCCGATTTGCAAGTAGTGTCAATATTGTTATTGATTCTCTTGGTGGTCATACCAGTGGGGTATATGATATTGTCAAGAACTATCCTCTACCCATTACTACTTGGGTTCGTGGATATTGCTGTTCTGCGGCTACAGTACTTTTCTTAGCAGGAACAAAGCGGTATATTTCTCCTACATCCCTTTTTCTAATCCATAGTGCGAGAACCACAGCCTTTCAGGAATTTAGGGAGAGTGAGGCTACCGATATGCAAGAGATGATGGCAAAGCATAATGAGGTTCTTCTCATGAACATCTATAAAAAGGAGACTAAAATCCCCAAGAAGATGCTTGAGCAGATTCCTCACAAAGAGCTTTGGTTGACTCCTGAACAGTGTGTTGAATACAAGATTGCAAATGCAATTAAAACTTTCTCTAAATATTCTTTAGAGTAAGGAAGGAAGGTTAATATGTTTATGTATCTTTATGATTTGGACAAGAACGATAAGTTTTCTTATCTTCTTTTTAAGAAGCCGGGAAGTGTCTATGCGAAAGATAATGTGGAAGGTAAGTATGAAAGTGATACTTGCTATAGAATCTTTGTTAAGCTAGATACTTTAAATATGATCCATACTCTTAAAAGTATTAACTCAGAAAGTTACAATACATATCAGCATGAAGGTGTAACACCTTTCTCCCTCAATAAAGGTTTTGATGTGATTCGCTCTGCTCTGCGGGGTGACTATGATGCTAATAGTGAGGAGGAGAAAACATTGGCTACTACTCCTCACTCTTATGCTATGCACATTGGGCCTTTTATAAATGATCCTGAGCAAGTGAAAGAGTCTTTTGAGTTCGTTGGATATAAAGTCTCTATGAGAGAAACTGAGAATAAAGTAGCCCATTCCTATATCATTGTAGGTAATGATACTCTCTCAACTTTTCTTCAGAAAGTGTTCATCATTTCTCTCCATCTAACTTCCTATTACACTCTCTATCCTCTTCAGGATAGCCAGATTCAAAAGTATATTACTCTTTCTTCCTCATGGTTTAATTTAAAAAATGATTTCTTTAAAAAAGTAATTAGAAATATTTGTAAGAATAATAAGTCTTTTATGAATATTTTTATTGAAGGTGTCTCTGATGAGGAGGAAGAGCAGGTAGAAGCTAAGGATAAGCTCTATATTAACTTTAAGACTCTACATAAAGCAAGGCATACAGCTATAGCTGAGGCTGTTATAGACCTGAACACTTCTTCTCAAGAGGTTTCAATCGTTGATCTTGGATGTTCTGAAGGCAGACTCTCCCTTAAAGTGAATGATGCCCTTATTACAAAGGGTGTTCCTTTCCATGTTTACTCTTACGATGTTAAAGACAAATTCTATAATATTGCTAAGAAAGTAAGGAATCTTACTTTTAATAAGATGAACATCCTCTATCCCAATCCTAATAAGGTTCCTGCCAAGACAGATATCCTTCTTCTTTCAGAAGTCATTGAACATTTTGAGAGGGAGGATAGGCTTAAACTTCTTAGCAACATTTGTAATGTTTTTAACCCAACTTCCATTATTATCTCTACTCCAAACGTTAG
>Ga0209099_1003973_pt1 | contig 11582 bp, 8 predicted proteins | sample AD_JPNHW2_MetaG_FD_184430 | JGI IMG/M metagenome (GOLD analysis project Ga0209099, IMG submission 184430) | Active sludge microbial communities of municipal wastewater-treating anaerobic digesters from Japan - AD_JPNHW2_MetaG (SPAdes) (version 2) | ecosystem: Engineered > Bioreactor > Anaerobic >...
TCGTGACCATCCAGGCCCACAAGAACACCGTGGCGGTCGCGAGCCTCGTGGGCCTCGCGGCCATCGTCATCTGCAACGACCGCCCCATCCCGCCCGACATGGTCGAGGCCGCCGCCGCCGAGGGCGTCGCCATCTTCCTCACGAAGTCCTCGCAGTTCGAGGTGTCGGGCCTCCTCTGGCCCGAGCTCGGCCGGAAGTAGGGCCGCAAGGCCTCACGCGGGCATGCGCGTCGCCGTTGACCTCCACAACCATTCCTGCCTCTCGCCCTGCGCCTCGCTCGAGCAGTCGCCCTCCCTCATCGCGCGCCTCGCCTCGGAGCGCGGCCTCGCCGTAGCGGCCCTCACCGACCACAACTCCGCCTTGAACTGCCCGGCCTTCCGCGAGGCCTGCCTGCATGAGGGCCTCGCTCCCCTCTACGGCATGGAGGCCTGCAGCTCGGAAGAGGTCCACGTCCTCTGCCTCTTCGGTGGCGTCGAGGCGGCCCTCGACTTCGGCGCCTTCCTTCGGACGAGGATTCCCGACCTCCCCTACGATCCCGAAAAGCTCGGCGACGAGGTCGTGGTGGATGCGGAGGAAGGCGTCGTGGAGCTCCTCGACTACTGGCTGGGTTCGGCTACCGACCTCGGCTTCGAGGAGCTCTGCACCTATGCCGCCGAACGAGGCTCTGTCGTGATCCCGGCCCATGTGGACAGGCCCTTCTACTCGGTGTCGAGCCAGCTCGGTTTCCTGCCTCCGGGGCCCTATACCGCCGTCGAGGCGGTGCGCGAGCCGGCCCGCGCCCTCTCGATGGGCCATCCCGTCATCTCGGGCTCGGACGCCCATTACCCCGAGCATGTGGCGCGCAGGCCCACGATGGTCGATTTGCCCGAGGATGCCCTGGCGGCGGGTCGGGCCGGGCGCGGCGACGAACTCCTCATAGCCCTGGCCGAAGCCCTGGCCGCCGGCCGCGCGGAGCCGTACTGGGTGTACCGCAGCTAACGAGGCCGTCTTGAATGGAAATACCACAGAGGCACAGAGGCACAGAGGGGATACACAGAGAAGAAGAGTAATTGGGGGGAAGAGAGGATTATTGGCGAGAGAAATGTTTCAATAGGACAAGCGGAATAATTCTTTCTCTACCTACTTAACTCCCTCTTGTCTCTGTGTCTCTGTGCCTCTGTGGTTCCTTTCTTGGGTTCCCGGTATTAATTCGTCTTCCAGCGCAGCGAGAATTCGATGGGCTTCTCGAGGACGAGGAGGTCGAGGGCGGGAAGGGTCACGGCGAGGGTCTGACCCTCGAGCTTGCCGCCCGAAGAGGCGAGGACAGGGCCCGGGGCCGAGAGCTTCAGGCTCATCGTGGCGCCTTCCAGGGAGACGACGGCCTTCTCGCCGATGATGCCCGCGAGCATGCGACGGTATTCGGCGCGGGTGATGGGCTCCGGGTCGAGGGCCGGAGGAGAAAGGGCTTCGACGAGGTCAGGGTCGAGGCCCGGGAGGAGGTCGGCGAGGGGAGCGCAGGCGCCTCTCGCGAGCTTCACGCGCAGTTCCTTCCAGCCCGTTCCGGATGACAGGCTTATGGCGCCCGATTTCGCGATCTTCGGATCTGCGATGAAGGATTGCAGGTCGGCGACGTCGAGGGTGAAGGCGAGGGAGTCCGCATCGGCCGCGGAAAGGGAGAGCAGCTTGAGCCCTTCGGCGTCCGCCAGGGCCTTCCTCGTGGCCTCGAAGTCGAAGAGGGACGAAGTTTCCGGGAGGTTGGCGAGCTTCCTGAGCCTGGCGGCGAGGGGGGCCGGCACCGAGGCGCTCGACTGGATCCTGAGCCCGCCGTCGGCCCTGATGGAAACGCTGGCGCTTCCCGAGCAGGCGGCGAGGAGGGCGGTGGCGAGGGCCAGGACGAGGGCGAGGGCCACTGAGGCGAAGCCGATGAGCCAGGGCGCCCTCTTGCCCGCGCCGCCGCGCGGGGACGGTCGTGCGGACCGGGGCCTGTCCTCGTTGACCACCACGCCGCTCACCACGACGCGCGGCCCCGAGGGGCTTCGTACCGCGGGCCCTGCTTTCCCGCCATCTTTTTTCTTTTCGTCCATCGGGAGCCCTTCCGTATTTCAGGTATAGTTGGGTAACATCGAAGGCCTCCGAGAAGTTACTCAAGGCTTCCCGGCGGCGGCAAGCGCTGCAGGGCCGGAATCGACCCTGCCTGCGCTTCCAGCATGCCGCGGAATGTTAGTTTCTTCAGGCTGCCCCGGCTTTTTTTCGTCCGGCGCAACCTTTTATGGCCTTCCGGGTCAAGATTTCGAATGCCCCGCAGGCTGCGCAAGGCGTGGTAGAAGGCGGGCAATGAGGTGTGTCCATGAAGACGAATGATTCCAAAGAACCCTGGAAATTCCTTGACGATTACCGAGGCTCCGCCTTCGAGGGCGAGTGGCCGACCCTCCCCGAGATGTTTGCCATCACGATGAGCCGTTACCCCGATCGTGCCTGCCTGACGATCTACGAGCCCGACCGCGTCAGCCTGACCTACCGCGAGGCCCGCGAGCGCGTGGTCAAGGTGGCCCGCAACCTGCGGTCCCTCGGCATCGGCCATGGCTCCAAGGTCGCCGTATCGGGCAAGAACTCCCCCGAGTGGGCTGTCGCCTATCTCGCTGCCCTGGAGGCCGGCGCCGTCGTCGTGCCCATCGACTACCAGCTCTCGATCCCCGAGATGGACAACCTCCTCCGCGCGAGCGAGGCCGAGGTCCTCTTCATCGACGAGGAAAAGCTCGCCGAGATGACGAAGAACTGGAAGGGCAAGCTCAAGGCCGTCTATTCCCTCGCGCGCGGCAAGCCCGGCTACATCTACGATCTCCCCGCGCCCGCGGAGAAGGACCTCCCGCCCCTCGTCCCCGCCAAGGAGACCGACCTCGCGGCCATCCTCTTCACGAGCGGCACGACGGGCCAGCCCAAGGGCGTCATGCTCTCGCACCGCAACCTCGTGGCCGACTGCTACCTCGCCCAGGGCAACATGAACATCTACTCGACCGATGTCTTCTACGCCCTCCTCCCCATCCACCACTCCTACACGATGCTCGCCGTCTTCATCGAGGCCCTCTCCGTGGGAGCCGAGCTCGTCTTCGGCAAGCGCCTCGTCGTCAAGCAGATCTTCAAGGACCTCAAGGACGCCAAGGTCACCATGTTCCTCGGCGTGCCCATGCTCTTCAACAAGATCATCGCCGGCGTCCTCAAGGGCATCAGGGAGAAGGGCTTCCTCGTCTCGGGCATCATGTCCTGCCTCATGGCGATCTCGGGCTTCGAGAAGAAGGTCTTCGGCAGCAATCCCGGCAAGCGCCTCTTCGGCGCGGTCCTCGACAAGGTGAGCCTCAGGACCAACCGCATCTGCATCTCGGGCGGCGGCCCCCTCGCCCCCGCGGTCTTCAAGAAGTACAACCAGCTCGGCATCGACTTCGTGCAGGGCTACGGCCTCACCGAGACCTCGCCCATCATCGCGCTCAACCCGATCTACGCCTACAGGGAGACGAGCGTCGGCAAGGTGCTGCAGCGGACCGAGATGAAGATCCAGAACCCGGACGAGAACGGCATAGGCGAGATCCTCGTGAAGGGTCCCATGGTCATGATGGGCTACTACAACATGCCCGAGGCGACTCAGGCCGCCTTCACCGAGGACGGCTGGCTCAAGACCGGCGACCTCGGCTACCTCGACGCGGACAACTATCTCTACCTCACGGGACGAGCCAAGAACATGATCGTCACCGAAGGCGGAAAGAACGTCTACCCCGAGGAGATCGAGAACCGCTTCCAGCTCTTCGACGAGGTCGAGCAGGTCATGGTCTGTGGCTACGAGATCGACAAGGCCACGAGGAGCGAGGGCATCGAGGCCCGCCTCTACCCGAGCCAGGCCCTCCTCCCGACCGAGGGCTCCGACGGCGGCACGGGCGCGGCTACCGCGGCCTGGAAGGATATCGAGGTCAGGATGCGCGAAATCGTGGACGAGGTGAATCAGAAGCTCCTGCCCTACCAGAGGATCACGAAGCTCACGGTCCTCCGCGAGCCCATGGAGATGACGACGACCAAGAAGGTCAAGCGCTTCGCGGTGAAGTCGAACTAAAGGGCAGGTCATGGCGGGCCGGCATGATGACGCCGTGCCCGCGCGGCGCCCGCTGGATCGCGCGGCTTTCCTTACATCGTTTCCCCGACGCTGAATTTCGACACTTCGGCCGAGAGGAGATCCGCGCCTTCCTTCGTCTCGACGGCTATCCCGCTCACGCTCTGGACCGCCGCATTGACCTGCTCCGCCCCCGAGGCCATCTCGTCCATGCCGCCGCTCATCTCCGCGGTGATGCCCGCCAGACGGCCCATCTCCGCGAGGATCTCGGTGCTCCCCGCCAGCATCTCGGCCGAGCCGTCCCGCACCTGGGCGGTGATGCCATGGATCGCCTGCGTGGCCTCGAGGACCTGGGCGCTGCCCTGGTTCTGTTCCTCCATGGCGGCCGTGATGACGGATTCCTCTTCGCGTACGCGCTTGACGAGGGCGAGGACCTGGGTGAACTGCTCCTGGGATCTCAGGGACAGGGCGGCGACCTCGGCGATCTGCGCCTTGAGGCGGCTCAAGACCTCGGAGATGGCCCTGCCCTGAACCGCGGAATTCTCGGCGAGCTTCCGGATCTCGTCGGAGACCACGGCGAAGCCCTTGCCGTATTCGCCCGCGTGGGCGGCCTCGATGGCGGCGTTCATCGCGAGGAGGTTCGTCTGGCTCGCGACGTTCTGGATGACGTCGCTCGCGTCGATGAGGCCCTCGGAGTCACGCGATATCGCCTCGAGTATGGCCGCCACGTCGCCGACGCCTTCCCTGCCCGACTCGGAGGCCGTCACGAGCTCGTCCATCGTGCCCGAGTTCTTCCTGAGGATCTCGGCCACCGACTGGATGTTCGCCACCATCTCCTCGGTGACCGAGGATGAGGCCTCCACCGAGGAGGCCTGCCGCTCGACGAGGGCGTTGAGCTTCTCCGCGCCGCTCCTGATCTCCTCCATGGTCGCATGGGTTTCCGTGACCGAGGCGGACTGGTTCAGGGTTTTCTGCTTGACGCTCGAGATGTTGGCAGTGATCTGGTTCATGGCCGCTGCGGTCTCGGTCATGTTCGCCGAGAGGTCGCTCGCGACCGTGCTGAGTTTGCCCGCCATGCCCTTCGCGGAGCCGACCATACGGGAGAGCGCCTCGATGGAGTGATCGAAATGCTCGGCCATGGTCCCGAATTCGTCGCGGGAACGGTAGCCCAGGCGTCGGCTGAGGTCGCCCTCGGAGACTCCGGCGAGGACAGGCAGCATCGACACGAGCGGCTTCGTCGCCGCGCGGCCGATCATGATGGCGACAAAGGCTCCCATGGCCAGCGCGACGAAGAAATCCAGGAAGAGGACGTAGCGGAGCCGCATGAGGTGGCCCGACAGCTCCTCCTTGCCGGCTGTCACCGCGAGCGTCCAGCCGAAGCCCTCCACCGGCTCGTAGGCCGCGACGATCGCGTTCCCGGAAAGGGAATAGCCGCCGATTCCCGGCTTGCCCTCCTTCATGGCCTCGACGACGCGGGCGAATCCCGCGAGGGCCGGATCGGACCTGGCGGCCTCGACGGGGTCGAACTGACCGAGGACGTAGTCCCGGTTCCTGTGCGCGATGATGGCACCCGCCGGGTCCACCATGAAGGCGTCGCCGCGTTTCCCGTAGCCGAGGCGGTCCGTGATCTCGCTCAGTGCGTTGCCGTCCCTCCGTTCCACGAGGGCTCCGACGACCCTGCCATCGCTGATGATGGGAGCCGCGAGCATGACCACGGGCGTGTTCGTGACCTTGCTGATGAGGACATCCGAGATCGAGGGCCTGCCCGCCAGCGCCTCCTGGATGTAGCCGCGGTCGCCGAGGTCGGCGGTTGCGCCATCGTGTACATAACGCGTCGTTCCGTCGGGGTCGGTGACGCCAAGCTCGAGGCAGCCGAGCCTTTCCACGTCGCCGCGCAGGCTTTCGCGCTGCGTCGGCCAATCCATGGATTTCACCTGCGTCCGGTTCGCGACCTCTTCGAGGACGGCGAGCTGCGAGAGGACTTCCGATTGCACCAGCTTGGCTCCCGTGGAGGCCTGCATGGCGAGAGACTGCGTGGAAATTTCGGTGGTGATGTTGTTTGCCGCGACGATCGCCGCCAGGCAGAGGCCTGCCACGATGACGATGACGAGGGCGGTGATGGAGAGGGAGATCTTGCGGGAGAGCTTCACGTCGTGCCTCTATTTGTGAAATTCGGCGGGCGGTATTCACGGGACGTCGATGGGTGCAGTCCCGCCAGCCGGCCGTACAGAGGTCACGATTCTATGGATGTGGCGCCTTTTGTCAAGTTGCGTTAGTTGACTTCATTGCAATTCGTTCCGATGCTTCTCGACGTGGAATCAGCCGGCACTCGAAGCGCTCGATCCCCGGGTATTTCTCGCCGAGGCTCGACACGGAAAAGCCGCAGCGACGGTAGAAGCCCACGGCGTCGTTGTCCGTCTCGAGCCGGACGGTCGCGGGGCCTTCGCGGCCCATGGCCGCCTCGATGAGGCGGCGGCCCAGCCCCCTGCCGCGCGCCTCGGGCGCGGTCCCGATGTTGATCAGCTCGAGGCCGTCGCCAAGCCTGCGATAGGCGATGCAGCCGTCGACGCGTCCTTCGCGGCCGTCGCCTGCCGAGGGGATGGCGCGGTGCACGAGCATCGTCACCGAAGGATCGGCGAGGTAGGACCGAAAGCGCGACAGGGCCTTCTCCCTCGTCGGCTCGAACATCGAGAGGCCGAAGACATCGAGGAAATCTGCGCCAGGCGCGTCGGCTTGCGGGCTGCCATGCGCCGCGCCTTCGCAAGTGGCGCCGGCCGTGCCGCTGCCCGCCATGGCGCCGCCCGTGGCGAAGACCTCGATGGTCCCGACGCCCTCGGGCGCGGCCGACTTGAGCCCGGCCGCCCTCATTTCTCGGTCATCACCCACACGCCCCTCCAGTCCCGCTTCACGGCGGGATCCCCGGCCAGGATTTCGCACTTGCGGACGTAGGCCGCGGCAGCGGGGTCGGTAGCAGCTATGGAGGAGAAGACGCGCTGGGCCTCGATGAAGGCGCCGTCGTAGAAGTGGACGAGGCCCTTGGCGAAGATGGCAAGCTCGTTCCGCCGCGCCTCGTACTCGGCCTGGAGCATGGGCTCGTAGACGCGGATCGGCTCCTCCCGGCCCACGACCGCGATGCGCGACAGCTCCCTCGCGGGGAAGGCCCCGTCGATCCTCTCGAGGAGGGCCTCGGAGATCATGGTGTAGGTGCCGAACTGCTTGTTGACGCCCTCGAGACGGGCCGCGAGGTTGACCTGGTCGCCGAGCATCGTGTAGTTGAAGTGGGCCGCCGAGCCCATGTTGCCCACGACGGCGGGACCGCTGTTCATGCCGATACGCTGGTGCATGTCGCGGCCGGCGCGGCCCCGGAGGGCGGGACGCATCTCGGCGAGCTTCGCCTGGCAGCGGAGGGCCGCTCGGACGCCGCGGACCGCATGGTCCTCGAGCGAAAGCGGCGCGTTCCAGAAGGCCACGATCGCGTCGCCCTCGTACTTGTCGATGGTGCCTCCCTCCTCCTGGATGATGTCGGTCATCGCGGAGAGGTAGTCGTTGAGGAGGGCCGTGAGCTCCTCCGGCGAGAGCCGCTCCGAGATGGAGGTGAAGCCCTGGACGTCGGAGAAGTAGATCGTGAGTTCCTTGCGCTCCCCGCCGAGCCTGAGGAGCTTGGGGTTGGCGACGAGCTGCTCGATGTACTCGTGGCTCATGTACTGCTTGAAGGTGTCGCGGTAGATGCGCTTGAGCCTGCCCTCGGTCGCGTAGTTCGCGAGGCTGGCTCCTACGAGGGCGAGGACCACGCCGAGCTCGACGGGGATGACGGGGAGCCAGGTGCCGAGGGCGTAGGCCGCGATGCCGAGGGCGGGGGCCAGCGGAAGGAAGACGAGGTAGATCACGACGCTGCGTCCGGCGCCCGAGACGCCCGAGACCGCCATGGCCGCGAGGAGGGACAGGACGAGGAGGAGGGCGAGGCCGGCGGGCCTCCCCATGGGCGCGAGGAAGTCGCCCGAGAGGAGGTTGTCGAGCATGGTCGCGTTGACCTCGACGCCCGGATAGGACTCCTGCATGGGCGTGGGCTTCAGGTCGAAGAGGCCTGGGGCCGAGAAGCCGAAGAGGATGTACTTGCCCCTGAGCTCGGCCGGATCGATGTCGGGCTGCTTTCCCTCGAGGATCTGCTGCTCCGAGTTCAGGATGGCGGCCGCTTTGTAGTGGTCATGCCTGAGCGAAGGCCCGCGGTAGCGGAGGATGGCCCGCCCCTCGCCGTCGATGGGCACCTTGGTATCGCCCGCCGTGAGGAGGCCGGGCGCGACGGAGAGGCTTCCGCCCTTGCCGAGGAGCCAGGCCGCCAGTGCCTCGGTCGGCACGACTTCGCCCGCGAAGACCGAGAAGAGGGGCTCGCGCCGGTAGACGCCGTCGGAATCCGCGGGCAGGTTGGTGTTGGCGAGGAAGGCCGCGGTGTCGCGCACTGCGGTTATGGGGAACTCGGCCCGCGGAAAGTCGATGCCGCGCAACGTGCCCCTGTCGATCCCCGGGATTGCGAGGCGCGTGCGCGGGAGGCCCGAGGCCATGCCCTCGTCCCCGCCCTGGCCTGCCTTGGTCGCGAGGTTCATGGCCGCGACGACGCGGCCGTTGTTCCCGATCGCCTCGCCGAACTGCTCGTCCTGCACCACGTCCTCGTTCGTCTCCTCGGTGTAGAGGACATCGAAGACGAGGGCCTTGGCGTCGCCCCTCGCGCAGAAGTCGGCGATCATGCCGTAGAGGGACCGCGGCCAGGGCCAGCCGACGCCGAACTCCTCGGCCCAGGAAAGGCTGTCCTGGTCGAGGAGGATGGTGGCCACCTCCTCCGTGGCCTTTCCCGGCCTCGCGAGGAGGCGGGCCCGGAGGTCGAAGGTCGTGGCCTCGAAGCGGTCGAGGAGGCCCGGCAGCCAGAGGGCCGCGGCGAGGACCGCTGCACCCGCCCCGACGGCGAGGCCGCGTCCGAGGTTCTTGAGCCTTCGCGAGGTGGCGACGCCTGCCATGGCCGCTAGAGTCCCGCGAGGGCCGCGAGGTAGCGGGCGCGGCGCTTCTCGAGCTCGGCCGCCGTGGGCCTCGGCCCATCCTGGGGCGGCAGGAGGGCTATGGCAGCCTTGATGTAGGCGATCCGGACCTCGGGCGAGGGGTGGGTGCTCGAGAAATCATGCGCTTCGGGATTGAGCCTCGCCTTCATGGCCTCGAGAACCCGGACGAGGGCCTCGGGATCGTAGCCCACATCGTGGAGGATCCGGACCGCGGCAAGGTCGGCCTGCTTCTCGAGCTCCTGGGAATAGCCCGAGTTGACCATGGTGGAGACGATGTCGCCTATCACGTCGCCGAAGGAGGCGGTGAGGTCGCGGAGGGCGGCCGAATCGGAATTCGCCGCGGCATAGGAGGCGATCTTGAGGGCGGCGTCGGTCCAGCGCGCCGTCTTGATGGCGGAGAGGCCGTGCTTGAGCGAGACGTGGCCTATCTCGTGGGCAAGGATGGCGGCCACCTCGTCCTCGGTCGAGGCGCAGTGGAGGAGGCCCCGGGATACCAGGATGAGGCCGCCGGGGGCGCCGAAGGCGTTGATGTCGGGGCTGTCGAGGACGAGGAAGTGGTAGCCGCCGTAGGTCTCGGGGAGGTCGGAGGCGAGGGCCAGGACCTGGCCGAGCCGGTTGATATAGTCGTTGGCCCCCCTTCCTTCCCAGGGGCGGTACTTCGAGAGGACGGTGGCCGCGACAGCCCTGCCGATGTAGTACTCCTCCTCGGGCGTGACTTCCTCGGCCGCCTTGCCCAGGGCCTCGCCGGCCGCCACGAGGCGGTCGAGGTCTTCGGGATTCGAGGCGGCGGAGGCCACGGCTCCGCGCAGGCCGCCGAGGAGGCTGCCGGGGGAGAGGGCCGACATCAGGGTCGAGCAACCCGAGAGCGAAAGGATGAAAGCGGCCGCGAGGACGGCCGTCATGGCTGCGGCAGGCTGCGACGGGCGGCGCGAAGCGCGGCAGGAGACGCGATGTGCGACGCGGGGGGCCAGGGGCTTCAGGCCTTTCATTCGATGCCTCCCGCGGAGAGCCCGCCCTCGGTCATGAACTCGATCACCGTCGTCGAGGGGACTACGAAGGACTCCATGCGGTCGACCCAGGTGTAGTCGAGGCCGCCCTCGGACTTGTATTCGGCCTCCACGTCGGAGTTGAAGCCCTTGCCCGCGAGGGCGACGTCGCCGCTCGAGGCCGATTTCTGGACCGAGCCCGAGCTGGAGGAGAGCTCGACCTTCTTTGCGGTCAGGGCCGAGGCGTTGACCCAGCCCCTGAGCTTGCCGTCGGGGGCGAGGACGTAGAGCCAGTCCTTGGGCGCCCCCGCGGGCTGGGCGAGGACGGTGACGCGATCGCCATAATTGAGGACGCCGAGGATGGCGCCCAGGTAGCCCGCGCTGGCCCTGACCTGGGTCTTCTGCACGGCCACGCTCATGTACTTGCTGTCTGCTGCATGGAGGGGCAGGGCTGCCGCCAGCAGGATGGCGGCGACGAGGAATCGGGAACGCTTCATCGGGAACACCTCCATGGCCGCGGGTTGCGGCCCTTCGTCCGCCGGCTCCGGCCGCGCGGGCGAGATGTCATTGCGCGGCCGGTCTTCCCGGCCCGCGCTTTTCCCGTCATTTCTTGCCGTAGACGGGTACGGGCTGGGTGCTGTTGCGGAGGAGGACCTCGCCGAGGCGGAGGAAGCGGGACTGGGTCTCGAGCCCGAGCTGCCTGAAGACGGGCTGCGAGAGGAGGAGCTCCTGCTTGAATTCCTTGCAGAGCGAGTCGAGGCGGGCCGCCACCGAGACCGCGTCGCCGAAGACCCCTATGCTGCGCGAGCTCTTGAGGCCGAGGTCGCCAGCCACGATGCGGCCTGAATGTATGCCGATGCCCACGGTGCCGAGGGGCGGCATGGAGGCGGCGACGAGGTCGTCGCGGAGGCCGGGCAACTCGGCGCAGAAATCGAAGGCGCAGGCGCAGGCCCGCTCGGCCGCGTCCTTGGCGTCGGCCTCGCGGGCCTGGGCCTGGCCCGTAGGGGCTATGCCGAAGGCCACGATGACCGAGTCGCCGGTGACTCCGACGACCCGACCCCGGTGCCTCTCGGCGAGGTTCTCCCAGAGCGCGTAGTAGCGGTTGAGGACGTCGACCGCCCGGGTGGGCGAGAGCCGCTCCGCCAGGCTCGAGAAGTCCCAGATGTCCGAGGAGACGATGGTCACGTCCACGGCCTGGGCCTGGATGGGTTCCGGAGCAGGCATGGGGCCCTGGAGCTTGCCCTCGCCGAAGAGGCCGATGATGCGCAGCCTGAGCGAGATGGCCTCGACCTTGTTGGACAACAGCATGAGGCCGAAGGTGGCCGCTCCGAAGGCGAAGAAGGCGTGCTGGGGAGACTTGAGGAAGGAGAGGAAGGCGGGCACGAAGGAGGACACGTTGAGCGCCTTCTCGTAGTCTGCGACGCCGATGGCCCCCGCCGAGAGGCCCTGGGTCGCCTTGAGCCTCAGGTCGAG
>Ga0209099_1003978_pt1 | contig 11568 bp, 10 predicted proteins | sample AD_JPNHW2_MetaG_FD_184430 | JGI IMG/M metagenome (GOLD analysis project Ga0209099, IMG submission 184430) | Active sludge microbial communities of municipal wastewater-treating anaerobic digesters from Japan - AD_JPNHW2_MetaG (SPAdes) (version 2) | ecosystem: Engineered > Bioreactor > Anaerobic...
TGCTGATTACTTTTTCTGTACTCCTTATTCTTCCTACCGTGGGTACAAAGAAAATGGAAATCAGGCTGACTGATTCAGTAACAGCTCAGGATATTGAAACAATAAATAAGCGTTTTTCATCAGGAAGTTACAAGCTGGAGATGAATGATAAAATAATTATTGTTTCAGGAACAAATATAACAGATGCAATAATGAATGAAGTAAAAATCTATACCGGCGTTGCTGACGTAAAATTATTGAAGCACTGGGTAGAAACATATTTTCTCGCAAAAAAAATCAACCTCGGACTGGATCTACAGGGAGGAATGTACCTTGTGCTTCAGGCGAATTTCGAAGGTATCCAGGCTAAACTTGGCAGAGAGCTTACAGAAAAAGATAAAAATGAAATTACTCAGCAGGCTCTTGAACTTCTGAGAAACAGGATAGATAAATTCGGTGTATCTGAACCGTCAATAAGACCGAGAGGGAATGATGCTATCGAAATACAGCTTCCCGGCGTTAAAGATCCGTCAGGCGTTAAAAAAGCAATTGGTACAACAGGAAGTCTTGAGTATAGACTCGTTGATGATAAATATACCGCTATGGCATCTGCCTGGTTTGCTCAGAATTACAAAGATAAAAAGCTCCCTGAAAGTCAGGATGAATACAAGGGAATACTTTTAGAAATCTCAAAGGCGATTTCACTTCCTGATACACTGGAAACGTTATTCTTTTATAATCGTAATAAAGACACCGGTGCAGTAGTTCCGGAATATCCGATCGTTCTGCAGAAAGAAATATCTTTAAATGGAACGGACATCCAGGAAGCGACAGTTGACAGAGATGAATATGGCCAGGTAGTCGTTGTTTTTAAAACAACTGCCGATGGAGCAGCGAAATTTGCCAAAGCTACTTCTGAACCGAATCATGGCAAGAAACTGGCAATCGTTCTTGATAATAAAGTCAGGAATGCTCCAAACATAAAGGAGACTATAGCTTCCGGTAGTGGTAATATAAGCGGCGGATTTGCTTATGAAGAAGCTCTTACACTTGCAAGGATTATCAAAGAAGGAGCTCTTCCTGTAGATCTGAGAATAGTTGAAGAAAGAACTGTCGGGCCATCTCTCGGACAGGATTCAATCGAATCGGGTGTAAAGGCATTCGCGGTTGGTATAATCGGAATTATGGTATTCGCGATCGGTTACTACAGAATGGGAGGAGTGTTTGCTAATTTAGGTTTAATCCTGAATATGATTTTCACAGTTGCTATTCTTTCTCTTCTGGGATTTACTCTTACAGTTCCCGGTATAGCAGGTTTTCTTCTTTCTGTAGCGATGGCTGTTGACGCTAATGTCATCATATATGAACGGATAAAAGAGGAACTTAAAAAAGGTAAATCTATAAGGATTGCCATTGAAAACGGTTTTGACCGTGCTTTCTGGACAATATTTGATTCAAACCTTACTACTATACTCGCTGCGTTTATCCTTTTTCAGTATGGTACAGGTCCGATCAAGGGATTTGCCGTAACACTTTTTGTTGGAATTATCGTAAGTATGTTCGTGGCGTTATATCTTACACGATTTGTTTACGAATTACTGGCACTCAACAAAAAGATGAAGAAACTGAGTATATAAGGAGAGAATTTTGGAAAAGACTATTAAGTTTCTTAAATATAAGTATATAGCCATTGGAGGTTACTGGGCAGTGGTTATTATGCTCCTTGCCGGTACTTTTATTAATGGAGGATTTAATTATGGTATCGACTTTGCCGGTGGTTATAAAATAATAGCTAAGTTTCAGGACAGTTCGGTAAGCGAAGGTGTAATCAGAAAAGCATTAAATGATTTCAATCCGACTGTTCAGAAAATCGGGGAAGAATCAAAAAATCAGTATATTATTACGACAAAGCTTGAAAATACCGCAGTCGCTTCGTCAAAGGATTCTGCTGATCAGACTTCAAATTCAAAATATGATATGCTTAAAAAGACTCTGAATGAAAAATTTACTGGTGTCTCTATTCAAAGTGAAGAAACAGTAGGGCCGGCAATCGGAGATTATCTGAGAAAATCAGCATGGAAACTGACATTTATGGCGGTTCTTCTAATGTCCATTTATCTCGCTTTCAGATTTGAAGTAAAGTATGCCGTCGGAGGTATGATTTCATTATTTCATGATATGATCATGTCTGTCGCATTCTGCGGTATAATGGGAATTGAAATAAATGTTCAGATACTTGCAGCGCTATTGACGCTATATGGTTACTCAATAAACGATACCATTGTAATTTTTGACCGGATTAGAGAAACAGACCAGCTCCGCGCAAAAACAACTTTTGAGGATGTTATAAACAAAGCTATCACCCAGACACTGACCCGAACACTCCTCACCGGTGTAACAACCCTTTTTGCTGTTTTAGTTCTTTTCCTGATTGGCGGAGAGGCTCTGCATGAATTTTCACTTGTTCTCCTGTTTGGTATAATTGCGGGAACATTTTCTTCTATCTATATAGCATCTCCAATAACACTCTGGTGGGAAAAATGGAGAGCAGCAAAGTAAAAAAATATTTTCCCGGATTATTAATGATCCGGGAAATAGTTTAATAAATTGAAACATTTTAAAATATTTTTTTTAGTCATATTTGTAACTACTCATACAATGGTGTTTGCTGAAGAATCATCATTGTATGATGATTTTACCGCGGAAAAAATTTCATCGTTTGTCTGTTCTCTTACTGAAAAAGGGGAGTATTACCGGGCATATGTCGAACTCCTAAGGCTTAATTCATTTTATCCTTCATTTATTGACACTTCTGTTTATGGAATTACTTCAAATTATCTGTTTTATAAAAGTAAGAGGTATAATGATCTGCTAGGTCTTGATTCTTCAGGAATAAGTGATAATTTATATATACCTTTTTCATTATTCCGGATTGATAGTTTAATCAGGCTGGATAAAAAAAAAGATGCTGAATCTGAACTGATAAGTTTATATGGAAGATCGGATTCGGGAACATATTCTGATTATTTAAAAAAAAGGGCAGTATACTTATCGATTTTAAATAAGAAGAATAGTAAAATCGATTTTTATAATAAATTTACCGGTTATGAAGAATTGTCTGTGTATTCAGATAGTATATATAAACAGCAGAAGAATCCGTTTATCGGGGCGCTGGCAGGATTAATCCCCGGAATGGGATATGTTTATGCGGGAGAACGCGGCACCGGGATTGTATCCATGATTGTGGTTGGGGCCGGTTCAGCTGTTACATACGCATCATACAGCAATGGGCTTGATTCACTTGCGATTGTCACCGGCGTAATTACTTTCTTTTTTTATGGGGGAAGTATTGCAGGAGGGTATATGCAGACAGTGAAGTATAACGATCGCCTGATGGAAACTCTTGAAATGAGAGTAAACAGGGAATTAATGCCTGAAAGAGATCTGGAAGAAATTTATTTTAAATTCGGGTTAAACTCTAATGATTGTAAATGATTTATATATGAAACGGGCTTGTGAAATTGCTTTTTCCAGAATTGGCAGAACGTCACCTAATCCTGCTGTCGGAGCTGTTATTGTCAAAGATGGCAGCATTATTGGTGAGGGGGGAACTGGTGCATGCGGATGTGATCACGCTGAAGTTACTGCGATAAAGGATGCCAGGGCAAGAGGCTGCGACACTGCAGGTGCAGAGATATTTGTTTCACTTGAACCATGCAGCCATTACGGCAAAACTCCGCCATGTACGGAAGCTATCATAAATTGCGGGATACGTAAAGTTTATACACCTCTGCTTGATCCTAATCCGATTGTTTCAGGGAGCGGCATAAAAAAACTCGTATCGGCGGGGATAGAAGTAAACATAATGCACGATCATTTCCGTGCAGCTTCAGAACTTATTCGAAATTTTAAAAAATATATTCTTCGCGGTCAGCCTTTTATTATTAATAAATGTGCCATAACTTTGGACGGCAAAATTGCATCTTCTTCCGGTGATTCAAAATGGATATCCAATGAATATACAAGGCTGCTTGTGCATAAGCTTCGATCAAAAGTTGATGCTGTAATAATTGGAAGTAATACGCTTATGATGGATAACCCGATGCTGAATGTCAGGATAGGTGACTTTAATGATGATATAAAAAGTGTATTAACAGCAACTTCCGGAATGATTAACGGCAAAGACAATTTTTTTCTTGCAGAACTGCTGAAAGCGGAGATAAATGATTACAATGATCCTTTGAGAGTTCTGGTGGGGATGCCGTCAGATATGTTAATCAACTGTAATTTTCTTCGTGACGATAATTATATTATTATCACAAATGAAAAAGAATTTGAATCTGCAACGGCGGCGAATAAAAATTTAAGAAGTTTTTCTGATAAATTGAACATAGTTAAAGGTCAATTTTCTTCACATGAAGAGTCGGTACATTTTGCTATGGATGTACTGAAAAAGAACGGAGTCATGACTGCACTGCTTGAGGGCGGAGGCACTTTAAACGGTTCATTTTTTAACGTTGGAGCGATTGATCAGTTTATGTATGTCGTTGCGCCGAAAGTATTAGGGAGCGGAATATCTCCAATCAGGGGCAGAGAGAGTGAACACATGTCGGATTCTCTTACCCTTAGAGATGTATCAACTGTTCTTATAGGTGATAATCTGTTATTCAATGGATATAAAGAAGAATATAATTTTGAGATGATGTGAGGTTGCTGTGTTTACAGGTTTGATCGAAGAAACCGGATCGGTTCTTGGAATAAGAAATTCCGGAGAAGGTAAGATCCTTGAGATTGGCGCAGAAAAAATTTTAGAAGGAACTAAAACAGGGGATTCCGTATCAATAAATGGAGCATGTCAGACCGTAACTGACATCAGCTCTAAAAGCTTCTCTGTTTTCGTTTCCAGGGTCACTCTTGATATTACAACTCTTGGATCGTTCACTCCTGGAAGAGTTGTAAATCTGGAAAGAGCACTCACTCTGAGTTCCAGGTTGGGAGGGCATATTGTCCAGGGACACGTTGACCTCCGCGGTAAAGTGAAAAATATTAAAGCTGATACCAGAGGTGTTGAAATTGATATTACTGTTTCCGGAGATTATATCAAATATATAGTAGAAAAGGGTTCTATTACGGTTGATGGAATTTCGCTCACAGTAGTTTCCACCAGCGGAAATGATTTTAAACTATATCTGATTCCCGAGACAATTGAGAATACTATTATTAAAACGTGGAAGCCCGGCTTTGATGTAAATATAGAAACAGATATTCTCGCGCGATATGTTGAACAGATACTTAAGTACGGGAAGAATAATCCCGATGATAAAGATGACCGGAATGATATAAATCTTATGAGTAAACTTATGGAAAATGGTTATGTCTGAGTCAGGTTTTTGGATCGAATAATCTGCAACGTCGAAGTATAAATACAACTTATCATAATGCCGTTATTGATGAAACTTTATGACGGCCTGAACATGAATCTTTTATTCAGTCAAGATTGAAAATTTTTTTAAGATTAATAACCCCCGGGTTAATAGGGAGATGAATTTTTTTCCTGCCAAGAAGAGATGAATAATAAACCGCATGAATTATTTCCAGTGCTTTATATCCGTCTTCTATCCCTGAAATGTCAGAAACAGTTTTTCCTTTGAGCATAGAAAATGCGGATTTATATAATTCTGTGAAACAATTTTTTTGTTTTATCGGAGGGAATTTTGTTTCGTTTAGATCATTAAATCCTGAATATAATACAGATTTCTTTTTTAGAAATAGTTTATTATACCCGTTACCAATGAGAATCTTTCCCTCGCTTCCCCAAATTTCAAGTTCAAACTGGAAATACTTTCTTCCTCCCCCCGCTTCGAGAAAAATATTTACGTCTTTTTCGTTCTGAAGCCATGCAGATGCAGAATCTTCGAATCCTGAACTTCTCGAAAATCTTGCAAACTCACCCTGTACTGTTGTAATCTCTCCGAAAAAATAGCGTATGATATCCACCAGATGGGTACCGTCATGAAGGAGAGGGCCGCCTCCCTCTTCGATGAAAGATTTTCCCCTGTATGGGCCTGTGAGCATTCTTGCGTTTACAGTTTTGATCTCGCCGATTACTCCATCTGTAATTATTTCTTTTACTTTATTGTATCTGCCGTCAAACCGTCTCTCATGATTTACAATAATCCTGCAGTTATGTTTATCGGCTTCGGTCATAATCTTTTTTATAAGTTGGAGTGAAGATGCCGCCGGTTTTTCCAGGATTACAATTTCTGCTCCATGTTTAATTGCTTCAAGAGCGATTGCCGCGTGCGTGTCTGTCCATGTAGCAATTATCACAAGCTGAGGTTTTCTTTTTTTTAGAAGAATTTTATAATCAGTAAACAAGGAGTCATCTGGAATGTCGGAAATCCGGCCGAATTCTTTAAGTCTGTCAGAATTCAGGTCGCAGGCTGATGTGATTTTAAGACCGGCGGATGCTGCTCCTCCAAAGTGAGTACATGGTTTGTTCCTTAATCTGTCATTTTCGAGAATAAAACCTATCCTTCCGCAGCCTATAAGAGATATTTCAGTATAAGGCATATTAGAGTTTTGGAAGATAAGTTTTTATTTCAAAATCAGTAATATATCTGTTAAACTGATCCTGCTCAAATAGTTTGTTATCAATAATATTCTGATGAATAAAATCACCCAGTGTCTCTTTCATAAATGCACTTTTAGAGAAATTGGTCAGCGCTTCATGAAGCTGTAAAGGTAACGGGGGATATTTCTCCGGGTCATTTTTAAAATTGCTTGATTCAACAGGGTCCGGTAATTCGTACTTTTCTTCTATCCCTTTTAAACCTGCCGCGAGCATCACAGAAAATGCCAGGTAAGGATTACACGCCGGATCAGGATTCCGTAGTTCAACTCTCATTGATGCAGGTTTGTCCTCCCGGCATTGCGGGATACGGATCATTGCGGACTGGCTTTTCCTGCTCCATGTCGCGTGTGTAGGCGATTCATAGCCGGCGATAAGTCTTTTGTATGAATTAATCCACTGGTTTGTTATTAAAAAATATTCGCTGCTGTGTTTTAATAAACCGGCTATAAAATGTCTTCCTTCGTTTGACAGGTAATATTCGCTTTTCTCATCGAAAAAAATATTAACATCATCACGGAAAAGAGACTGGTGGATGTGGAGCCCTGAACCATTCTGTCCCATAAGAGGTTTCGGCATGAAGGATGCATAAATGTTGTTAAGCTGTCCGATCTCTTTAGCAATTACTTTAAATGTCATAATATTATCGGCGGTAGTGAGAGCATCTTCATGTCTCAAATCAATTTCGTGCTGACTGTGTGAACCTTCATGATGTGAAGATATTACATCTATGCCCATTTTCTCCAGCGTAAGAACAGCCTGTCTCCTGTAATCTGAAGCAACATCTAGAGGCGTAAGATCAAAATATCCCCCCTGATCCAGAATTTCCGGTTTATCAAAACTTTTGAAAAAGAAAAACTCAATTTCCGGGCCGGTATAAAAAGTAAGTCCCTTCGCTGCTGCTCTTTTAAGGTTTTTCTTTAAAATATATCTTGAGTCTCCTTCGTATGGTGTTCTGTCAATTCTGTAAATATCACAGAATATTCGCGCTACTGAATCCTCTTTAGGTCTCCATGGAAGAAGCTGAAATGTTGATACATCCGGTACGGCAATCATCTCCTCCTCTTCTGACCTGATATATCCCTGGAGTGTGGAACCGTCAACCCGGACGCCTTCATTAAGTGCATCTTCAAATTCATCGATTGTGATAGCGAAACTTTTCAAAAATCCGAGTGTATCTGTGAACCACAACCTTATAAATTTTATTTTATTATCATGTGCAAACTTGAGAATATAATCTTTATCTGTATTCATTGTTTTCCTTTGTAATAATAGTAATTTTACCAGCTTAGCATTATAAGCAGGATAAATAGAAAGAGTATGACTACGAAAAGAGCACCCATAATCATTATACTTTTACCTGAACCTGCAGTCTCGGCATTTGAATTTGAGACTGTATTATCTTTTCTGGATGCAGTTTTTTCTTTTTCATTAATCCCGCTGTCAGTTCTGGGATCGTATATTTTCAGCTTAATCAGCTTTTCATCTTCTATACAGAGGCCGTATACTCCCGGCATCAGTTCGGCGAGTATTTCAATCGGATTGTTTTTACCTGCAGATGATTTTATATCAATTACTGTCGCAGGTATGGTCTTTATACCTCTGTCGTCTTTCAGGTTATAGAGATCGATGTAATAGTTTTCCTTATTCGATGTAGGAATTATTTTAACCATGATTTTATCGCCGATACGCAGCTCATAGATAGGCTTACCGTTAAGAGGGGCCAGAACCGGTTTGACCTGAAGAATTACACTGTGATTGTCTTTTTTCTGAGCACCTTCATCATCCTGATTCTGAGGTTTGGACCGGTCTTCCTTTACGCTCTGGAGCTCCTGCAATGATATCTCCTGTATAAGAGATTCCATGACAAGATTTTTATCATGAATGATTCTGTTGATTAAATCATAGAGTATCAGGTCCATCTGGTCGTAATCATAGTTATATACATTATCATAAAGAATTTTCATATTTCTTACATCATCTGAAATTTTATTGAAAGCTTCCATGATTGATGCCGTCATACTGTTGTTGAAGTTGCCTTTCCACTTTCGGTCTACAATATATTCTTCAAATTTATGCCATGGTGTATTCGGATCCAGCTCATACATGTCTGAATATGAAGAAACTATTACCTGATGACTGTCGAGTTTCTTCATTGCATTGAATGATAGAAGAAAGAGTCCATAGAGATTCATCGAGGTAGACTTGAATCTTCCTTTTACAATGAGAATATTCCCTTCGGACTGAACTGATATTTCAGAATCCATATTTGTATACCACGGAATTTTTTTTAATATATATATAAGTAATTATTATGTCAGTGAAACATAATGTCAATATAAAAAATGAACATGGAAAAACAAATATTAATAATGTGCGTTCAGTTTGAGCCTTGAAACTTATCTGCAAAGTGATTGTCAGTGTCAGAATTCTGATTTTTGCTATGAGTGAAGCTTAAACATCAAGATTTTATGCTAACAGAGGTTATTTAATGACTTAATCTATAATTTTTTATTTACAATAAAAAGATTTTATTTTAGTTTATTAAAGACGATATATTACATACATACATAAAATCAGGCGTAAAAGAGTAACATGGATTTCATTTCAAGGGGATAATAAGTAATGAGAATCAGTAAATATCTTTCATCAATAGCAGTTATATTAATTTTTGGAGTTACAAGCTCTTTTGCAGCCGTTGATCAGACTTTTGTTGAAAGAATTTTAAAAGAAAACAGGGAATTTGTAGATTTTATAGATGTCTGTGTGACAAATTTTACTCCGGATAAGAAAAACGATCTGTTTACCATATATCAGAAACATTTTAATGCAGAAGTCGCATTTCTTCAGGGCGACTATAAAAGGGCTTTTGATAATGTTTATGATTCACAGAAAGATATGGTTGCTCTTTACGAGTTTATGCTCACAGAATATTACCTTGAAGATTCAAAAAATATACTCGATGGATTTGCTCCGGATATCATCAGAACAAAAAACACAGCCGCTAAACAGTATCTTACGCTTGGATACCGGGACAGGACACTTGCCAGAACTTTTTATATATCGGGAGAAGCCTCTCATCCTAAACTTTATTCTTATAAAATATATAAATATTTAGAAGCTATAAACATGGCCCGAAGAGGGAAAAGATATGCTTTTATATCTCTCTATACCGGGCAGGACGGTAAAGTAAAATTAAAAATTTATAACCAGATGTTTAAAAGTGAAAATGAGAAGGGCGGGCTTTTCTTTAAAAGATTTGTAGATAAAAACGAGAAAGACTATATCATTGAAATGAATAAAACATATGAAGAATATGAAAAGGAACTTGACCAGAAACCGGCAACGGAAGAAGTGAAAACCGCAGAAGGTGTGAAAAACACCCAGACAGCAGATGCTTTAAATACAGCAAATTTTGAAAAAAAGATGGAAAGAAGTGTAAGATTCAGAAAGGAGCAGCGAGTCGCTCAATATATTATGAATGAAGAGTTTGATAAAGCTGAAACCATTATAAGATCTTATGTTGATGATTATAATTTTAAACTGATATTGGCTACTTTTAATGCCCTTGATTCAGCTGAAACTCACCCCGCTGAAGGTGAAACCACAACTGCGGCTAAAAAAGATTATAAAAAATTTATTCAGCACCATAATGATAATTATATTATAATGAATGGAAAATCGGTACTCGACAGTGTTGTAGGTGATGTAAAAGTAATTGATGCAGTAAAAAAAGAAGATAAAAAAATAGTCGATCAGGAAAAGATTGAAGGGGGAGGGAATAAAATCCCTGACTCTGAAGCAAATAAAAAACTTGAAGATGCAGCAAAAGAAAATAAAGAACCAAATAAATAAAGTTATTTGAAGGATATTTATGAAGAACACTTTTTTAATAATACCATTTCTGCTTTCGATGATTCTGATTTTTTCATCCTGCTCAACTGAAAAAAATAACGGGATTCTGGGAATAGAGGTCCCGATAGGGAACGGCAAAGTCAGTGCTGAAACTCCTTATATGATCAGCGGAGTTTACGAAGATACTCCTGCATATAAAGCTGGTATTAAACCGGGTGATCTGATTATCCAGGTTGGTGAAATGCCTGTGACCAATGGGATGAAGTTTGATGAAATTTTTTCTAAACATCTTGCAGGTAAAGCAGGTTCAAAGGTTACAATCTATGTAAAAAGAGGTACGGAAAATCTGGTGTTTGAAGTTGTAAGGGCTGAAAGGGGGAATTAGTATACTGTATGAAAAGAGTTCTATATAAAATTTTTAAAGGCTTTACATACTTCTTTGTCGTTATGATAGTTCTTGATATTATATACTGGTATTTTTACTGAAATTTTAATTTTTGCCTTTTACATTATATTCCCATAGTTCTACCAGTTTATCAAATTCTCTGTCAGCAGGCTTATCCTTATACGCTTCATTTCTTCTTTTTATCAGATAATACACTGTTGAATCTTCCAGTAAAAATTTATCTTCCAGTTCATTCAATTTATTGATAAGATAAATGAGATTATAAGTGTTGAAATTCCCCAGTATTTCTGTTGAAGCAACCGTCGGTTCATATTTAAGAAGGAGCTCCGTGAAGTAGAGCGCACTCCTCCATGAATCATTAATACCCGCAAGCCCCGACTTGAAGTGCATGCTTAATTTTTCAAATAACTCCATATTCTTGTAATACGAATCATAAATGAATTTTATGTATTGCGGGAAATTATTCTGAACCTCCATAAGATCAATAGGTTCATTCATTGATTTAAAAAGATCAAAAATTTCACGGCTCTTTTCATTTTTCGGTTCTTCATCTATGAGCTCTATTTTTAAATCTTTTATTATTGTACGGACAATGCCTGCTTTTTTCAGGTATATTTCAATTTCGACCGGTTCTATGTAGTATTTTTTTTCTTCGTTACTCATCTTTCATTCTTTTTTTTGTAAAGGTCCAGAATCT
>Ga0209099_1003980_pt1 | contig 11563 bp, 3 predicted proteins | sample AD_JPNHW2_MetaG_FD_184430 | JGI IMG/M metagenome (GOLD analysis project Ga0209099, IMG submission 184430) | Active sludge microbial communities of municipal wastewater-treating anaerobic digesters from Japan - AD_JPNHW2_MetaG (SPAdes) (version 2) | ecosystem: Engineered > Bioreactor > Anaerobic >...
GGGAGAAGAGAAAACTGCAACAGCCATGACGGAATCTTTTTATTACGAAATGGGAGATGTACGCCTTATTGGCGAGCCAGGGAGTCTGAAAGAGAATGTATTGCTGAGCATCAACGGGCTTGACACTAATATTTTGCCCCCACTGAATGCGGGAATGGTGAATGTAACGGCCGATTTTGCAGCCTATAGGATGTTGCCACACGGGACGATCTTCAATAAAGATATAGAAGTGGTGTTGCCTTATGACACTACGTTACTTCCCATGGGATTCACACCTAATGACATTAAAAGTTACTACTATGACGAGCGGTACGGAAGCTGGATAGAGATAGAAAGGGATTCTGTGGATATGGTCAATCATTTGATTATATCGAGGGTGAATCACTTTACCGATTTTATCAATGCCGTTATCAAGACTCCTGAGATGCCGGAGACATCGGCTTATGTTCCCACCGTCATGAGCGACATTAAAGCAGCCAATCCTTTGGAAGGGATTAATTTAATGCAGCCTCCGAAGGCTAATAATAAAGGAACGGCCAACATAAGTTATCCGTTGGAGATACCTGCAGGCAGAAACGGAATGCAGCCTAATTTGACATTAACCTATAATAGTAGTGGGGAAAACGGTTGGCTTGGATTAGGTTGGGACATATCCATTCCGGCAATTACAGTAGAGACCCGATGGGGCGTTCCAAGATATGACGCTTCTAAAGAGAGTGAAGTTTATTTGTTAAATGGGGAGCAATTAGCGACCAAAGACACTCAAGGAAATTATAATCAACTTGCACATAGAGCGGATTGGGTTAACAGAATGCGTGGTGATGTACAATTTTATCCAAGAACAGAAGGAGCATTTCAGCAAATTATAAGACATGGCACTACTCCGAAAAATTATTGGTGGGAAGTAAGGGATAAAAATGGCTTGATTTATTATTATGGAAAGAAATTAGGAGTTGATAGTGTTGATTATAATGCAGTTTTAAAAACTCCTATTAGTGATATTGCAGAATGGGGATTAACAGAAATTAGAGATTTGAACGGTAATTTTGTTTATTATTCTTACAGTGTTGCAGGAAGATATGATCCAAATAAATATTTTTATTTAAAAAGCATTACTTATACTGGAAATGGTATTACAGAAGGTGCATACCGTATTGAGTTTTCTAGAAAAGCAAGAAGTGCTTTTGAATTTTCCGATATTAGCTCAAACTGTAGGTATGGTTTAAGAAAAGTAGAGATGGATTTATTGCACACAATAAAAATTTATTTTAATGACTCATTATTTAAAGGATTTGCTTTTTGTTATACTTCCGGAGCCTTTGGAAAAACATTATTGAAATCCATATCCGAACCACCTGTGGAAACACTACTTGATACTTCGATTTTAAAGTTTTGTGAAGACAATAAAGAAATAGCATTAAATATTACTCATGATTTTTCATATTATCAAAAACCGGATACCTTATTTGGGGAGCCGATTTCAATTAACAGATTTAATGATTTGACTGGGGCAGAATCCGGCATAGCTGAAAACAGTTCTTTTGGGTGGAGTGTTGGGGGAACATTGGCTGTCGGATTGGGAACAGGTGTCTATAATATATTAAATTCTGTTGGTGGTAGTTATACATATAGTAAAAATTCCACAAAAGGAGTTTTAGACTTAATAGATATAAATGGAGATGGATTTCCTGATAAATTCTACAAAAAAAATAATCATTTATATTATAGGACATTAGTGCCTTCACCTGATTATTCCTCTTTTTCTTTCTCAGATGATAATGAGGTACCCAGAATGTGTAATTTTTTAAATGAAGATAGCAAAACAAACAGTTGGGGGGTTGAAGCTTGTGTTGGAATAGGCCCTTTGTCGGTGAGTGCTGCTTATGATAGAGGGACAACTGTTTCGACTATTAATGCCTATATGTGTGATGTAAATGCGGATGGATTCCCAGATATTGTTTTTAATGGTTTGGTGTTTTTAAACCAAAAAAATTCTGACGGAAGACGCTATTTTAACACTGCTTCTATTGATACCATTTGGAGTGGTGGAACTTGTGGAATAGATACTGGTTTTGTTATGGAAAATTATTTCATTGACCCTGAAATGTTTGCCGTTGGAAATAAGATTGTTACTTGCCATTATGTAGAAGATTATTTAGAATGTGACACAATTTATATTACCGGTTTTGAAAGTTTCATGCCGGATTTGGAAGCTGTCAGGGTGTGGATAGCTCCGTCTTCGGGATATATACATTTATCAGGCGATGCATTTTTGACAGAGGATATGGATTCTATTCGTAATTTATCAGGGATCAAAGATGGGGTAAAGATTTCCGTTCAGCATAACGGAACACTCGTTAAATCACAGATTATTAAATCCGATTCAATTTTTGTATTAAACAATCAGCTTTCCGTTACGAAAGGGGATCGTTTGTATTTCAGAATGGAATCACTTACAAGCAGGTTATATGACAAAGTTTATTGGAATCCTCAAATTGAATATATTTATATGGTTGATTCAATCTCAAATTATGATGCAGATGGAAAACACAAATATGTATTTAAGGCTTCCGAAGATTTTCTTGTCAGCAAAAAACAGAAATTACAAATGCCGTTTTCCGGAAATGTATATATTAAAAACAACTTTACTATCAGTGATTCATTAAGTACAGATATTGTGATGAAAATCTATAAAAACGAAAATATTTTATATCAACGTACATTTCCCCAAAAAAATAGGGCGACTTTTAATTTCGATACACTTGTCACCGTTAGTCAGGGGGACAGTATTGATTTTAAAGTAACTTCATTTAGTAATGTAAAATGGAATTCCGTGCGTTGGATTCCCAGAGTTTATTACGATACAATTACTTCTCCCGATACAATTCCTGCTTATGAATACGATACGAACCCAAATGTGCCGACCCCTACTGTCGAATATTCCCCGGTACCATACTTCGGAGTATTTGAACGAACCCTAATTCCAACAAAAGCATATAGTTTTGGGAATATTCCCAATGCCCAGATTTCTCCAAAAATCTCATTTTCTCAACAATTGTCAGGCTCCATTACATTATCAATAAAGTCAGATTTGTATGGAAAGGAATATGAAGCAAGTTATGTTGTAAGCAATGGCAATGTTAACATTCCTTCTCCTCTTCCAACTATCCCTATTTATTCAAATAGAATATATTATATTGATTATTCCACTGATAACATTTCTTTAGCAGAAGCTCTCACTACAGTTAAATGCAAAATAAACCTTACAGCCTATGATGCCGGATTACACACTCATTATCCTGATTCTATGTACAAATTTGGGAATTTATACCGTAATTGGGGACAGTTCACCTACCAAAAAGATACGATTAACGGGGCTCTTATTAATGAAAATCTTCTTAATTTGAATGCTGCATTAAATACCGGACAATTAGATACTTCGACTTTAGACACAAGTAGAGCTCAATTAATGTTATTAGATCAGCAATTGGCAAATATGGGGTGTTATGACCCCTTGGCAACAAATTTTATTCCGATGGAACCTAATGTTAAGGATAATTACTGGAGCGGTTATGGCTTAATTAACTATATGACTCCGGATACGATGAGCAATACATATAATTTAAAAGTAGATACTACCATTGTAGATAATATTGAAAGTCCTTTTCCCATTCTTCAAGAAGGGAAAAAATCTTTTGCAATAAATAAACAATCTATTGGAAAAACAAATGCAGTGGGTTTAAATGCTGGAATTTCTCAATTTTCGGGAGGTATAAATTTCGTATGGGGATGGAATGAAGTTGCCTCTGATTTTATAGATTTGAATGGAGACAGGTATCCGGATATACTTATATTAAATTCAGCATTGTATACTAAACCTCAAGGAGGTTATTTGAACGAAGTCATTGGACTTGAAGAGCATTACACTCCAATAGATCGTTCCAATAATTTTGGTATTGGTAACAGTTTTGGTTGTAGTTTTTTAGAATTAAATAAGGAAACGAAATCAAATGTCAAAAATAACAGTGCAAGTATTTCCGGGAACTTTGGCTTCTCAAATAGTGTCGGTACTCAAGAAAATGCCTTTATTGATATTAATGGGGACGGTTTACCAGACAAAGTAAAAAATGACGGGTCATACATGCATAATCTCGGATATCAATTCAATTATGAAGGATCATTGATAGATCCGAATGAAAATGAAATGGATCTAAATAAAAATGTCAGTCATTGTGATAATTCAGGGGTAAATTTCAATCTATGGAACGGAAGTATAGCAGGAGGACTAAACCTTTCAAATTCAATCGATATTACAAAAACAACGTTAATTGATATTAACGGCGACGGATTACCAGATATGGTTAATGATGATGGTGTAAATTTTAATACCGGAATTGGCTTTAAATCTACTAATCTTGACTATCCTAATACATTTGATAAACTGTCAACAAGAACTTCCCAAAATGCAGCTATTAATTTGGCAGTTACTTTTGGATTCGCATTTTGGATAATCAAATTGGTACTTAATCCGAAAGGAAATATTAGCTGGGGAATGAATCAAACAAATTATAAATTAATAGATATTAATGCTGATGGATATCCGGACATTGTTGAAGATGACATTTCTCATTCGTCAATTAAAGTAAGTCTTAATCAAATTGGTGAAACAAACCTTTTACATACTGTGAATAATCTTGCCAATGGAAGTTTTACTATTGGATATGAGTTATCAAAAAATAATATTGACTGTCCTAATCGGACTTGGACAATGAATACTTTGATAGTATACGATGGTCATACCGGAGATGGAAAGGATAGACAATATTTTTCCTTTTCTTATGATAGTGCTCGATATGATCGCTTTGAGCGAGAAAACTTTGGGTTTAAGGTGGTCAAAACACGTCAGGATTATGTCATAAACGTGATTCCAGAAACGTATCGAATTTTAACAGAAAAATATCACAATGAGGATTATATGCGTAAGGGACTTAAGTACTATGAACTTCTTGCAGATACAGATAATAATAAATATGTTGAAAAAATATATGATTATCGCTTAAAGGAAATTTCCTCAGGAGATACTATCAATGCTGAAACCTATTTCTGTTATGGAGCGGGCTATCCTGCCCTTTTTAGAGAAATAGTGAATTACTATGAAGGGAATAATAGTGCTCAGATTACTACTAAAAAACAATATGAACACGGGCCTTATGGAAATATTAAAACTTATTATAATTTTGGAGATATTAATGTTAGTGATGATGACTTTTATGCTGAAATCTATTATCATATTGATACTACAGACCATAATATTGTCGGTATTCAGGATTCAATGGTAGTGAAAAATTATACCAATGCTTCCATTCTTCGTAAACGTGCTGCTAGTATAAATAATAATGGACAAACTACGCAAATTAGACTTTATAATAATAATTTAACTTCTGTATATGATCTCCTCTATGATCCGCTTTATGGAAATATAACCCAAATGACTTATCCACCAAACCATAATAATCAACGCATGTATTTCGAATACACTTACGATAATATTATACATCAATATCCAATAACTATTAAAAATGCATTGAATTACACATCATCTACCACTTACGATTATAAATGGGGGAAGCCTTTGGTCTCAACTGACATTAATGGAAATTCTATTTTCTATGAGTATGATTCACGAGGTAGAATTAGTAAAATAAAAAGCCCGTACGAGAATGATTATACATTAAAATTTGACTATTGTTTTGGAAATTCAACATCAAGTAATTACAACACTTTATGGGCACGTACTGAACATTACGATTCGCAGCATGCTGCAAATCCTATTTCAACGATACTTTTTACTGATGCCTTAGGAAGAGTGATTCAAACAAAAAAAGACATTGAAATTAATGGAACGGAATACAGAAGTGTGAGCGGAAAAGTAAATTATGACAATTTGGGTAGGCAGATTGAATTCTATTATCCTGTTGTTGAGAGTATTACTATAGGAGATAGTATATTTAATTTGAGTGTCGACACCATTAATCCGACAGTTTTTAAATATGACATCCTCGACCGAAAGGATACAATTATAATGCCTGACAATAACCAAACTACTATGATATACGGTGTTGGGACAGATGCTTATAACATAACTCGCTTTACTACAATAACTAAAGATGCAAACTTTAATATCGACACTGTATTTTCCGATCCAAGAAAACTCCAGACTACAATAATCTCACCTATGGGCACAGCCAATTCCTTTCTGTATAATCCTTTGGGTGAGCTTATTAACAGCACTGACCCTGACGGGCACAGTACCGATTATGAATATGACATGCTGGGACAAAAAGTTACACGAGTTCATCCCGATGCAGGCATTGATACTTGGCAATATGACTGTACAGGCAATATTATTTCACGCCAAACACAAAATCTGCAAAACAATAATGATCAGTGGATCGAGTATGAATATAATTATAACCAACTTACCCATATTAATTATCCTGAAAACCCTGAGAACAACGTAATTTATGAGTATGGTGCCATGGGCGATCCCTACAACCGAGCAGGCAAAATTGTACGTCAGGAAGATGCTTCCGGCTATCAGGAATTTTCTTACGGAGCATTAGGTGAAATAACGGAAAATATTCGTACTTTTGTCCTTCCCAATGAAAACGGAACTTATACTTTTGCCATGAATTTTGAATATGACAGTTGGAATCGTATATTGAATATGACTTACCCGGACGGGGAAGTGGTAAAATATAAATATAATGTCGGAGGGTTGTTATCAAGCATGACGGGTTTTAAAGAAAACGCAACTTACCCTTATATTGATAGCATTCAATATAACAAATTTGAAGCAAAAACGGAAATCTATTATGGCAATGGAACTTATGCTGTTTATGATTATGACACATTACAAAGATTGAAGCATTTAACTTCTTCTACTTTCGGAGGAGAAATTATGCAAGATATTGAATATACTTTTGATAATGTGAATAATATAATACAAATTGTGAATGGGGTTGGACCACTACTAAATGGTTTGGGAGGAAATTATGAAAGCAACTATACTTATGATAATTTGTATCGTTTGACAAATGACACTGGATATTGGAATAATGGAACAAATCTTACTTTTAATTTATCTATGGAATATGCTCAAGATGGAAGAATAGTATCAAAAAGACAGAATGCAATGCAATTGTTAAATGGGATTCAGACTTCCATAAGTTATAATAATACCTATAACTATAATTCAGGTCAACCTCATACATTGAATAATGTTATTGATAGTGGTTCTGTGAATCAAAATTTTGCATGGGATGCAAATGGAAATTTGGTATTTCATGCTAACAATAATCAGTTTGGAACAAGAAGGTTATGTTGGGACGAAGAAAACCGTATCATGGGAGTTGCCGATGATAATTTTATAAGTTATTATATGTATGATGCAGGCGGAGAGCGAACCTACAAGTTGACCGGAGCATTTCAGGATATGATTATTAACGGACAGCAGTATAATTTTAATCTGATGAATAATCCAACACTCTATACATCCCCCTATTTAGTGGCAACGCCTCAAGGATATACCAAGCATTTCTATGCGGGAAGCGAAAGGATACTTAGTAAAATCGGATGTGGAGGATTATCTAAAATAGATGTGCCATTTATAGATTTAAATCTTATTAACGAAAAAATTTCAGCTAATTATGCTGTTCTCGAGAGTACTGTTAATCAGTGTCTTGAGAAAAATCCTGAAATAATTTGGGATAATTTGAAAGAACTATATGAATTGAAAGAAGCTCAATGTGAGGATGAAAAAGACCTTTACTACTATCACCCGGACCATCTCGGCAGCGGCACGTGGGTAACCTACACCGACGGCAGAGCCATCCAGCACCTCCACTATCTCCCCTTTGGGGAGGAGCAGATTGACCAGCGCCTCACCAACTTTAACTCCCGCTACACATTCTCCGCCAAGGAAAAAGATATTGAAACCGGCTATTCCTACTTCGGTGCCCGCTACTACACCTCCGACTTGAGCATCTGGCTGAGTGTTGACCCTATGAGCGATAAGTTACCAAGTCTGACTCCATATAATTATTGTATAAATAATCCTGTTAAATTAATTGATCCAAATGGGGAAATTCCATGGCCAATTGCAAAAAATTTTAATAATGCAATTCGACAAATTATTAGTGGCATGTATCGTAATTTTGATGGACAATTTCATGGAGCTACTGATATTGTTCATAATACTAATACTGGCAATATTTCTGGAGGAACTGTTGTTGCCACACACAATGGCGTAGTTACACAATCAGGAAAAAGTAAAACAGCAGGCAATTGGATCCAAATTACTAATGGAGATATTAGGACAACATATATGCATATGGAAAAGGCCCCCACTCAACAAATTGGTGATGTGATAAATGAGGGGGATCAAGTGGGAACAGTTGGAAACACAGGTAGAAGTAAAGGTCCTCATTTGCATTATCAAATAGAAATGTATAATGAAGAAAATAAAGCTTGGGAAAAAACAAATCCTGTAGAGGGTGATCCAGATAAAGTTGATCTAAACAGTAATGTTATTTTAAAAGATCCTCAAAAATACATTAATTATAGAGATGGAAAATCTCAGGGATCCAATGAGAATCAGCCAATTCTTCTTAAAGAAATAGAAGTAAAATCATCAGAAAATCAATAAAATACAAAATTATATTATGAAAAAAATATTATTAATATTGTCATTAATGATTTTTATAATGACTTTAAGTGCACAGAAAGAGTCTTTTGACCATTTTATAACAAAATTTGCACAAGATTCAGTTTTTCAATTTAGTAGAATAGTTTTTCCACTTAAGTGTATTACATGGGATTTAGAAAAAGATGAAGAAAGTTTTTTTTATTTGCCCAAAGATAAATGGAAATATACAAGGTTGTACTATAAATGGTACGATAAAGGATATGATGGACATGATGTTTGGTATGATAATTTTGATTGTAAATTCAAAGATACTGGAGAAATGGTTTATCAAGTATTAGGATTTACAGATATGGATATACGATACTATTTTAAACAAATTGAGGAAAAATGGTTTTTAGTACAATTTTCAAATTATGATATGGAAATTCCTAAATAATATTTTTAACCTTAATATAAATCCTTTTCCCAATAAAAAAATGTTATTTTTTTATATTGTCAAAATCGATTCAAGTTCACTGCACTTAAAAGGCATCGATAATATCTTTTATTAATATCAGCGTACCCGAAAATCGGGCTAAATAAAAAAAGACAATGAAAACTAGTAATCTTTCCCTTAGGAATTGCTTTGCATTATTAATTGCAGTAGAAAGTGCCACAGCAAATCCGAATTACCCCCAAAATAATACTGAATAATCGAATATTTTCCTACCTTTGCCTCCTAATAACCGAATCCGTTATGGATTGCCTGAAAATGAATTTCTCTTCTGATAGTACTGTGCCGACGGTTCGCCGCCATCTCGGCAGTGGCACGTGGATAACCTACACCGATAGCAGTGCCATCCAGCACCTCCACTATCTGCCGTTTGGAGAGGAGCAGATTGACCAGTGCCTCCCCTACTTTAACTCCCGCTACACCTTCTCCGCCAAGGAAAAAGACGTTGAGACCAATTATTCTTATTTTGGGGCAAGGTACTATGATTCGGATTTGAGTATCTGGCTGAGTGTTGACCCGATGAGTGACGATTATCCGAGCACTTCTCCGTATGCCTATTGTAGAAACAATCCGATAATTTTGGTGGATCCGGATGGAAGGAGTGATGGATGGATTGACGATGGAAATGGAACTGTTTTTTGGGATCAGAACACAAATAGTCCAGAAGAGTTTGCTCAAAATTATGAAGGAAAATCTGACTATTCATATGTCAGTGATACAGACAATCCAAATGCTTATACTTTGCCGAATGGAGATGGCAAGTTGGTAGTAAATTCATGGAAGGAAAGTTCCGTATCGGATGGTTGTTCTGGTCCTAAGATTAGTCTTGAATTTATACCTTCTGATAATAGTAGTGATTGTGGATGGATACAAACATACAGTAGTAATATTCCTGATGCGAGTAGTGGTGACTATTCGGAGAAACTACCGGGAGCCAATATGGAGGATAGAATTGATTTTCAAACTATGGATGAAAACAACGCCAATGTCCCTTATTGGAATACAGAAAAAAACTCTCGGGTTTTTACCGATATGCCTATGAGACAATATAAGAATGGTGCAACAACAAGTGTGATCTGGAATGCGCAATCTTCAGTTATAAATAATGGTAATATATCTGTTACTGTAGGTTGGGGTTTTACTATAGATTCTCAGAATTCAGGCTCTTATTCCTCTCCAAGAATTATTAATCCAAGTCCATTTCATAAAAATGCCATAAATTCTTTTAAATGAGATCAATTATTTTATTTCTCGGATTGAGTTTATTTTGTTTGAATGTGTACCCACAACAAGTATATTTCGGTTATCCGATATCAATGAATGAAATAAAAAAAGGAGATAAGATCTTTCTTAATATTCCAATCCATCAGGATGGACGTTTTATATCCGGAAAGGGTATAGAGAGGCTTGTTGAGTTTTTAAACAGTGACAGTAGTTTTGTTTTTCGTATTGAGATTCATTTTTTCTATGGGAGTGATGAATTTGCGGAAAATTATGCAGAATTTATATGTAATAATCTGAAATTGTATTTGGAGTCCAAGTGTAAATTTTCTAACTATGAATTATATTGGTATGGAAAATCACATCCAATTTTTTTAAATGCAGACAATGTGAGTTATAAGGAAATGAATACCAGAATGGAAATATTAGTAGAATAGTTTATTGCCTGCAAATAACTCAATAAAAAAATAAAACTCAATTTTAAAGGTGTTTTTTAATCTCTTTTTACTAATGAAAGCATTTGCGATTGAGAAAAGGGTTTCTCTATTTTTCGCATTTATTTAAAATGTTTTAATGAGCATAGAAAGCAAGGGGACAAAAGCTTTTATAATAATTAGAGCACCAATTGTTTCTGAATACTATCTTTAAAGAGGAAAGCATCAAGAAATTCCTTAACGAGTCGTTTCTTATCAGGGGATAGCTGTTCGACTCTACGAAATTGGATTAGAAGTTCGGTATCGGAGATAGAATTTTCGGCTTTGTTATCCAGTGTTCCGTTAATCAGAAAATCCGGTGAAACGTCCAAAGCCTGGGCAAGTTTATTGAGTACGTTAGCAGTAGGATTGAATATTCCGACCAAACAGACCAATCCATTCCGAAGCAAACAGACCAACCCGTTTATCGGTGAAAAAAGCAGTAGATTCCCGGTGAAAAAGACAGAGCATTATTAGTTGTCAAAGAGCGTGTAAAAATCGAGGCAAAATTAAGAATATGGGAAAATAATTCCCGAATAAATTTTACCTTTGCCTCCTAATAACCGAATCCGTTATGGATTGCCTGAAAATGAATTTCTCTTCTGATAGTACTGTGCCGACGGTTCGCCGCCATCTCGGCAGTGGCACGTGGATAACCTACACCGATAG
>Ga0209099_1003983_pt1 | contig 11557 bp, 10 predicted proteins | sample AD_JPNHW2_MetaG_FD_184430 | JGI IMG/M metagenome (GOLD analysis project Ga0209099, IMG submission 184430) | Active sludge microbial communities of municipal wastewater-treating anaerobic digesters from Japan - AD_JPNHW2_MetaG (SPAdes) (version 2) | ecosystem: Engineered > Bioreactor > Anaerobic...
CGTTGGCTTCGACTAAAACACGCCGAAAAGCGGAAAGCCCTCGTCGGTGAAAAGAGGAAGAATCAGATCGGCGTTGACAATGCTCTAAACAGATCAATATACGCCCTGTTCTCGGCAAACAATGCTGCCATAATTGGTATAGGTAGGAGCTGTAATGGCAGATCTGAGGAATATCAAGGAAGCTAGATTGGCCGCTTTGGCAAACGACGAGGCATTCTCGGCAAGACAGGCTGTAAAGGAACTTGCGGATGAACTGATTTCCGAGCTTCATGCGCAGATGGAAGCCATGGCTCCGGCGAAGCAGACATGGTACACGCTCGAGCAAGCATGGAAGATGAAATACGCAGGAGTAGCCGGAGAACAAGGCGCAATTGCTTACTCGACGATTCGGAATGATCGTTCTCTTCAGCCGCGTGGAGGGGTGCCTGATGCGTATAGTTCAAACCGCGCAGTATGGACATATGTAACTATAAAGGAATGGCTAATGGTCGATGATGATGGACTAGAAGAATACCTTGCGATTCATAATCCTCGGCGCGCGGTTTCTGCTCGCCTTGCAAAGGGACTCAGGAAACGGAATGGAAAGTCAGGGCAAAGCATGAGGCTTCGGTCGACACCGCGAACATGATTTGTGTATTTTATAAACTGTAACTAATTGGTTGGCCAGAGTCATGTGTAGCTTTGTCTTTGGAACTCGGTAATTTTTTCGAAAGGAGTCTGGAGTGCGAAAAGCTGACACTTCAGGCTTGTGGCGGACATCCTGACAGGGCTTAATGACGTGCTCTCTGCGCTTACTATTAAGAAAGGCGTTTCTAAGAGCTACATTGTAAATGAAATTCTCGATACTCATATAATGAGTAACAATACCGACGTTCTGGTATTCACTGAATTACAAGCGCTACACCGCGACAACATGTGCCGAGATAGACAAATTGAAGTGATTGCCACTCTCATAGATACATTCGTTTTAGAGAGTTTTTCGCATACTCCAGAAATGCCGGACGAGAAAAGAGAAGCTGCACTAGGAATAGCCTATAGCAGGCCGAATCGATGGCGTAAAACGGTCAGGGATTTAATAGTGCCAGGGGACGCTACTCTTACAACGACGACATACGAATCAGTTATGAAAGCGGCAGACGAGAGTGAGCAAGACTGACCAATGCACAAGGCTAATGACATTCTCGGCTTAGCTGGAGCCTCGATAATGTATATCCTGCGGCAATGGGCAAGGGTCCTAGACCAGTCGGATGCGTTTTCGCAAACTCCGCAGGGAGGGAGTTCCGATCGCGTGAGGAGCCGTTGGGTATGGAGCTCGTGAACCTCGACAGCGTGGCGCGATCGACCTTGCTGTGGCTTCAACATGGTACCTTTCCACAAGATCGCCTCAGCCTCGTTCAAGCTGTTGCTGTTTCCGCCCTGGCTTTGTCATAAGCGTTGCCGTTGGAACTGACCGATGCTGCAATGTTAATCTCGTCAGCCGCAAGTAAAAAAGCTCTGGTATTGAAAGCCCATGTCCAGATAATGAAAGAAGTTACCCATTACCTTACTTGCCTGGAGGGCCTCCTCCACCGCGTCCCGAGTCAGATCCGCGCCAGCCCGAGATCTTTCGAATGAAATTATACGTGATTAATGCTGCATACACGAATCCTGACTAGGTCGAGACGTAGGTGAAATCGGCCACAATGAGCTGGTTCGGTCTAGCCGCACGGAATCTCCACTGCATGGGATCGAGCGGCCGCGGGTTCTGGCTAGATAGAATGCATGTATGTTTTATTCGGCCCATTACTGCGCCCTTGAGGCGCATTTTTCGTAACAAGTGCTCATGGTGCAACGGACTAGGTAGTGGCCTTCCGTAGTTTCCCAACGTTCATATCAATTCATTTCTTAGGCACTCGCAGGGCACGAAGCCCTCCCCGAGAATGGGAGATCTCCTTCATTTACCAGTCTCGGGCTGGCGTTTCCATTCCTGGTATATACGAGGTCCTCTTCTCCCATACTCGTAATTCTACTCAAGTGCGGGGAACAAACCATATAACCCCTCGATTTGGATCGCACTCCTTTAGGACCATTCGTCTCGTTCTTAAGTGCAGCGATTGCGTCTCGGTTCCGGGGGAAAATTCATCAGCTTGGTCCGCAGCATTTATGCAACAACCGAATTGATCCCTGCTATCTATAGAAATAGCTACACCACCAGATAAACTGAATCCGCTGTAGTTTTTATGGACAAGTAGTTTGTCACCCTATATAATGGATGATATATCAAGTGCCCTCTTGAATAGCATTGAATCATTCTAAGACTGAGGAGTTTTTTTTGGCTGAGAAATCGGATATGGCGAAGCTAGTCCGCGAGTTACGGACTCATACGGGCATGACCCAAGAAAAATTTGCCGCAAAGTTAGGCGTAACCTTTCCCACGATCAATCGCTGGGAGAATGAACGAGCAAAACCTTCGCCGCTCGCAATGGAAAAAATAAAAGAACTATTACGCAGTCTGGGAGCTGAAGGAGAGATTCTACTTGAAGGATATTTCGAGAAGGAAGAGTAAAACATGACAAATCTTGAATATACTCAAATCCCAGAGAAACGCCATTCTCGTATGATGGGCAGCCTTTGGTCTGCCACCAACTGCGCCAGTAACAAACAGTACCTACCAGTTATAGATTTGTTCTTCTGCTTCCCGACTAGCGGTCGCTTGCTAAACGGTGAGAACCTTACCATGGCCAATGTCTCAATCACATGCGACATGGAGCTACACCAGATAAAAAAACCACTTAAAATCGTTCCCGAGGGTATATCAGGACATGGTTATGAATACGTTCCCGATCATCCTTCCGATCTGCGAGATAACGAGACTACTAGAAGGATATCCTAGTATGGCAACTGCTGAACAAATAAAATCCCTCATTCGGTCGCATTTTAGCGAGCAACCAGAACAGTTCTCTACTATTGCACTTCAAGTTGCTGCACATGAAGCTCAACAAGGGCATCAGAGCTTGGCCCACGAGATCCGAGATCTTGTCGATAAGGCCAAGGCACAACCTTCACGATTAATTCCTTTCACTCCAGATCTAGAATATCTAGTCCTAACTTCAGAACCCAAAGAGCGTCTTGGTGCGCTCGTACAGTCAATTGAGATGCGAGGACGAATCGATCGCATCCTGCGCGAATATCGCCAGAAAGTAAAACTCGAAAAACATGGTCTATCTCACCGGCGGAAAATCCTACTCGCTGGTCCACCGGGAACCGGTAAAACCCTAACCGCCGCCGTTTTGGCCGGAGAACTAGGCTTGCCTCTGTACACTATTCTTATGGACAAAATTGTAACCAAATTCATGGGTGAAACGAGTGCGAAACTACGACAGATTTTTGATGCGATTCAAGAACACCGAGGCGTGTATCTATTTGATGAGTTCGATGCAATTGGCGGCGAACGTAGTCGTGAAAACGACGTAGGCGAGATGCGCAGAGTACTCAACTCATTCCTTCAGTTCATTGAGAGGGACAATTCAGATAGCCTCATCGTTGGAGCGACCAACAATCCTCGTATTCTTGATCAGGCACTATTCCGGCGTTTTGACGATGTACTGTATTATCACTTGCCAGGAAAGCCTGAGATCGAACGGTTGATCGAAAATCGCCTTGGGTCTTTTGGTTCGCAAAAAATAGAATCTGAGACCTTGGTAAAAATCGCAACATCGCTTAGCCATGCTGAGATCGCCCAAGCTTGTGACGACGCGATCAAAGAAGCGATTCTCGCTGACAAAAAAACTGTCACGTTAGCATTACTCAAACAAATGCTTCAGGAGAGACAATCCGTATATAAGCTATAACCTAGGAGGTAATAATTATGGCCGCCGAGCATTCTCATATCTTTCTGCGAGAAGCACAGGAGACTGAGAAGTTTACAACCCCTCGTGGAGGTGGTCCACAAAATGATATCATTCAACGCAATCGGCAATCACATAGCACGAAGTTGCAGAATCAATGGGCGGCGATCTGGGCGAAGGCGAGGGAACAGGACGAATTGCGTACTGCCGTATCGAAGCCGACTAGGGATGGCATTTACGTCGAGTTCGAAGGGGCTCCTGGGTATAATCTAGTTACTAAGAGTCTGGAAGACCGCCGTGCAGGGGTGCGTCTGCTTAATGTCTATACGATTAACACCGAGGACCGACCTGGCGAAGAAATTACTCGAGCAACTGTCTTTATCCCTTCAGGCAAGCAAGACCATTTTCTTCGAAAAATTAATGAATACGCCCAAGAAGAAACCCAAAAAGGAAATCCGAAGAATGCAGCGTTAGTGCAGAGCGTAGAAGATATGCGGCTCGCAGTTCTTGAGTCCTTTTGGCGCGACAGAATAGATCTTTTACCTCAGGGAGCAGAGGCGGTTTGGTGCGAAATCTGGCTGCAGGGAACAAGTGAAGATATTGAACTGCGTTTTAGGAATATGGCTAGCGTACTGGGAATAACTGTTCAGGCACGCTCGCTTCGTTTTCCAGAAAGAACTGTGCTTCTCGGTAAGCCAACTCGAGGACAGCTTACTGAGCTAATTGAAACTAGTTCCGATATCGCAGAATTTCGCCGAGCTAAGGAAACGTCCAGGTTCTTTCTCGAAATGGAGAATAAAGATCAGACTGAATGGGTGAATGAACTTCGTTCACGATTACGGGTTACCCCAGAAGCCAGAGTATCAGTATGCGTGCTCGATACCGGAGCCAACAATGGACATGCGTTGCTACACCCTGTTCTTGCAAATGCAGATTGCCATGCAATCGAACCAGATTGGGGCGTCAATGACCATCTCGGGCATGGTACGCTGATGTGTGGTGTTTCTGCCTTCGGCGACCTAACTGAAGCATTACAGCACAGTCACCCTATCAGAGTCGATCATAATCTAGAGTCAGTGAAGATACTTCCACCGAGGGGTGCAAATGATCCAGATTTATACGGAGAAATAACTATACAAGGCATGTACCGCGCTTCTATCCAAGCCCCAAATCGCAACCGCATTGGATGTATGGCGGTAACTACAGAAGATGGGCGTGATCGTGGACGACCTTCGTCTTGGTCCGCCGCGATCGACAAACTCACCTCTGGTTATGATGATGATCGTAAATGTCTTTTTATAGTGTCAGCAGGCAACTATCAGGGAACCGACGATTGGGGTACCTACCCGCAGGGTAATCTTAAATACTCTGTTCATGATCCGGGTCAATCATGGAATGCGCTTACCGTAGGTGCATACACTGAAAAGGCCATTCTCTCAGCTCCAGGCCTTCAGGATCACACTCCCTTGGCACAACCTGGCGAATTGTCTCCTTTTAGTTCCACATCGCTCATTTGGGATGAGATTTGGCCGCATAAGCCGGATATTGTGCTCGAGGGAGGAAACGTTGCCCGAGCTCCTGACGGTTCAATTAGCGAGCAAGATGATCTTTCTTTGTTATCGACTGGGTATCAACCTACGCGGAGGCAGTTTGACTCAATTAACGCGACTAGCGCCGCAGCAGCTCAGGCAGCTTGGATAGCGGCCCAGATACAAGCTAGATATCCTGAAGCATGGCCAGAAACTATTCGCGGGTTGATGATCCATTCGGCTGAATGGCCATTTGCCATTAAAAAGCAATTCCTAACCGCAAATAGCCAAGGAGAATTCTCCAAGTCTGAATATAAGCGGCTACTGCGTATATGCGGTTATGGGGTTCCCAATCTTCCTAGGGCATTGGCCTGTGCATCAAATTCCCTAACTCTTATCTCTGAGGCGGAGATTCAACCTTACACCAAAAAAGAAGGCCATTCCGATTACTCAACTAAAGATATGCATCTGCACCGGCTCCCTTGGCCGCGTGATGTTCTGCTTTCGTTAGGAGAAACTATTGTCACTCTTCGAATAACCCTTTCCTATTTTATCGAACCAGGACCAGGAGAAGTTGGCTGGAAAGATAAGTATCGTTATGCCTCCTTTGGCTTACGGTTTGGTCTGAATAGTCAGGGAGAGAATGAAGAAGACTTCCTCAAGCGGCTTAATAAAGCTGCTCGTGATGAGGATGAAAGAAAGCCAGATACTGATAGTGGTAGCGAACGATGGCTTATCGGGTCAAATGGTCGCGATACTGGCTCCGTTCATTCCGATATCTGGAAAGGCACGGCTGCTGATATAGCGTCCTGCAACCTAATCGGGGTCTATCCAGTAGTCGGCTGGTGGCGTGAACGGGCTTGGCTCGGGCGTTGGAACCGAAAGGCCAGATATTCTCTGATCGTTTCCCTTCATACGCCGAACGAAAAAGTCGATATATACACACCAGTTGCCGTTCAACTTGGTATACCTGTAGAGGTTACGGTATGATTATGCAACTGAAATGTTGGACGATACTCCTATTACATCACGGATGCTTTTTTTTCTTAAATCACCGATGGAAGGGTTCCGCTTTCGGTGCTAAAGACCATGGGCATTTCTGATAGGATTAGGGTACCAGCCAACACTACTCCGACATATGAACGCCATAGGGACAAAGAGCCTCATATGCTGAGGACGGAAATCCTTCAAGAACTATGATGGAAGTAGCGCGAGATCGCCGAAATGCTCGGCGTCCTCGACCAGACAGCATGGTGTCCCCTCTTTGTTCAGAACAGATATACTGAACATGGAGAGAGGATATGGCAGAATAATAGTGATGGACGGTGAAGCGCAAGTCTGAGGTACTACTCCAGATCCTGTGCCAGACAACCACGGTCATCGACGTGGCCAGGCAGATACCGCCGGGTTCTTTAGGTGGTTCCTGACCGCGGGCTCACAGACGCCAAGGCTCTCTGCGATCTCGGCTTACGCCTACCCATGCCGCTGCAGAATTCTCGTTTCGAGCATGCTATACTCCTTGTCGATTGAGGCTTACCTCTGGGTGTTGGTGTGTGTCGTTACCACCATGCACCAGAGGCAGAGCCCCTTATTTTTGGACAGGAAACGGCAAGTTCTCGTCGGCGAATGAGCGTCCAGAATTTCCCATCAGGTAGTGGGGAGCTTATGCTGGTCTTTCTGCCGCATGAGCGCGTGTTTCGTGCATTAACTTTCCCCCTCGAAAAGCAAGATATCCCCATGGTAGGCAAGACGGTCGATCATGGCCGCCGCTATCTGGTCATCGTGAACAGTGAGCCCCATTTCGAAAACTCAAGGTCGGTCGTTAAGATCACGCTGCGGCGTTCATATCTGTCAGCGATTCACTTGGACAGGTGGAATTCTCGCCAGGCTGCTCTCGGGTAGCTTCTGAGTCATGGAATATTGGAAGCCCCTCGCGTTGTGCGACGCCTTCTTATTTCCAATGAAATTTCGATCAGTGCTGTCGGCAATCACATCCAGCCGGTGCGTAGGAGCCGATAAAAATCGCTCCGTGTTTACACGGCGTGTAGATTTCACCCTTCTCGCCCTCCCACAATCGCCATGAAGTATCGCGGCTCATGCGGAAGGCCGAGGTAAAAGCTGACCACAATCGCCGAGACTCCGGGGGTGGAAAGCGCCTCCGTCTCGTCGCATGTGGACAGCCCTATGCAGGTTATACACACCGTGTAGAATTCGATAAAATTTGCACTCTATTTACACGCCGTGTAAATAGAGATAAAAAATGCACTATATTTATGTGCCACGAGGGAAGCATACTTTTCGTCCTCACACAATCGCCACGAAGGATCGCGGCTCATGTGGAAGGCCGAGGCGAAAGCTGACCACAATCGCCGGGGACTCCGGCGTAAAAAGCCCCCACCTCCGCGTTTCATGTGGACAGTAAGCGACACGCACATTTCGATAAATATTGCACTCCATTTACGCGCCGCGTAAATGGCGATAAAAATTGCACCATATTTACACGCCTCAGGGAAGCATACTTCTCGTCTTTCCTCAATCGCCACGAAGTATCGCGGCTCATGTGGAAGGCCGAGGCAAAAGCTGCTCACAATCGCCGGGGACTCCGGGGGTAGAAAACTCCCTCCGCTCCGTCTCATGTGGACAGCCCTATACAGTTTATACGCGGGCTTGGGTTCCCTAGGCTCGCGCGGAGAATAGGGATTTTCCACATGAGAGCGGGTGCCATATACACCCGCTCGATTGTGGTAAACCCCGTTCCGCCAGGAATGGGACAGTCTCAGCGGTCGCTGGTTCCTTTCCTTTGACTATTCTATTCCTTTTGATCCGATATAAAGCCATCCCCGTTTTGCTTACAGACCGCTTCGCGGCCTTGGCCTCAACATCACAGCCCTTCTTGTGAACAAGCCTCCTCTCTGCCCTTTCCTTGGCAAAACAGCAGAATACGGGCTTTACCCATACCCATAAGCCATAGGCAAGATAAAGTGGCTCCGCTTTTTAGTTAATTCCTAGCTCGGAAAAGGAATAAAGAGGCTTCTTGGGTGATAGAGCGGCTACTAATTGGCTCCATGCTTTTTCAAAGCCTTCGACTGTTTTTAGGACTACCTAATGCTTGGCCCTACGGGAAGGTGAGGTACTTCGCTTTTTATTTTGTGGAGTGCAGTTAACAACTCAACCGGATTCTTCGTGAATGGATACTTAGAATGTGTTCGAGGGGACAAGGAAGCAAATCAGAGCGATGTCATAATTCGGTTTCGCGTCTTGTATGCTTAGTGGCTTTTTCCCCGACCTTTGATTTTCGAGCTCCAGCCGCTGCCAGGATCATAGGTCGGAGCAAGGTAAGGCTCGCATCATCCATGGAGTCAAGCGCTTCGATAAGATCCTCAATTCTATCGTGGCCTACCATTTGTCGGGCGGATTCATTTTGACCACTGTATTGCGAATCAGCGCCATCAATGAGGAACTCGACGCTAACACCCAGCTTCCTGGCGATCGCGATAAGCTCCTCGGCTCTCGGAAGCCTGCCATTTCTGTTCCAGGTATTATAGGTATTGCGGCTGATATTGCATGAGGCTAGCAGGCTTTCGATCGTTGTCTGTCTCGCCTTGGCTAGCGACTTAACCCGGTCAAAAAAATCCATCGATGTATATTAGCACATGGCAATTCCTGACAAGATGGCAAATAGATATTGAAAAGGTGTCCAAATAGACATATAATGGCAATATGCGTTCATATGAATATAATTCCATATTGTCACGAATTCCTGCTGGCGTCGTCATCTTCTGCAAACTTCCCGGACATATGCTACCGGACGGACTGGGAAACAATCATGTACTGGTTTGTTTCGAATGCGGAAAAGTGTTTTCACCGGGTGGGTACGGCAAGAACGCGGGCCGAGCTATGTTTTGCAGCAAGACCTGCAAAGGGCTCTCCATGCGGAAGAGGATAAGCAAGACCTGTCCGATATGCGGCCGTGACTTCACTTTTCGATCTAGCGGTGAAGCCAATAATAAAAAACGAGTTTATTGCTCGAATACGTGTGCGGGGAAGTACCGATCGAGTCTTCCAGGCCGCATGGAGCTTTTTGAAGCCACTATCGGGCCCAAGCGCGGGACCGGCAAAATGCCCGAGCACAATTACAAGAACTCAGAGCATATGAAACGGAATTGGGCAGATCCGGCTTATCGAGCGTGTGTCCTGCCCAGCTATCAAGGCAAGACCTTTCTCTCGCGTGGGGGGAATGGCCAACCTACGAAACCACAGCTCATTTTGGCGGACCTTACTGGCCTTCCGATGGAGTACCCCATTCCGACCGCGTCGGTTCGGGACCGCTTTATATCCCTTCCCCATTGCTATAAGGTGGATCTTGCCGACCCTGATGCGAAGCTTGCCATCGAGGTCGATGGCAGGACGCATGACCAACCCAAGTGGAAGTTTCTTGATCAGCGCAAAACCGAAGTGCTCAATGCGCTCGGATGGACGGTTGTCCGATTCAAAAACGAAGAGGTGCTTGCGAATCCGGATGCTGTTGTTTTGGAGATCGAGAAACTCCGAAAGAGCAAAGAGTAGCCGAGCGTTCACCGAAGTCAACAGGGCATTCTTCCCTGAGACTGGAATCATCAGCGCACGCAACTCTTGGTCATTCTTCGGTACAGGCGCTGTTTTAAGGGCACTCCTGGCCGTGATCGCTTGGCAACTTATAGCAACAATACAGCAACGATAAGAGGCATGTTGGGTGCCTAGATGCGAGCATCGCATTTAGGAACACTCGAACAGACCGAAACTCGCCGGCCTTGAGAGAGACCCGATAACAAACGCAAAATAGCGATAGCGGAGACAACTTGCCGCTATTTCGATCCATGTACTGCGCGATATCCCGTCGTCCTACATATCTTGCTCTCTGACGACACTCAGCCCTTCTTCTCTGCCAACGCGATCACTGCCATCGACGGAACTCAGGTGGCATACATCGCCGCGCTGGTAGCCTCGCACCTGGCGCCCTCATGGCGGCTACTCTGGAGCGTTGTTCATCGCCACCGCGGAGCATGTCCGAATCGCCTTGGCCGACATCTTGTGACGAAACGATCCCGGCCTTGCACCGGGGCTCATTACTTTCTCAATGGCAACATATTTTGCGAGTTAGGAAAGCTTGTGATGAAATGTCAAGTCAGTATTCGAGACGACGCCTTTCGTGTTACAGAAGCGCATAACGTCCTAAATCGGCTATGCTCGATAGCCCAATCTGATTACGCTGTCATTGGTCGTCTATCCCGTGATTCCGGGGAAAACCAACCAGCCAAAGAAGGAGGGGAGCCTGATAGCCGAGGATCGAAGAGAGAGCGACTCAGTATTTGACAAGTGTTGTGTCGTATGAGAAACTACCTGTTTATGGCAGACCGTTCAGATATAAGGAATGAAGTTAAAAACGATGAGTTATGGACCGTCCTCTCCGTAAAAAACCCGTGGGGCGACTTGATTTGCCGCGGTTTCAAGGATATCGAAAACCGCAGCTGGCCGACCGAATACCGTGGAAGGCTTTACATCCATGCAAGCGGCGATGCTATGTCTCTGGCTGAGGCCCGAGACGAGCTCGGGGCAGGCGCGCTGCACGCCATTCCGGAACTGCGGACCTGGCTCCAGCGTGGGAATGATCAGGATCCTGCCGCGCCTTGGCTTATTTCGCAAGCGATAATTGGCCATGTCGACGTGATCGACTGTATCCAGGACTCCTCCTCGGTCTGGGCTGAGGAAGGACAGTACCACTGGGTCCTGGCCAATGCGGTTCGATTTGGCGAGCCGTTATGCGATATTCCTGGTCAGCTCAGGCTATGGACCTTCGATCTGGAGAAACACCGAAAGTTCTCATTGAAGCATGACTCTACCTCGTCCGACGCCCAAGCGGTTCATGAGCAGCCCAGGGAATACTCGTCCCATCCTTTCACGACAACCGACCATCAGGCCGTCTTCTGGGCATGGGAGCTTTCCCGCCGATCGCAGGAAGATAGCTTCGCCAAGATAGCCGGTTCGATGATGGGCGCGCAGGTGGATCTCAATCCGCACCAGATCGACGCGGCCCTGTTCGCGCTCAAGTCGCCGCTCTCCAAAGGCGTTCTGCTCGCCGACGAAGTAGGTCTCGGAAAGACCATCGAAGCGGGCATCGTCCTGGCGCAGCGTTGGGCCGAGCGCAAGCGGCGGATCCTCCTT
>Ga0209099_1003984_pt1 | contig 11553 bp, 6 predicted proteins | sample AD_JPNHW2_MetaG_FD_184430 | JGI IMG/M metagenome (GOLD analysis project Ga0209099, IMG submission 184430) | Active sludge microbial communities of municipal wastewater-treating anaerobic digesters from Japan - AD_JPNHW2_MetaG (SPAdes) (version 2) | ecosystem: Engineered > Bioreactor > Anaerobic >...
AGATTTATTGTTTCGCCTGGATAATAAATATTATTCATAATCAAAACACTGCTGTCAAAGTCAGAAGCAGTCACATAGTCGGCACAGGTTGGCGTAGTTTCGGAAACAACCAGGGAATAACAAAGTATCGCCCAGTCGTTTGGATAAAGCAAAGAGCATGTTATCCTTACAGTCAGACCCGTTATGGTGATTGTGTTGGACGGCGTATAGGTAGTCATCCCCGCGCCACTCGTTACATCTATTTGATAAGTTGGCGTTCCCCCAAAGGTTACATCGCCTTCGCTAATCCCTATCTGCGCGGACACTTTGGGGGCGCAAATCGGGAACTCTTTTGTGGTATCCAGGCGGTAGCTGTCAGCAAAGCGGGTGCGGTCATTGGAGAATGTGTCCTGCGCGCGCCCACCAATCCAGGTTGATTGCACTTCCGTGACAAAAGGCGGCAGCATATCATCGTACCCGCCGTTACCCTGGCTCATTTGAAGCGCGGTACGCGGCATAGACGAAATGCTCATCCCGCGCGGGTCTTGCCTGCCGCTCCGGTTTGACAGTATCAGTCCAGCCTCAATGCCATTCAGGTCTGTTAGCTTGATGTCGTGCGTTGGGTTCTTTACCCCGACACCAACCGTCAGAGAGTAGGCATCCGAAGACCTGCTAGATCCCTTAGTGTTTATTACAGAGCGTGCGTACATTACCACCTCGCAAGGATTGGGTCGCGTTCAATGTGATGCACAGGGAACGCGTTGGCAAGGCGCTCGGATTGCTGCTGCGCGTTGGCAAGCAGAATGTTCTCCCGCTCGTCCGAGTTGCCGGAATACTGCATCCGGTTCAGGTGGAACATATAGGTTGCCGTCCACGCCAGCCGCTTCAGGTTGAAGTGGTCTGAGATGGTATCCGAGTCTCCGTTCACCGCATCGTGGAACTTGTTGTAGTAAAGCCGGATGACATTACCGGAGTTGTGGCTCAGTTCGCTCGGCAGGTATATTTTCCCGCCAATCTCCCGCCACGCCGTGATTGGGTTGAACCCATACGGGGAGCTTGAAGCGGTATAGACTTCTATTCGCTTCACGCTGTTCACGCCCGCAGGAAGGGTGTATTCTGTGGCATTGTCCGTGACCGTAAGCGTTTCATCCAGCGTTGTGTACTCCCCCATAAACAACAGAGCCTGGTTGATAGCCTGCGTCAATGCTTCGCGCCGCGCGTTGGTGATGGAGTAGTACACACTGATAGGCACTACATCCGCGCAAGCAGGCGTGAAAGTTATCACGCCGGATCTTTGCACATAATCCGTGATACGTTTGGTAGTATTCGCGAACGTGCCACTCCGGATGAAGAGCGTGCCGTTGTTGAAGTAATCATCGGTTTCATACGCCGTAGTGTCTACGAGCGTTGTCACCGTGCCAGCGCTGGTAGTCAAGCCTGACCGCATAATGCCGCATAATTGCGCGGTTTCCAGCAGAGCGTCAAACAATGTGCTCATTGTGCCCTCCGTTTGTAGATGACAAAGTAAGGCGACCTTGCCACAACTGCATAATCCGAGTAATCAAAGTTTACATTAATGTCATTTCCTACAACAATCCAGTCTGGCGGAGACTTTGAGATTTTATTCTCCATAATCCGTCGTCTTTCTTTCGCCACTGCGTGGACCTCTATCACTTCCATCATCCCGTGCACTGGCGGTTTCTTTGCCCATAGATATATCTCGGTGTGCATTGTATTTACCCATAGCGTGCCAGGTTTATCCGCCAGCCACAAGCCAACCGCCTTAGCATCTTTAATTAGGTCTGCAAGCCCCGTATAAAAGCGCTTCCAAATATCCGGTAGATAGAGTCCGGATGAGATGAAGTCCGTTGCAGCCAAAGCATAGACAAACTCCGGTCTTATGCCACTGGCAGCTACCCACGCGACAAGAGGAATGAGATGGTTCTGGCGCACAACGCGTCCAGTAAACTGGAACAGCAGGAACGCCAGCGGTGGAATCCAGTACAGTATCTCTGGCTTTGATAAGACTGCTGCTCCTACCCACGGCAGCAGGTATATAAAGCCAATGCCAGTATACGTAGGCATCCAGGTATAGAGTCCTTTGCGTGACTTCTGCATACGCGCTGGAATGGTGAACGAAGACTCTACCAGCAACTCCCACAAACTATGCTTATACTTCCACACAAAAGCGAGAGCAATCAGAACAACGCCGCTGTATACCACGGCTGGCAACCAGAGTTTGGTAATGCTGAACAGCGTCATCAAGCCCGTGGCGGCAATCAGCTTTGGGTCATAGAGCGTTGCCAGAACCAATAAACCCATCTTAATCCACGGGTCAGGAACAATCAGCGCAAGGAATATCATTCCAGCGGGCAGGTCGCCAACGTTTCCGTGAAACGCTAACAGCCATCCTGAGTGCACCATTACGAGAAACGCCAGTGCACCAGCAAAGTCTTTTGTCAAAGCGTAGTAGATTGTAGCAGGAGCGCCAGTCACAAGGAAATGGATAAAACGCATATAAACTATGCGCTGTTTGCATAATTTTCCGAGAAGCGCCAACCAGCTATGCACCAGCGGTGTCTTGCAATCTACGAAGTCTTTCCCGTAGCGTGCGCCTGTCACCCCCCACATCGCAAAGGTGGCAAAGTCAGGCTCAACATCTATCCGAGCATAGACTGACGATATGTAGGCATTGAGGGCTACGAGCAGTAGCATCTCAATCATTGCGGACACCAATCAACGCGTGTACTGGCATTACATCTTTCTCACCAGTGGTTGTTTGTATCTCCATAAGCTCTTGCGCAGCTTTACGGACAACTAACCCTGAGCGCTCGACTAACGTTCTGAGTGATAGGAGCGTATAACAGGCGCGGAACGGGACTGCATCATTGCCGTAAAGCATATAGAACACCATATTATTGTGGTTATTCGTGAACATTTGCTTGCAGGCGTACTCTGCGCTCGGCACTTGGATAATAATCTCTCCCCTCTGAGTCAATGCGTCGTGCACCAACTTAAAGAATGGCATCACCTTGTCGCGGCGTAGCTCAGGAAGACAGTTGCTTACGACAATCCGGTCATACTCGCCATCCAGCTTGTTGTTTTTCACAACTTCGTGAATGTCAAGGCGCTCATATACCGCGCCTTCTTCTATTGGGTACTGAACATTGCCGAATATTGCAACTTTCATTCCAGACCTTCCTGTTCCAATTCATACTTCTCGTGCTGGACATTGTTCACGCCCTGCATTTTCCAGTGTTCGCATACAACGGTGGTGTCAAGCCAGGGCTTGATGCCGACATTCTCAGCAAGCTCGCAGAAGTAATGATCCTCTGTCCTGCCGTATTCAAGCTGATAGAACGGGAATGTTCTATCGTCATCTGGAGCTTGCGGGATGACTTGCTCAGACAGGTATCCAGCCTTGACAAACGGCTTCTCGCGTTTCTTGTGCGACGTAAATACAGGGTTTTTTATCTGACTCTTATGGATAGCCGCCAGAGAGCCAGTGGTTCTCACAAAGACTTTGTGCTCATCCTTTATTTTCTGGTACACGCTTTTGTGGATGAGAGCGCATCCCATCCCAACACTGTCAACCTGCACCAATGCTCCCTTTGGATACTTCACAACAGGGTGATACAGCCCTTCCGCGTTGCGGACATAGGCAATCGGGTGGTAAGGCGGTTGCGGCAGGAAGTACACGCCTGAGACGAACTCTCTACCAGCCTTGTACAACCTGGTAATTGCATCGGGGGGCGGCGCGGTGTCGTCGTCGAGCCAAAAGATATAGTCCGCACGTCCATCCAGGAAGCCTTTCACAACCTCAGTGCGGTTGGTGTCAGTAAGCGCGTTGCGCTTGACAAAGTTCCCTATGACGTTGTTCTTGTTGTGGTCTGGCAAGGCTGAGCCTACTGTTCTTATTGCATTAATGGTTACGTCGCCCCAGCGTGATTCGTTCAGTACAAGGTTCATCACAGATACCCACCACTGATAGCTCTGCGCAAAGTTACAGGCAACGCCAATGTCTACGATTGGTTTATCCATTGTGCCACTCATTCATTCTATTCTCCCTTGAGAGTTTGTTGTATTCGTCCTGACAGAAATTACACAAAGCGCGTTCTGATACCGCATTTAGTAGCGTGTACAGCAACGCACTGTTGTAATCTGATTTGGTTGTTGCTAAGTATTTTAACTTTACTGGATTTCCGCACCGACTACACTTCAATACGGGTTGAACATTTAGCTTGCTCACTCTACTCCATATTCAGAAGGGGGTGGGCGGTTCAGCCCACCCCCCTTATAGGCACTTAGCTGGCGCTTACAGCGGTCAGCAAAGCGTGAGACTTTGCAAGGCGCATCGCGAGTGTGAACTCACCGAGAAGCTGAGTCTTTTGATAGTCACCAGACTTAGCAAGGTCTTCGACCTGCCACGGGCGTAAGGTAACCATACCGACATTCTCGGTCTTCAAAATCGGGATGAGGGTTGACGGACACCAGCGGTCAATTACGAAAGTAACATTGCCGAATGGTGTGATGATTTTGTCTACCAACGTTCCGAAGGTGGACTGTTCAGGCGCATAGCGCACAAAAGCTGAGCTATCGTACAGGTTCTTCACAACCTGATAGGTTGACGGAGCGACAACGGCGACATAGTCTCCGCCCCCGCCCGCGTTGTATGCCAATTCCACGGCATCCTCAATCTTAGCGACAGAAAGAGTCGCGCCGCTGGCATAGTTATTGGTACTGATGAACGCCTGCAACCCGCCCATATAGCGGGGGGTAGTGGAACTTCCGGCAGAGCCTGACTTTTGGTAGAACAGGGCACGCTCAATCAACCGCATCATCTCAGGGATTGATTTAGCTGCCTGATACTGATAGGGGTCGCTGTAACCGTATTCATCAATTGCCATCGCAGTTCCGGTCAGCTTCAACTCTTTGTGGAAAATCTGAGTGTAGTTGGAGTTTCCCGTAACATCGGTATAGCCGATTGAGTCAGAATCGTCGCCTTCAAGACGAGCCATACCAACCACCGAGAATGCGGCGGTTGAAGCAAATGACGCAACAGAAGTTCCGGCGATAGCGCGGGTGACAGTAATTGCGCCAGATGACGGTGTAACTTCTGACACCCACATCAGTTCCGCGCCAACCAGCAGAATGTGACCTGGCTGAAGCATATTGCCGTCAGCAACGGTCAGGGCTGTAACGGACGTGGTAGCAACGGTTGAACCATTGCCAGTGACTGACATAGCTCCGGTAAGAGGTGCGAGCGTATCTTCGAGCCACTCGACTACCTTGCCTTTGCCAGTGAATTGAAACTTTGAGCTTCCCCCGTCCAGACCGCCGATTAGGTCCACTAACGGCGCATCTGAGGGGTCAAGCATCGCGATATAATCTTCAACAATCCGCTTCTGCGTATACGGAGCGGATGTGTCAGAGTACGAACTGTAAGGTGAGGCTAAATTAGCCATAGTTCACTCCTTGTTAATAAACAGAGAGTCCCTTCTTCCTGTACTCCTCTTTCAAGCGCGTGACCCCCATCACATCGCCTCGGCGAATAGACGGGTGCTTTCCGTGCACGATGTCAGAAATCTCCTTATCGTACTGAGCACGAAGCGAATCAACGCTGGTTGCCTTTCCGTTGCTCGGAGACATCGTAGGAATACGGGACTCTTCCGGTGGTCGAGTGGAGCGAGATTGGCAGATTTCCTCAAACTTTCGGACGTAATCAAACGGACTGTCCACCTCGCCGATAAGCGCGTTGGCTTCATCCGGTTCGATATACACTCCTGTTCGTTTCATAATCTTGCGTACCTCGCCATTAACAAAATCAATCGGCTTTGATTGAGCCTCCTGATGCTGCGCCGCTTCGGATGCTTCTTTGGCAGTCAAGGCTTCATTGACGGCGGTCTGGCTGATGGAGCGTTCTTGCTCCGGTGTCAGCGCTACGCCGCTTGCTTTCAGCATCCTGATTGCCTTCTCAGCTTCATCCTGCGCGGTCTTGATTCGCACGTCGAGCTTGCTCCCAAGTTTATCAGTCATTGATTGAGTCTTGCGTAATACGCTTTCCTCAATCTCGGCTTTGATTCTTTGAAGCTCCGCTTTGGTAACGACCTCGTTCCCATTCGCCTCCGGCGCAGCATCGCTGGGAGACGATGCCTCTGTCGAAGGTTTTTCGGAAGATGCGTCCAGCTTTCCCAAACCAGTTGCACCCTCTTGGTAATAAGTTGCGTCAGCCATTTTTTGTGCCTCCATACACTTTACAAAGTATATACCACATTATTTGATATTTGGCAAACCTAAGTAGGCATCAATCCAAGTTTCAAGTTTGCCGCCTGGTTTTCCGTAGAAAACCCATAGGCGATTCAGTTCCGCTCTTACGCCTTCCGATAACGGTGTTCCGAGAGCGACATACAATCCAATGCCGGTCATCATTTCAGCATCTAACTCAAACATTGCTTCCTCTGGCATCGTTTCTACATCTGCATTTAGGACAGTCAAATCGCTGTCGTTGTAGCGGCTCGACCTGTCCTTCAACCATTCAGCAACAACTGGATGGTCCAACTTGTACGCCTCATTCCAATCCAGATACTCTTTGTATTCTTTGTAACCATTCACATACTTTTGACGCTCCTCTTCTGGCAGCGCGTAGTATAGGTTCTGCTGCCACCAATAGTTAGGGAACATTTGCTTGCGCAGGTCTATGTATTCCTGCACCGCCATTGCCACGTCTTCGCTGTAATATTCCAGCGGTTCTACTGTCCGCTCGGTTGCGTACTTATTCAGTTCGGTCTTTGGAACAACATTGCCTAACTGCCTGTTCCAATAGGTCAGGGTATCAACATCCACCTTGTCGTAATCGCGCGTGTCAGGGTCAAGCATATAGCTTTCAAAGGCATCCCCAAGCTGGTCATTCACCATCTGCTTGTTAGCGCTCGGCAGGCTGTAATACTTATCCCAAAAGATATTTATAAGGTGAGATTTCAGGCGCTCTTCCGGCTCTTTGAACAATGCCAGGCGTGCTTCGTATTCAGGATTAGCCGCATAGAACTCGGTCATCGCCTTGTTGTTTCCGAGAGCCATATCCAGCCAGGCTTTTTGATATTCGGTTGAAAGCCCGCGCTGTTTCATTTCACCCTCTGGATACAGCCCAGCAGGGAACAGCGTAAGCATCAATCCAGCCGCAATTCCGTTTGGATTTCCGCTGGCAACACCACTGATAAATGACGAACCAGGCATCCGGTAGGATAAGTACTCATCCGCCCGCGCCTTCGCTTCGTCCCACAGCTCCCCCTGCTTCTCTGTCATCGCGCGGACAATCGCGTCCGTGTCGTAGCCCTCTTCGGTTGCCATATTGGACAGCCAGAACTCAATGTAATAATCTCCCACAAGGTCATAAGGGGACATTCCGGCAATCTTTCTGAGCGTGTCCTCTGGCGCTGCGACTATCTTTCCTATCGCCGTCAGGATACCACCAAAAGCGCCGCCAACCGACTCACCCTGCGCCGCCAACGCGCGTCCCTGCCTGGTCATCGGGAAGCTGGTTATTTTCTCTTTCTGGTCTGTGGCAAAATAATAGGGGATTGTGAACCACGGCGCGGGCATCATTGACCACGACATCGCTGATATAGGGTCTACAATATCCGCGTTTGTAGCAACTACCTCAGCCGCAGCCGAGTTCCAAATCTTGCCGCTTCCAGCCTGGATCGCCTGTAAGCCAGCTTCTTCGCTAATAAGTTTTGAGCGTACCATCGCGTTGATACGGCTGATAATCTGGTCTTGTATGTCTCCGCTCAGGTCGGCTATGTTTGCGATTGGTTGTATGAGCGACACCAGCGGGAGCATCTTTGCCATAGGGTCAATGAACATCGCGTCGCCCATATAGTCAGGCAGCCAGGGGGTATAGAAGCGGTGCTTACCAGCGAACCGAGACGGGAGTTTCAATCCGTTACGCTGAAGCAGTTGTCTATACTTTGTATAAGTTATTGCCAGCGACGGCTCGGACACACAGCGCTTAGCCCACTCGCCAATTGAGCGGGTAGTCCAGAAGTGATACGGGAACACGAAGTCCAGCAGGTCGTCCGCGCCCGTGCGTTCCGTGTAGTCCAGCAGCGCGTTGTCCATCATCGCCTTGCCATAATCCACGGCAGTTGCCGTGCGTATCTGAACATCCTTTTCCCACTGTTTCATCAGCCCCATAACTTCTGGCGACTTCGCGAGTTCATCTGGTAGCTGGAACTTGTATTCCTGCTGCTCACCAAGCCTTGTTTGGAACTCATCAAAGATTGCGCTGACCACGCTGTCAATCGGGTGCGTTACAATCTCCATCATCCCGAGCGCGTCCATCCGCCCTTCGGGAACAGATGCCAGCGGGTATTCCGTGATAGGCGGAAGCTCCTCTCCGGCAACCTCTTTGGCAATGACTATATCGTCTAACTTCCCCCACACTATGTCCGCCAGCGCAAGCTCATCCGCAGTAGCGGCAGGCGCGTTCTTGTTAGCGCCGCGTATGTCATTCACATAGTCAATGATTTCCGCAAGCTCCGCGTCCGTGAACTCCCCGTGCGTGATGAAGTCATTCACTTCTTGCAGGTTCTTCCAGACCTTTTCAGGCTTTTCAAAGAATGTAAACTTCATCTGGACAGGTTGCTCATTGAGCGCCTGCTCGGACGCATTTGCCAGAGCCTTAGCCGCGACATCCGCCGCCTGGCTCATTTCCTGCCTTGCCGAGAACGCCATAATCCGGCGGTTTCTGGCAGCTTCGCCAGTAACAGGGCGGGAAGTCTTTGGCAGCGCCTCAATTTCAGCTTCGCCAGACTCACCCCTTGTAATCTTAAAGAACTTATCGTAGTAATCCTGCGTGTACATAGCCCGCAGGTCAGCCACTAACGGCTGATAAACATTCGTATAGAACGCCGCGTCATTATCATGCTTAGCCCTGATTGTTTCGGGTCTTTGTTCGTAATGCTCATTCAGCGCTTTTTCGAGCTTCTTGCGCTTCTTACTGATATTATCCAAGAACTGTTTGGCGGTAGTGGCGAGCCTGTCAGCGGAAAGGTTGTTCACAGAAGACCCTGTTTTAGAAATAACTTCTATCCACAGGTCAGAAGCCTCCTGCCATTTCAGTTTCTGCGCCTCACGCCACAGCATAGTGCGGGACTTGACCTCTTCTTTGATGCGGGGGCGGTCTGACCTGGTGATTGGTTTACCGCCATTGTCCTGAATCGCGTACTTATCTGTGTAATACTTTTTGTCATTCTCCCACGATTCCCGCAGGATGATTGCCATCCGGTCTGCCGCTTCGCCTGCGCCAGCCTTTCGGATAGCCGCGTCAAGTATTCTCGCTCGCATCGCGTATAAGCCCTGGAACTGTTTGTCCGATTGCTCCCGCGCCATCTTGACAACCAAGTCCGCAAGGTCACCGTTTCCTGCCCGTCTATACCCATCCGCTCTGAGTATTGCCTCGCCCCACATAACATTGTTCTGCAACTGAGAATAATACATGGTCTCGCCATCGTCCATGAATATATCCAGCAGATAGACAAGCCCTTCGGGATTGTCGATGATATTCTGTACCTTCAAGGTAATATTATCTGCAAGCTGCGCCCAAACATAATTCATGGATTTCTCCATCGCCTGAAAGCGCAGAGATTCAATAGCTTCTGGCGTGGTGGCTTTCGGAAGTTCTTCGCGCAGGAAATCCCCGACGGGTGTTTTGTCTAAGGTGTCCAGCATAATGTCTTGCAGCACGGGGTCGCCGTTGGTGACATTGCGTATCGCGGTTTCAATCGTTTCAGCAACGACAGGGTGATAAGTAATCTCAGCGCCAAACACTTCCTGCAATTGTTTCGCGTTCAGAGAGCCATTGGCTTTTGCTTCAAAGGCAGCAAGCTCAGAAGGCGACATATATTCCAGCATCTTGGCACGCGTGGACGCGGGCATATCGCCTAATGCCGCACGCTGGATATACTGCCTTGTAGCCGCGTAGAAACCACGCAAGCGGGCGCTGCTCTCAATGTTTCCGTACACCTGCCCGAACTTGCCGAGATGCTTCTGGAACGCGTTCAACGCGTTCAACGCGCCAACGCCCGTAGCTTTGTTCGGGTGCAATACTTTATAAATAGCCTGCGTGTTAGCTTCGATTTCGCCAGAAAGCCCGTACTCTTTACCCGCGATGCCTTCCGCGTTCACGCCAATATCTTCCATGAACTTTGTGATTTTAGATTTGCGCTGGAGAACGCCATCGCCAATCAGTAGGTTGATTGCGACCTGGTTGTTCAGGTAGTTGGTAATCCATGTCGGGATGCTGGTGGTGATAACGCCAAAGCCCAACGCTTTTTTGAGTATCTTGGAGTAGCGGATAAGCGTTGGCATCTTGGTAACGCCGTAGTCTTTGATGAGCATTTCCATACTGCTGTCCAGCGCGGTCAACGCGACCTTTGCCACCCACTCACCGTCCGTCAAGGGCATCGGGTTCTTCTCATCAATGAACGGTTTCATAATGTCCGTGACCATTGCTTCCGAGAGAGAGGCAGCCAGGTTAGGGTCTGTCGTTAGAAGTCGCGCGAACACATCCGCTGGTTTCATTGCCCGCATTTCCAGCGGGGATTTAGCGATCGCCTTAGCAATCGTGTTGAAGCCAAGCGTCTTCTCAGAGGAGTTGTCAATCAGAACTTTTAGCCCAGCCATCGCGCCGTCTTCTTTGACGAACTCTTTCAACATTGACGCGGTACGCGCATAGAGAGCGCCGTCCTGATACTCAAAGGCAGCGGATGACAGTTTGGCGACATCCTGCTTATTGCCGAGCGCTTCAATGAGCGCGATAAAGCGCTTCTTATCCCCGCCCGCGAAGGTCATAATATTTCCGAGAGACTGCTGTAAATTCCGCATACTTTGCTTCACGCGAGACTCTGGTGTCCACGTGGACATATTCACAAGCCACTTGCCGACCCCTGAATCCTTCAGGAACTTCGGCATCTTCGCTGATTCAGCATACTTTACCGAGTCTGCAAACTCTTTGGTCGTGGTATCAATGACCACCCGTTTCATGTAATCGTAGGAGTGCGCCTGAAGCTCTGTCAGAATGTCCGCTTTCAGGGTGTCCGTCATCGCAACATCCTGCCCGTTTCTGACAACTCTGTCAATGGCTTCTGTTTTCATGTTCACATAATATTCCGTGCCGTCCTCGCCGTTGATGCGCATACGCGCGGTATCGCCGGAGTCGTGCAGGTAATCCCAGTCTATTTTTGCAACACCATAATCTGAGCCATCCGCTTTTTTGATATTTATGCTAATGTCCTGAACGGATTTGTTCAGGTAGCCGCCGATAGCCGCGGCGGACTTGCCAGCCGTAACCAACTCGTAGGGAGATTTCGTGCCGCGCCAGAACTTGCTGAACGCCGCGCCAGCTTCCGGACTTCCGGTTATTCCAGACACTGCTTTCGCGAGCGTCTTGCTGGTCATAATGTTTTCAAACACACGCTGCACGCCCATCGGCATCAGGTCTGTAAGAGGGTTGCCCATATAAGATTTTGCCAGAACGTCTATGTTGTCAAACAACATTGACCTCTGTTGAAGGTC
>Ga0209099_1003988_pt1 | contig 11545 bp, 6 predicted proteins | sample AD_JPNHW2_MetaG_FD_184430 | JGI IMG/M metagenome (GOLD analysis project Ga0209099, IMG submission 184430) | Active sludge microbial communities of municipal wastewater-treating anaerobic digesters from Japan - AD_JPNHW2_MetaG (SPAdes) (version 2) | ecosystem: Engineered > Bioreactor > Anaerobic >...
TTAAGCGAGTTCCATCGGTTAAAATAAAATTACAAATCCAGCAAACTTTTTTAAAATTCAAGTTTTTCATTATTTTTAACCCTGATTCGGAATTCATTATTGGGAATTTTTTTCTCTTCATTTCAATAATTTTATCAATAACTTGACAACGCAAATCCCAGTCAAGAAATAACTCTTCTGTTCCCGAATATGGAGTGTGAAAATTTAAAGAGATGCTTTTAATAGCAGGATTTTGTTTTGCATAAACTATGGCTTCCTCTACATTGGAATAATTTTGAGAGTTAATTACCATGTTTACACTTAAAGCTTTGTGATTAGAATTTGCAATGTTTTTTTCTAATTTTGCAAAAGTTCCTTCCCCACGAATATTATCATGATATTTTCCGATTCCATCCATGCTTACCCATATTGAATCGGCTGCACAATTTTTAAAATCGATTTGTGCATTGGTCGTGACAGTGGTGGAAAAAAAACCGATTTCTTTTGCCAAAGCAATAAGATTGTTAATGTCTTTATCCCCGTCTCTCCATATCATAGGTTCTCCACCTTCGAAATCAATAAAACGAGACCCTAATTTATAAGAATAAAGCAAGTCATCGCGAATCTGATCTATTGACTTAACGGTTGGATTGAGATTATTGAAAATAGTGCAATGTTTGCATGAGAGATTGCATTCGTCTGAAATGAAAAGAACAGTTTGCAAAGGCTTCCTTTTACCTAAAAAACGTACTTGAAAAAACCAGTAAGGTAGATAAAAAAACATGTTTGAAAAATTTTATTCCGTTTGGTTAATACTCTTTTTTGCAAAAGTAGCTATTATTCTTTGAAAATCTTATAAGTTTACTCCAACGATGATTGCAATGCAAAAGAAAACAAGAAGATTTCTAGAAAGAAACCATCTAATCATAAACCAATCAAGTCCTGCTTCTTTGATTTTTCCCCATTTTTCCATTGGTTGCATCCAAAAACGTACATAAAACTTTTTTTCAGGATGTTTATAAAATTCAATTAATAAGTAAATCAGTGTGATGGCTTGAGGAAGTGTGATGAGGGTTAATAACAGCCAATGGGATAGTTGGCTAGTGATAACACCAATAATGATAAAAAGATATGGAATTAGAATAAAACAACTCGAAATTATCAAAATCCATTTTTTATTATTAATAATCACTGCAAGAGTTTTTTTTCCGACAGCTATATCTGCATCAAAATCCATTATATCATGGGTATAAGCAATGTTTGCGACCAATAATCCTATAGGGATAGAAATATACCAAACGGCAGGATTCATTTCTCCGCTTGAAGCATAGAAGACTCCCGACATAAGCAAAGGTCCGAATATGATGGCGATGATTAATTCTCCAAAGCCGCGATAACTAAACTTTAGAGGATTGGCAGAATATGAAATGCCTAAAATTCCGGAACTAATTGCAATAATTAAAATAGGATATCCTTGTTTTAAGAAAATAATCAGACCGAAAATAAGAGCAATCATTCCCAAAAGTGCTGATACAAAAAATAATTGCTTTAAAGTTGTATTCCCTTCTGTTATATAGGCACATTTATCAATTCGAGCACGAACTCCTCCGGCTGACATTTTATTTCTGATTTCTACACCTTTTTTTTTATAATCAAAATAGTCATCAAATAAGTTCATCGATAAATGAAGAAAAGTAACTCCAATCAGAGCAAAAATTGCATACATCCAAGAAAAAGCAGGATTTTTAACAGCCATGAAAACAGCTGTAATAGCAGGTAATAAGCTCTGAGGAAGAGCATAGTATCGTGCATTATGTAACCAGAATCTGAGCATTTAATGGGTGTTATTGGTTTTGTTTTGGTAATAATTTATAACGATATGAACGAATAGTGAAATCAATCATATTATTATTCCCGGAATTAGGCTCAAAAATGACCTTTTTTTCTTCATTAGGTAACAAATCAAAATAGTTATCCGAGTATTTCCCTTCACTTCCTGTCTTTGTTGAAATATATACCCCCTTAGCTAAAACATTGGATTTTAAATGTAAGATGTATTTATTTTTTTCTTTATAGGTTTTGAAACTGATTATAGGTTTTGAAAGAATCAGTTTTGCCGGATATTCAAAATAGTGTAATTTTCTTGCTATGAGTTTATTTTGTGTTGAAAAAAAGGAGATTATTAAAACTTTATCATTGGTTTTTCCCATATATTTTGATGGAATTTTAAAGTTTGTTATAAGAGTAGAGGCATTAGCTTTCCCAATAACAGGATTAAGGATTTCTTGATGTAAAATGTTTCCCCTGAAATCCATCAGAGTTATTTCCATTTTTCCGCTAATATCTTGTATGGAATCGGAAACAATAAATATGGAGATTTTATTATCTATGGCTTTTTCGGAAGAAATGATAATTTTGGCAAATTTATCTCGAACAGTATAATGAAGTGCTTTCAGGTTGCCGTAATAGTCAATACTACTCCAGGAAGCCACCGGCCAGCAATCGTTTAGCTGCCAGTAAAGAGATCCCATACAATAAGGCATTTGCTGTCTATGAAGTTCAATTGCTTCTCCGATTCCGTATGCTTGAACTAATTGGCTTAAATACACAAACTCTTCAAAATCATTTACTTGTCCAAAATATTGATTAATGGCTTTTGATATTATTTCTATCCCGCGATTATGTTTTTGGTGATTTTTCATTACTGAAGATTCCAGATTCATTTCTTCTGTCAAGGCAAATTTTTTGATTGTAGAAATTTCAGGATAGGATTGGAAGCCATATTCTGACATGAAACGACCTGTTTTAGCTTTCCACACTTCAAAAGGTTCCTCTCCCCACCAAACGCCCCAGTAGTGAGAATCCCCTTGTGTAATACATTCAGGATGCCCCCATCCCCATAGTGGAGAAGTAGGGATATAACTCCTTCCCGAATCAAATTTACAGACTGCATTGGGTAGGATTGTCTCAAATAATTGCTTAATATCTTTTTCAACAACAGATTGTTGTTCAGTTGAATAATTATTTTTCCACCCCCAATCTTCCCATCCATTTTGGACTTCATTGTTGCCACACCACAAAGCCAAACATGGGTGATTGCGTAATCTTTTTATTTGCTCCTCTGATTCATACACAATATTTTCTTTAAATGATTTATCTAAAGGATATAATGCACCGGCAAAAATGAAATCCTGCCAGATTAATATCCCCATTTTGTCACACAAATCATAAAAAATATCATCCTCATAAATTCCCCCTCCCCATATACGTATCATATTCATGTTAGCATCGCGGCACGAAAGGAGTAATGATTCATACTTTTTATGAGTCATTTTAGTTGGAAAACTTTCTCCCGGAATCCAGTTGGTCCCTTTTATGAAAACAGGAATTCCATTCACCTGAAATTCAAATTTGGAACCTATTGTATCTTTATCCATGATGATTATGATATCACGCAACCCAATATTCCGGGCAACTGAATCTAATGCATTTCGATTTTCGATTTCTACTCTGATATGATATAATTTTTGATTTCCCAATCCGTTTGGCCACCATCGTTCCGGATTTTTTATTTTTAGATTACATTCAATCAGATTTTTGCCTTTTGAAAGATTGATATTTTTCAATATTTTGCAAATTTTATCATCAATTAAGCAATTCATATTTGCATGACAATTTTTGGAAGCATTAACTTCAATTTTCAAGGAAATAATAGCCAAAGTGTCAGTTAATTTTTTTTGAAAAATCTGAAAATCGTCAATTTTAAAATCATTCCAAAGTCTAATATAGGCATTTTTCCAAATACCGCAACTAATAAGTTTAGGACCCCAGTCCCAGCCAGATTGATAAGGAGCTTTTCTTGACAGAGCTCTAATATCAGGAATCGGGTAAGGGATATTTTTTGATTTCGTTTGTTCCATTAAGAGTGATGGATAAAAACTAACCATTAACTCATTGCTATTTAACAATATTTCTTCAGGTAATGGAAAAATCCATTTTCTGAACATATTATCTGTTTGATTTGCCCCCCCTTGATGAATAAGTTTTTTCCCGTTCAGAAACACTTCAGCATAGGTGTCCAATCCTTCAAAAACAAGTTCTGCATTTGAAAAGTGCTTCAAATCTTTTTTATCAAAACTGATTTTATATTTCCAGGAACGATCTGAAATCCATTGTACAGAGTCCTCGTTAGTTCCCCAAAAAGGATCTTTAATGATGTTGTTTTTTATCAGGTCAGTATGAATTGATCCCGGAACTGTTGCAGGATACCAGACAGAATCATAGCAGAATTTCCATTCTGAAGTCAATGGTTTAATTGTTGTACTCTTATGAGAGAGCGAACAGGATGAAAATGAAATAATTAAAAAAATCAAGGCTGATAAAGTATAAATCTGCCGGATTAGTCTCATTTTTTGTTTTTTTGGCTACTATTGTCAATAGGTGCAAAAATATCACAATATTGATAACCTAAAGCACCCAGCCGTTTTTTATGTTCAATAATTTTTATTTTAAAATGATTCCAATCTTTTTTTTCTTTAGGAGACCAAACGATTTCCGAAAGTGCACAAAGACGTGGCAAAAGCATATATTCTACAATGTCAGAATTATATAAAAATTCTGCCCAAAGGTTGCATTGAGCCCCAATGATATATTTGTGTTCTTCAGCTTTTAGGGAGTCCGGAATTGGTTCGTAAGAATATACTTTTTCCAGCGGCACATATCCACCCATAGCTTCAGGTTCAGTTTTGGGATCAGCCTGATAAAAGTTAAAATAACAGTAATCAATGGGTGTCATGATTGCATTATTACCCTGACGGGCAGCAGTAATTGCACCGTTTTCTCCTCTCCATGACATGATAGTAGCATTTTTTGATACACCTCCATCCAGTATTTCATCCCAACCGATAATATTTTTCCCATAATCAATGACTTTTTTTTCAATTTCTCGAATCATCCAGCTTTGTAATTCTGCTTCATTTTTAAGATGCTGTTCTTTGATTCTGTTTTGGCATTTAGGACATTTTTTCCAATTATCATTGACTGCTTCATCACCTCCAATATGAATATATTTATAAGGGAAAAGCGATGCAACTTCATCAATAACATCTTTATAAAACTGAATTACCGTATCATTTCCGGCACACATTATAGCTTTTGGAGGCCAGTAGGGGCCGATTTGAACAAAATATGGATAGTCATCACAAGCAAATTCGGGATAAGAAGCTAAAATAGCAGAGCAATGCCCTGGAATTTCTATTTCAGGAACAACATCTATGTGTCTTTGAGCAGCATAAGCAACTACTTCCCGAATCTGATCTTTGGTGTAATATCCTCCGTATGAGGCTTTTTCTCCCTCTTTTGGGGGCTCTCCTTTTGTCCAAGAAACCTGGCTTCTATCAACTCTCCAAGCTCCGACTTCAGTTAATTTGGGATATTTATCAATCTGAATTCGCCAGCCGTGGTCATCAGTCAGATGCCAGTGAAATTTATTTATTTTGTAAAGAGCCAATATATCTAAATGTTTTTTAATGTATTCAACATCAAAAAAATGTCTTGACACATCTAAATGATTTCCACGCCATGCAAATCTGGGATAATCCAAAATTTCAAGACAGGAAAAGGTGATTTTTGTCGGATTATTTTTATTGATGTTGTTTGGAGCAAGTTGATATAGAGTCTGAAATCCGTAAAATAATCCGGTTGTTGTATTTGCCTCTATAATAATTTTATTTCTTTTAATTTTCAAACGATATCCTTCATCCCCCAACTTTATATCTTTTTTTGAATTAATAGAAAAATAGATGCAGTTTTTAACTTTGTGTTCAGGGGTAACAATGGTTGGGTTAAATCCAAAATACTTTTCAAAATATTCTACAATATAGGTAACCGTAGTATTATTTTTGTCAATATTACTAAAAGATATAGTAGTGTTATTATCAAAAGTAAAAAAACCATATTTCATCCTAATACTGACAGGCTCAGGAATTATAGAAACATTTTCTTTGTCAATAAGTGTGCATCCCGAATAAAGACAAGAAAGGGTTAGCACTATAAAAACAATTTTTTTCATGGATTTTGGAATAAAAAATAACTTAATCAATAAATTTATTTTGATAATAAGGGAATTCCTTTACCAGTTCACCTGAATAATAAAAGTCGAAAGCAAGTCCTCCAAAAGTATGAGGAACCCCATCTATCGTGATTTTTGCCCCACCGATTTCTGGAGTCGGTTTAGGAATGGAGAGGTTAAACCCCAAGTTGAACAAGGTTGCTAAAACACCGGCGTTGTACGAAATATCTTGTCCCCTTCGTTCCCATTGTTTTTGAAATTGATGTAACATTATGCCGGCATAGAGATAAGAGTAATAATTACTTTTGCCGTTTGTAAGTCTTTGAATTCTGGCTGCCGAATCAACCCCATTTTCATAATTCAACGCATTCTCATATTTTTTTGAAATATAGAATTCAGAAGAGGGATCCTTTAAATATTTTTCTATTCTCATAGCAGTAAATTCCTTAATTCCGGTTACCCCCATAGAGAACTTTGTCTCTGTAACTAATACTTTTACTGGACCGAGGTAGGATTTAAATACTTCGCGATTCGTATTATAAAGCCGTATTTGTTCTCCAATCAAAGTAGCAACAATAAGTCGTGGTTCAATTCCGGCATTTTTTGCAGCACTATCGATAACATCTTTTTCCTTTGATATGGCAATTTTAAGAGCAGCCCATTGTTGGGTATTCATCCATTCAATTGCATTATTCGGATTTTGTAACTTTTGAGGTTTGGAAAGTAACTCAGATCCTTGATTTAGTAATTTTTCGTATTCTTTTTTAATTTTAGGATTTGAATTAATATAGATTTCAGTAGCAGCAATCATTTGACGGATTGATTTAGGATTTTCATTTGTTTTGACCGCTTCCAAAATATTATTGGCATTGTATGGAAAAAATTTACTTATACAAATAATTTTGTAAAAGTCGATTGCTCTTTGGTTACTGTTGAAAGAATAATCTTCAACATTGCTTCCGCTAACTTTGCCCATTTCTTCAATTTCCATCAAGTAACGGTTATTTTTATCAATAGTTCCTTTGTTTTTTGTGAGTCCTAAGTTAAAGACTGCCCAGGCAGTAATGATTCCGAAACCAGCAATAGCAAATCCGTATAATGCAATACGCCAAATCCATTTCAGAAAGAATTTCTTTTTATTTATTTCATTCATTTTCTTGATTATTTCTTTTAAAATTTTAGTCGGCAAAATTACAAAAATCAATTCAGAATTTACATTAAAATTATCTTAAAAATTAAACACATTTTAGTTTGCTCAATAACACCTTTTTTTTAAATAAAAGTTTTTTTTTCTCTGTAAAAAATTTATTTTTAACTTTAAGTAATTGAATGTTAGTATAATAAATAAAAATCGATTTTATTTTTTAAAAAAGTGATTATTTCAAAAAAATGTTTATTTTTGTGCATATTTACTAACTAAATCATTTTAAAATGAACGAACAAGAAAACACCGTTAGCTTTTTTAGATTTGAAGATTTAAGAATTTATGCTAAAGCACTTGATTACATCACCTGGTTACATGGCGTTATTGCTAATTTTCCGGATTCTCAGTATGTCGTTTTAGGTGAGCCTTTCTTGAAGTCAGCTCAAGCAATTGCACTACATATTGCGGAAGGTTCTGCAAGAAACAAAGCTCAATTTGTTTATTACTTAAAAATGGCTAAAAGTTCAGTTAGAGAATGTGTTGTATATACTGAATTTGCTTCTAAACTTTCGGCAATTAATAATGATGAGAAAGAGTACTCTAGAAACCAACTTATGGAACTTACCAAAATGATTGGATCTTTGGTGGCTTCTCTTCAAAGATCAGTTCCTGTATCTAGGGAAGATGATGACATTGATGGAATGCCAGAAATGTAATAATTTTTGTTTATATTTTTTACAGATAATTTTGTGTTTAATTCTCACAAAGTTATCTGTTTTTTTTGCTCTATAAATAGCTACATTTTTCAGTTGTCCATCTTTCCTTTCAATTGTTTTTTTATCTTTGCACGCGAAAATAAAAAAACTTAAAACTTAAAAATTATGGCAATTGTAAAACCTTTCAAAGGATTACGTCCTCCTAAAGAAATTGTAAAACAGTTGGCATCCCGCCCCTATGATGTCCTTAATTCAGAAGAAGCCCGTGCTGAAGCTTCCGGTAATCCTTATTCTTTGCTAAGGATTACAAAAGCTGAAATTGATTTCCCGAAAGGGACAGATGAGCATTCTCAAATGGTTTATGATAAAGTTGTTGAAAATTTCAATTTGTTCAAAAAAAATGGCTGGATCATAAAAGAGGATGAAGAGAAATTCTATATTTACGCCCAAAAGATGGAAGGAAGGATACAATATGGAATAGTAGGGTGTGCCCATATTGATGATTATTTGAATAATGTAATCAAAAAACATGAATTAACTCGAAAAGATAAAGAGGAAGACCGTATGATTCATGTTAGAATAACAAATGCCAATGTTGAGCCTGTGTTTTTTGCATATCCTGATAATAAAAATATTAATGAGATTGTTGAAAATATAGTAAAAAATCAGGTTCCTGAATATGATTTTGTTGCAGATGAGGGTTTCGGCCATCAGTTATGGGTTATCAATGATGCCTCTGTCAACAAGAGAATTTCTGAAATTTTCAAGAATGAAATACCCTATTTATATGTTGCTGATGGGCATCATCGTACTGCAGCCGCTGCTTTAGTCGGAAGTGAAAAACGAAGAAACAATCCTCATCATACCGGTAATGAAGAATACAACTACTTTATGGCAGTTATTTTCCCGGCAAATCAGCTTAAAATTATTGACTATAATCGGGTTGTTAAAGACTTAAACGGTCTTTCCAATAATCAATTTATGGATCTTCTCTCAGAGACATTCACTGTAGAAAAAATTGGAAAAGAAATATACAAACCTTCTAAATTACATGAATTCAGTATTTATATAGATGGATTTTGGTACAAAATGACTGCAAAACAAGGCACTTACAATGATCAGGATCCGATTGGAGTTTTGGATGTGACCATACTTTCTGAGAAGGTTCTCGACAAAGTATTAGGAATAAAGGATTTAAGAACTGATAAAAGAATTGATTTTATTGGTGGAATACGCGGTCTTGGTGAATTGAGACGTAGAGTTGATAGTGGAGAAATGAAAGTGGCTTTTGCACTTTATCCGGTTTCAATGGAGCAATTAATTAATATTGCTGACTCAGGGAATATAATGCCTCCCAAAACAACTTGGTTTGAACCAAAGTTGCGTTCAGGACTGGTTATTCACGAATTAGAATAAATGGAATCATTATAAACTAAAAAGACCATGTATTTATATATGGTCTTTTTTTTGTGTTATAAGTTTAAGCAATAAATTTTTTGCTCATATTTTTTATAAGTCAATTTTGATACTTAATGAAGAGCAATTAAACGTATCGGAATGAAAAAACCAATCCTTTTGCAATTGTTGAATAAAACCCGACAGCTTATTGAATTGAGCCGGAATGCCGAAATAAAAAGTAATATAATTGTAATAGATTAAGGTTTAAAGCGAAATAAAAACCCTAAGAATGTTAAAGAGTAAGGCGATAAAATATTAATCTTTTTTTATTATCAACTTATGAGAAAAAAGATCGTATTGATTTTTAACAAATACCATATAAAATCCCTCCGAAAGAGAAGTTACATCAATTTGATATAGTGATGACCCTGAATTCAGACTTTTTTGTTTTACAATTTTTCCTGACATATCAAAAATTGTAATTTCACAAGAAGTACCAAAATTTTCAGGTAATTGAATTTTAAAATAGTTAGCTGTAGGATTGGGAAAAATAGAGCCCTTGGTTTGATTATTATTTTCAACACCGGATAGATTAGTTTCCCAATGAGCCGTAAAACCTCCTTTTTGTAAATAGTTATCAGACCTAAAAGTAATTTTTAGCCTATTAGTGTAATAAGTGGTATTTCCCGGATTAGAATTTCCGCTGTAAGTTCCAAGAAGAACAGGAGAAGAATAGGTGTCAAAAATTTTTAATTCGTCTTCTGAACTGATGTCAAAATCGAGAAAAGACAAATTTATATACGAGACTTCACTTGCATTTTGCGGTCTAATAAACCAATAGCATTCAGAGTTAGCAGAATAGTCACTATTTCCGCTTCCATCATCAAAAGTTCCAGATTGATCAGTCAAAAGTAATATACTTGGGCAGCTGGAAACATTTTGAGTAACATAAAAATCTAGTCTCCATCCCTCGTCAGTAACAGAACCGTTAGTTTTAAAAGTTATAAATAAAGAGTCACTAATTACAGACAGATACTCATTGCTTAAATTTCCTGAATAAGAAGCTACTAATCTTCCATTAGCAGGATTTCCCATCCAAAAAGAGAGAGTATCATTATTTATTTCAGTTTTAATTTTTTGAATATTAATAGAAAAAGAAGCAGCATCTGGGGGGGCAATAATATAGGTGCAATTACAATTATTTGTATAATTTTGGCTATTACTTCCATCTTCAATGGTTCCGCTCACTCCTTCAATAGTAGTTGTAGATGAGCAAAATGTAGGATAATCAGTTGCAGGATAAATATTTCTAATAACGGCCTGACTACTGTAAAATCCTGCCACACCGCTATTTAAATTTTTAACTGTATAATAACCGTTTCCGGAACCTCCCCAACCAAGGTTTAAATGGATAAGGCTATCACTATCATAACCATCACAAACGAAAGCATGGCAGCCGTTATTGCTGCAGCCCGAATAGTACATGGGTCTTTTATTGTTTAGTTCAGAAAACAATATTGAAATCCAATTAGAAGAGGAATAATTTGATCTGTATATTATAGAAGTAGAGTTTGAGAACTTGAAAAAATTCTTGAATGCAGAAGCTGCATCTTCACTAAATGCTCCGGATCCATCAGGACCATACATCATATCAACACTGGTAGCACAGTGAAAAATCAATTTAGCCACTTCGTTATTGTATGAAGTCAACTCATCCTCCATCAAATTATAATTATATACTTGTTGGGCAAAGTTAACGTAATAATTATTGTAATTAGATCTTGTATTAGTATGACTTCCAACTCCAGTAATCGGAAATCGATAATAATACATAATCATAGCCATAGCAACAGCTACGCATCCGTTAGGAACCTTTCCGTCATATCCGGATGGCGAAAGTTCATCTTCCGGAGAATATTGATTGTAATATTTTGTTTGATTCCATTTAGCTGTTAATAAGGGTTCTACTATAACACTAGTAGAATTCTTTTGAGAATTATTCATGATTTTTTTCCAAGCATCAACTGTTGATGCATCGGCCGAACAATTAAGCCTTTTGATTTCTAAAATTTGAGCTTTGTATATATTAATCCAATCATTGGCAGAGGGGGATAAATTATTTATATCAATTTCATTATCAATAGAATATGCTAAAACGGGAAATACAGCGTCATCAGCACTTAAGAGAATAAAACCACCATTGCTAAAATTAATTAAAGCCATTAAAGTATCTCTATT
>Ga0209099_1003990_pt1 | contig 11543 bp, 8 predicted proteins | sample AD_JPNHW2_MetaG_FD_184430 | JGI IMG/M metagenome (GOLD analysis project Ga0209099, IMG submission 184430) | Active sludge microbial communities of municipal wastewater-treating anaerobic digesters from Japan - AD_JPNHW2_MetaG (SPAdes) (version 2) | ecosystem: Engineered > Bioreactor > Anaerobic >...
TTTTGGAGAGGACCTCCTCGATGGAAGAGACGATGGCGTCGACATTCTCGTCCTTCACGATGTAGTGGTCGGCGCCGACCTGGTAGGCCCAGAACTTGTCCGCCGCTTCGGATTTGGAGGTCAAGATGATGATCGGAATCGGCCGGGTCACAGGATCGGACTTGAGGACCCGTGAGACCTGATAACCGGTCATGTAGGGCATGATGACATCGAGAAAGATGAGGTCCGGAGGGTCTTTGAAGATCTTCTCCAAGGCTTCAATCCCGTTTTCAGCCGTAACAACCTCATAACCATAGGATTGAACGATCTCTCCCAGGAGGCTCAGGATGAAGGGAGAATCGTCGGCGATGAGAACCCTCATAGGTTTTCTCCTCGCTCCATCGCCATGAGTGCACCGTTGATCTGTAGGGGGGTCAAGATATAACGGGCCATCTTCTCCTTGATGATCTGCATGGGCATGCTCGAAACGACAGCCGAAGCGGGTTCCTGAGCGATCATGAGGCCGCCGAAGGAGTGGATCAGATGTGCCCCTTCACGCCCGTCGTTCCCCATTCCCGTCAAGATCATCCCCATGCTTCGGTTACCGAAGGAGTGGGCGAGACTCTCGAGGAGGAGGTTCCCGGAGGGAAGGATTCCTCTGACCGGCCCACTGAAGAGGAGTTTAAGCTTCGAGCCCTGAACGGCGATATGGGCGCCAGTGGGGGCGAAATAGACCGTTCCCCCCTTGAGGGGTTCGCCCTCTTCACCTACCTTGAAGGTCATGGAAGACTGTTTCGAGAGCCAGTCCACCAGCCCTTGGACAAAACCTTCGCTGATATGTTGGGCCACCAGGATCGGGAGAGGAAACGCGGGAGTGAGCCCTGTGAAGAGGGTGTTTAAAACCGTCGGCCCCCCGGTGGAAGAGGCGATGCCGATGGCCGAATAGTCCGAGGCGGGGATATAGTCGGCCTCCATGCCGGGGTAGAGGGAAGGGATGATCGATCCCTTCTCCAAAAAAGCGACCTTCTTGATGGTTTGAACGAGGACTTCATCGATTCTCTGCCACTCCTTCGTCGGCCTAGGGGTAGGCTTGTTCAGAATCTCCAGGGCGCCGTACTTGATGGCGTCCAGCGAGCGGTAGAGGTGTCTGGTGTTGAGGGAAGAGGTCAGAATCAGGATAGGAAGAGGCTTCTGCTGCATGATCCTCTTTGTCGCCTCGATCCCGTCCATGAGGGGCATCTCGATGTCCATGACCACAACGTCCGGCAGAAGGCTGATCGCCTTCTCCAACCCTTCCGCGCCGTTGTCGGCCGTATCCATAACCTTGATCTCCGGATCACTCTCAAGCAGTCCCTTGAGAAATTCCAGCGTAAAGGGCGAGTCGTCAACGAGAAGCACCTTAATGGTTCTCTTGTTCATCCATTCCCATCCTTTTTAACGCATTCTGGAGAGCCTCCAGAGAGAAGTCACTCTTGTAGAGATAGCCTTCCGCTCCAAGCTGTATGGCCTTTTCAACCTCTTTGTCCCCTTCCCGGGAGGAGAGGAAAAGGAGGGGGGTCTTATCGCCCAGAGTTCGGATCGCCTTCAAAAACTGGAAGCCGTCCATTCTCGGCATATCCACATCGGAGAGGATGATATCCGGCTTGAACCCTTTGAGCTTTTCGACTCCATCGAGACCGTCTACAGCCGTTTCAACCAGGTAGCCCGCCGAGATCAGGGTGTCTTCGACGACGGCCCTGGTCAGATCCGAATCCTCCAGTAAGAGAATCTTTCTCTTCTCCTGGACCTTCTCTTCGAAAACGCTCTCCCCAACGGCATCTTTGACCATCTCCAAAAGTTTTCCCGGGTCAAGAACGGGAACCACCTGTCCCCCCTTCGCCAACGCCTCTCCGAGAATATGGTCACACCCTCTGAGGAACTCTCCCGTCTCCTTCAGGAGAAGGGGTTCCTTGCAGATGACCCTGTCGACAAGGACGACGGCCCTCTCGAAGGTGTTGTTGAAGACGACGAGAAAGTGGGGGTTCTCTCTCTCGTTGTTGAAGAGTTTCGCCAGGCTCAAGACAGGGAGGGCGTTGTTCTCGAAAAAGAGGTAGACTTTCTGGTTCTTGGAGAGCAGCTTGACCTTTTCCTTCTTGTAGATCCGATCGATGTTGACGATGGGCAGGGCGAAGAGGTTCCCCCCTGTCTCCAGGATGAGGGAATCCACCAGAGAGAGGGTGGAGGGGAAGGAGAGGGTAAAGGTTGTCCCTTTGTCCTTCTTCGAATCCACGCCTAGGGAGCCCTTTAGACGTTGAAGGCTCTGGTAGACCACATCCATCCCCACTCCCCGCCCGGATATCTCCGTCACTTTCTCACGGGTTGAGAAGCCTGGAGAGGTGAGAACCTTCACAAGGTCTCTCTGGGTGACCTCTTCTGGATGAGGGAGAAGCCCCTTGGCGAGAGCCTTCTCCTTGACACCGTCCCAATCGATTCCCTTGCCATCGTCGCAAATCTGAATATAGATGGTCCCCTTCTGGGAGTACGCTTTCAGAAGCAACGACCCAATGGGAGGTTTTCCCTTCGCCTTTCTCTCCTCCTGGGTCTCTATCCCATGGTCCAGGGCGTTTCTGATCAGATGGACCAAGGCGTCCGGCAAGGCTTCGATGATCTTTTTCTCAACCACCGTGTCCCGTCCCTCGACGGTGAACTGGACCTCCTTCTTGAGTTCCAGGGCCAGGTCACGAACCGAACGGGGCAGAGGGTCAAAGACCGTGGAGAGGGGAACGAGTTCAAGTTCCCTCAGCTTCTGAATCGATTGATCGAGCTTGCTCCTGGCCTTGTTGAAGACCTCTCTGGTCTCCCGACGGGTGCCTCCCGAGAGAGTCTCCCAGACACCTCCAAGAGTGTTCAGGTCGAGGAAGACCGATTCAAGGTTCCCGACAAGTTCCCGGAGGTCGTCGACCCCGACCCTCAAGTAGTTCACCATAGGCGTCGTGGTGACAACTCTGGCCGAGGGGCTCTGCTCGGAGCGGTCCTCCCTCTTCTCCTCTTTCGGGAGGCTCTCCGGCTTGGACGGTTCCTCCCGGGAGGGAGTGGAGGAGGGAGCCGGAGCGACCTCCTCGGAAAAAAGCCTCTTGATGCGGTCAATCCCCTGCAGGAGAGAAGAGACATACTCCTTGCTCAGGCTCACCCGCCCTTCGATAAGGTCCATGAAGCACTGTTCCAGAGCGTGGGCCTGCTCCGCCGCTTCGGAGTACCCCATCATCTTCGAGGAGCCCTTAATGGTATGGGCCGCCCTCATAAGTTCTCGAAGAATATCGGTGTTCTCTGGGTGAACTTCCAGCAGAAGCATCCCCTCGACGAGTTGTTCGCTCTTCTCCCGGACCTCGGAGAGGAACTTGGTCCGAAAGCTCTCTCGGTTAAAGCTCATTCTCCTTGTCCCGAATCCATCGTTTATAGTTCACATCGATTCCGATAACAGAACGGGAATCCCCGTTCAGGATAACGGGAACCGAAAAGGTGATGCAGAGTTCTCCCGTAGCCAGAGAGAGGTAAGGGGATGTAATGGCCACCTCCTTCTCAAGCATCGCGTTCTTGAACCAGTCCCTCTCAAGGGGGTTGACCTTTTTCAACTCTTCAACGTCTCCCTTGAAACCGTCCTCCATGATCAGCTCCACCAAATGCCCCTTGGCGTCGGCCAAGTAGATCGCCTCCAGGAAGGAGTTGAGTCTGAGGCTCTCCTGGAAGAGGGGCGCCAGCTTCGAGTACTCCTCTGTAACGACCTCCGGCGCCTCCCGGATCTCTTCAAGGATATTCCTGATCGCCCGCTTGTCATCGGTCTTGAAGGTGTTGATCAGGGAGTTGACGATCAGGGAGACATCCATGAGTTGATCTACGCTGGCGTTGATCTTCGTCACCTCGTTGGCCGAGAGGTTGATGACGTTGGAGACGTCCCTCATGACCGCGACGACCTGCTCCGAGGCAATCTTCTGTTGGGCTGTCGCTCCGGAGATGTTTTTCGCGTAGAGGGCCGATTGATCGATGAGGGCGAACAGTTCCTTAAAATAGTGCCCCGCCTCCTTGACGACCTTGGACATCTCGGAGACTTTGTGGGAGGTGACCTCGATGGAGAGGACCGAGGTGTTCAAAGAGTTGTGGAAGTCAAGGATCTGCTTGCGGATCGTGTCGATAGAGTTTTTTGAATTGTCCGCCAACTCCCGGATCTCTTGGGCGATCACACCGAACCGTTTACCCGCCTCTCCGGCTCCGGCGGATTCGATGGAGGCGTTCAAGGCCAAGAGGTGAATCTCCGTCGCCACATCCTCCATCACCGAGAGAACGCTGTCGATCTTCTTGGACTGTTCGACGGTCTCGATGTTCTGTCGGGCCGTCCCCAGGATGCTCTCGTGAACAGTGTTCACCGAAGAGGTCATCGTCTCTATGACGTCGCCGCCCTTCTTGGCCATGGTTTTCCCTTGGCCCGCCACGGCATCTACCTCTGCGGCGATGTCGGCGATCTCCTTGGCCGTAATGCTCAACTCCTCGACAGAGGTGGTGATCTCGTTGAGTGAGGCGGCCTCCTCGTTGATCACCGTGGCCTGCTGTTTCGTGGACTCCTGAATATCGATAGAGGCAGAGGAGAGTTTGTTCCCCGCCTTCTTCAGGGAAGCGATGAACTTCTCCATGGTATGGACGATCGCCTTCAGGTAGACGAAGATCTCCCCCATAGAGTGTTGGACCATGGAATCGAGGTACTGCCGCTCTTCGGCCAGAGCCAGATCCCGATCGGCGAGCTTCTTTGTCATCCGGCCCAAGGTCAAGAAGAAGGTGAAGAGCCGTTTTTTCAAGATGTACCCGATGTAGAGGAGCGAGAAGAACGCCAGGAGAAGGAGAATCAGGGTGAACCGCCGGTTCGTCTCCTTGATCTCTCGCAGAACCTGCATCTGCCCCTTCATAGTGGCGTAGTTCCCTTCGCTCTGCTTCTGATATCCGTTCCAGATTGTGGCCAGGCTCCTCTCGGCCCTCTGACTAAGGGTGGACCAGTCCCCAGTCTCCTGGGAGACCATCTTCTTAACCTCTTCGTATCGGGCTATCTCCCGGAGAGGTTCGGACAGAGTTGTAGCGTCGATGGCTTGAAAGAGTTCGTCCATCTTGGCTCTCGCTTCGGCGGTGAGGGTTGTTCCGCTCTTGGAGAGGGCGAGCCGTAACTCCATCAGAAGGTCCTTCTGCTCTTCCTGACGGTAAAGGGCCTCGTCGAGCCTTTCGAGACGATTGGTCTGCTCGACCATCCTCCTCACCGTCCGGTTTTGGACGAAATAGACGAGGGCCAGAAGCGATAGAAGAAGGAACAGAAAGACTCTCTCACTTCTCTTCATGGCTCTGCCCTCCCTGTTTCAAAATGTTTTGAACGGCCGAAAGAGAGGGTTGTAACCTCTCGAAGAAGAGGCGGACCTCGTCGGTCTTTTTTTCCAGGTCTTGAAGGAAGGCAAACTCCATATCGTAAAGTTCCAGAAGCCTGCAAACGCTCTTCTCCTCCTTCTTGGACAGGAGAATATTCTCTTGAAGGTTGGCCTCTACCTCGTCGGAGAAGGCGTTTCTCTTCTTCATCTCCTCCTGGAGCTTGACGCCTTGGCTCCTGCCGTCCTCCAGGTTAAGGGTGAGCTTGTTATACAGCTGGCCATGGTTGTCGAAAAGATGCCTCAGCTCTTCCAGCAAGCCTTGGTTCTTCTGCACCGCCTCCTTCACTTCCCCGGCCAGACGCCGAATCTCCGAGGCCACGACGGAGAAGCGCTTATTGCCCTCCTCCGAGATCGCCTCAATGGAGGCGTTGATAGAGAGGAGATGGCTCTCTTCTGCCACCTCCTCCACCAGGTGAAGGTTGGCCATCGATTCTTCCAGGGTGGTTCTCATCTTTTTCAGGAGCCCATCCCATTCGGCCTTCCTGCTGATCGGGGCTTCGAGAATCTCCCTCAGCGAGGCGAATTTCGCCTTCTCCTCCGCGTAGGAGATCTCTTTAAGCCTCTTCCCCGTCTCCTCTTCGATGGAGGCGATCTTCTGAGAGAAGAAGCGGATCTCCTCAAGGCCCTGCTTCACCTTCCCCTGGTTCTCCTTGACCTTGAGAATCGAAGATTGAAGGGGAACCATGAGCTCTCCGGCCCTCTCCTCACCGTTGATGAGGCGGTTCTGGCAGAGAACGTCCAAGAGTTGTCGATAATCCCTCAAGACTCCCTTGGCCACATCGAAACCAGGAGGATCCTTTGAGGAGGGGGCCATGAGGGAGAAATCCTTTTCTTGAAAAAAGCGGTCCCAGAGCGTGAAGGGGGCGTAACGCCCCTTGTTGATCCAGAAGGCCAAGCCCAGGGAGAGAGAGATCAAAAGAATCGTCAACAGAAGGAAGAAGTTGAAGAGAGCCGGATAGAGTGAGGGCGGTGATCCCCGCTCAATCCAGAGGGAATAGGGACCTTGTCCGGAAAAGGAAAAGGAGAGGTGCTTACTGGAGGTTGGTTGGAACTCCCCCTTGGCGCCGGGGGCCATGCCGGCCTGGTAGACTCTCACATACCCCCCTCCCCTCTTCTTCTCCACCACGCTGATCCCCTGTCGGCTCAGGCCTAGACGGCGGCACTCGTAAACGGTCAGTTTCTCCAGAACATCCAACTTCGTCGTATCCCCACCATGGTGGACAAGAGCATCAATGTCCCCCTGTGAGAAGAGGACGGTGATCCGCTCACCGGAGGAACGGATTCTGTCCCTCCATTGGACATGGCTGAACCCTTTCCAGTAGACCCAGAAAGAGAGCGAAAGAGTCGCCGCCAGAAAGAGGAAGGCGAAGGCGAGTGTCAGAAGGAGTATCTTCCGGGCGTAGCGTTCCACGTTCCCACCTCACTCAAGAAAGTCTTGAAAGGGAATCTTTGCCAGGTTCTCCATGTCTTGGGAAATCAACCCCCCGAGGTTGAGAACCGGAAGAATCCTGTTACGGTAGTAGATCTCCCCCAGGAAGGCTTCCCTCCCGGGGCCCTCTTTTCTGAGGGGTTTGAGCTCCCCCGCGCCGAGTTCCAGAATGTCCAGAATCTCTTCGACAAGGAAAGCCACCCTCTTAGAGGGGTAGCGAGTGACCAGCAGCTTGTCTTCTCCTGACCGGACCGACGAGGGTTCCTTGAGGAGGATCCTCTTCATGTCGAGGAGAGTCCAAATCTCCCCCCGGAGGTTGACCATTCCCAGGACGAAGGGCGGAACCTTGGGAAGAGGGTGCAGGGCGGTAAAGCGGGAGACCTCTCTGACTTCTCTCAGGTTCATCCCCACTATGTACGGTCCTACTCTAACAGAAAGGATCTCCAGCTGAGATAACATTTTTTAGTATAGACACTCCCTTTGTAAAGATCAAGGGATTATGCTAAGATTTCCTCAGCTGGAGCCAGATGCGACGAAAAACCCGGATTATTCTTCTTTTAGCGGCGGTCCTTTTTCTTGTTTTTCTCCTTCTCTGGTTCGCCGTCAGCGAGACCCGTAACCTCTCTCCGGTCGTCTTCGGCGACGCGGTTCTCCTCTTCTCCCTCTTCATCGTCGTCCTACTTCTTTTCCTGATCACCTTCTTCGTCTTGGGTAGAAATATCTTCAAATTACTGCTGGAGAAGAAAAGGAAAGTTGTAGGGGCTCAATTCAAGAGCAAACTCGTCCTCTTCTTCGTCGGGTTCTCCATGATTCCCGCCTTCCTTCTCTTTTTCTTCGCCTCCGGGATCATCTCCCGCAACATCGAGGGATGGTTCAACACTCCCATCGAATCGATCATGCAGGAATCCCAAGGGCTCAAGGAGTTACTCCAGAGCGAGTATGAGACGACGACGCTCCATTTCGCCAAGGTTATCGCCGACGAGGTGATCCAGAAACAGATCTACCGCCCAGGCGAGAACAATGCCCTGAGCGACTTTCTGATCACGAAGATCAAGGAGTACAACCTCGACCTGCTCAGCTTTTACGACAACAACACCGAGCTGGTCACCATTCTCAACCCTGAACTTCCCCTCTCGGAGTACAAGAGTATCCCCGAGAATCTGATTCTCAAGGGAATCGTCAACGGGACCATCTCCCGAAGCGATAAACTCGGCAACGGGGAGATCAACCGCGGCGGCGCCTCGGTTCAGCTGGGAGGCCACTCCCTCTTGGTGATCACCGGCAAGTACCTGGACGAAAAGAAGTTCGAACCCCTGCGCAAGATTGGCTTCAGCATCCGTAAGTACAACCAGCTCAAGAGCCTGAAAGACCCTATCGCCTCCACCTATATCCTCATCTTCCTCTTCGTCACCCTCTTTATCATCTTCGCCGCCTCTTGGCTGGGAATCCATCTGGCCAAGGAGATCACCGTCCCCATCGAGCGGTTGGCCGCCGCCACGAAGAAGGTCTCCCAAGGGGATTTGAACGTCTCGATCCACTACGAGACCGAGGGGGAGTTCAAGCTTCTGATCGATTCCTTCAACAAGATGATCCGGGAGATCGCCCAGAGCCGGAAGGAGATGGAGGAGCAAAAGGACGGGCTCCGCAGGGGGAAGGAGTTCCAGGAGAGTATTCTTCAGAACGTAAGGGCGGGGATCCTTGTCTTCTCTTCTCAAGGCCTGTTGATCCAGAAAAACGCCACCGCCATGCAACTTCTCCGGATTCCCTCAGACTCTGAGGGGAAAGGAGCGGGAGAGATTCTCGAAAGCCCTGAGCTCTCCCCTCTCAAGGAACCTCTCAAGGAGCTTTTCGAGCAAAACCTTGAAGGGCAGGAATACCAGTGCTCCCTCTCCATCGATGGAGAGAAGAAAGAGATCGGCGTAAAGGTCACCAGGTTACGGGAGAAGGACGGGAAACCCGGCGAAGTGGTTGTCGTTTTCGACGATCTGACGCAGATCATCCGGGCCAAACGTTTGGCGGACTGGAAGATGATCGCAGAAAAGGTCGCCCACGAGCTGAAAAACCCTCTCACACCTATTCAACTTTCGGCCCAGCGGGTCCTCAAGAACCTTGACCAGGGAGAGGAAAAGTTCAGACAGGTCGCCAGGGAAGCCTCTTTGACCATTCTCTCGGAGATTCCCACCCTCAAGAACATGTTGGACAACTTTCTCTCCTTCGCCCGACTTCCCTCGCCCCGTTTCAAAGAGACCGACCTGAACAGACTCATCGAAGAGACCACCGCCATCTTCCGGGAGATCAACAAGGGGATGGAGCTGACCCTCGCCTTAGACCCTCTCTTACCCTCCCTTCTTATCGATCCCGAACAGATCAACCGGGTCTTCGTCAACCTTCTGAACAACGCCGCCGAGGCTATGAACCGTCAAGGGAGCGTGAGAATCTCCTCCCGCAGGGAAGAGGGCCGGGTAGTCGTCGATGTTGAAGACAACGGGCCGGGCATCCCGGAGCAACTTCAAGAGACGATCTTCCTCCCCTATGTCTCCACGAAGGAGAAGGGTTCAGGGCTCGGCCTCTCCATCATCTCACAGATCATGCAGGAGCATCGGGGACGCATCACCCTTGACAAGAGCCATCTTTCCGGGGCAAAATTCACTTTGGAGTTCCGCACATGAAACCACCGAAGATACTTGTTGTTGATGATGAGTCCGGGATTCGGTCCACACTCCAGGGTGTCTTGGGAGACGAAGGCTGGGAGACGCGTACAGCCATTACCGGCGAAGAGGCTCTCACCCTCTTGGAGAAGGAGAGTTTCGACGTCGTCATTCTGGACGTCCTTCTCCCGGGGAAAGACGGCATTACTCTCTTGAAGGAGATCCACAAGGAGTACCCCTCCTTGGTGATCATCATGATCTCAGGCCACTCGACGATCGAAATGGCCGTCAAGGCGACCCGCGCCGGGGCCTTCAACTTCCTGGAGAAGCCTCTCTCCCTGGAGAAGGTGATTCTCACCATCCGTAACGCCATCGACAACCGCCTTCTGGTGGAAGAGAACCTTCTTCTCAAGCAGAACCTCCGCCCCGATTGGTCTCTGATCGGAGAGAGCCCCTCTATGCGACGCCTCAAGGAGACCATCGAGCTTGTGGCCCCCAAGGAGAGCCGGGTGCTCATCGCTGGAGAGAAGGGAACGGGGAAGGAGCTCGTCGCCCGGGCGATCCATGAGAACTCCCGCCGTAAACAGTCTCCCTTCCTGAAGGTGAACTTCGGCGTCACCCCCGAGGAGATGGCCGAAGAGGAGCTCCTGGGATACGTGAAAGGGGCCTTCCCCTACGCCGTCGCCGACAAGAAGGGGAAGCTTCTGCTCGCCGACGGAGGCGTTCTGCTTCTGGAATCGGTGGAGCGGATGACGCCAAAGTTGCAAGCCACCGTCCTGCGTTACCTCGAGGAGAGAAGAGTCGAGCCTTTGGGAAGCCCGGAAGCCTTCGAACCCGGGGTACGGCTCATGGCCACCACAACGGTGGACCTCTCTGAAGAGGTCGTGAAGGGAAGGTTCCGGGAAGATCTCCTTCTCCTCCTCGGCGTAGTGACCATTCCCATCCCTCCCCTGAGAGAGCGGAAAGAGGACATCCCCCTTCTGGCTGACCACTTCCTGGAGATTTTCGCCGAAGAGCACAGCTCTCCCCGAAAATACTTCACCGACAGCGCCATGAGGGTTCTTGTGGAGCATCCCTGGTTCGGCAACGTCCGGGAGCTCAAGAACCTCGTTGAGAGAATCGTCCTCCTCTGGAAGGAAGAGGAGGTAACCGAGAAGAGCGTCCGCAACCTGTTGACCCCCCTCGGCTTCCGAGAACCGGAGTTGATAACCGCTTCCTATACATCCCTTACCGAAGCCATGGAGTCTTTCGAGAGGGCGTTTCTCCACTACCGCCTCAAGCAGAACAACCTGGATCAGGAGCGGACGGCCCGTTCCTTGGGACTCGATTCCGTCTCCCTGAAGGAGAGGCTCCAACGGTTCGGTCTCATCACCGGTGAAAATGGCCCTCTCTCCCAGAAGTCTTAAAACCTTCTCCCGCTTCGGCTGGATCCCGCTGGCGAAGTTCACGCTATCCCTCCTCTTCCTCTCTCCCGCCTTAGGAATCCTCCTGATGAGTCGGAGGCTCTCCCTCTTCTCCCCCTCTCCCCGCTGGCCCCTCATCCTTCTCGTTCTTCTCCCCACCACTCTTCTCGTTCCCCTTCAGAGACTTCTCACTAGACTCTTCCTTCGGAAGGCTCTGGAAGTATCTCCTCCCCTTCCCCTCCTGATTACACGCTGGAAGGTTCATGAAATCATCGCCCCCTCGGAGTTCTCTCAGGCCCGTCAAGAGGCTACGACCCGTCGTCTCATCCTCTTCTTCTTCTGCCTCTTCCTTCTCTTCTCACTTCTCTCCCTTCCCTTAATCTTCCTTCTCCCCGTCCCCGTCCTCAAAATTTTGGTCTTCGCTTACGCTTTTCTCTTCGCCGGTCTCTTCACGCTTCACATCCTCTCACCCCTCTTCTTTCTCTCAGATATTCTCGGTGAGACCGACGCTCCCTCCATCTCCTCATAAAAAGGTGAACCGTGTCTAAACGTCCTTTAGTTGTTATCGCCGGACTGCCCAACGTCGGCAAATCCACTCTTTTCAACAAGCTTATCGGCCGAAGGAAGGCAATCGTCCACCGGCTCG